>JGI20171J14444_1000493_pt1 | contig 10948 bp, 9 predicted proteins | sample TergutNc150P4_FD_14444 | JGI IMG/M metagenome (IMG submission 14444) | reverse complement strand
CCGCCGAAGAACGATTAAAAATTTTCTCCCATTTCGCAGCATTTCCATTGAAAATAAACATTCTGGATTGTTTCGCTATCGCTCGCAATGACGTTTTTAGGTGTTCCCTTCATTTTTGTTAGTTTTAATAAATTTTTTACAAAAGTATATTTAATTTTTCATACAGCAAAAAATTGATTATTTTTGATTTTAGATAAATTTGTTTTTTACGGTTTTATAATTTTAACCGACACAGCCGCTTTTTTTTATTAAATATTTTCTTTACTTTTGCAGCGTGTAAAACAATTTTTGAAATAATTATAATAATGAAAAAAACAATTTTTCTTTCTTTGATTTTGCTGGGCAGTATTGCCGCTTCTGCACAGGTGCAATTGATTGAGAGCAATTCGGAAGTGTTTGAAAATGTAAGGAAATCATTAAATTCTCCAATGAATTATAATTTTATCGGCTACGATAATAGCGATTTTTATTTATTACTCGGCAATCAGACGCTTTGCAAACTTGATGCCAATGTTACAACAGCCGAAACATTTCCTTTATCTGAAAAACTTTTTGGCGAAACGCTTTGCAACTTTAACGGCGAAAATTCAATGGGATTAATTACTTTTGTTGATAAAGTTAATTCGCTTGTTTTCAATAGATTAACGCTTTTGCCAGATGAAAATAATTTTTCGCAAGAACAGATTGCTTCGCTTGACCTTGAACGAGGCGATTCATTTAAGTTTAATTTGTGTGAAAACGAAGACAAAACTGCCAAAGCAGTACTTGTAACGCTGATTTCTAAAAATAAAGAATATCAATGCAGTTACGTTTTGACTTTTGACCTGGAAGGCAATCTTTTGTGGCAGACCAAAATTGAGCCGCGTTTTGAAAAACCTAATTTCACTTTTGATAATATCGCGCTTTCGAGCGATGCAGAAACGGTTTTTGTAATTGGAAAGTCGTATAATTTCCATGATGAACTTGCTTCAAATACTGTTTTGGAACTTCTACAAATTGATGCAGATGGAATTGCCGACCATATTTCAGAACAATGCTCGTTTAACGAAATTCGCAGCATGAAATGTAAAATATTGAATAATAACAATTTATTCATAGCAGGATTTTACTGCAACAGCGGCAACGAAATTGACGGCGGCACTTTTTCTGCACTTTATAATATGGATTTGCACAGTTTTAACCTTTCTGCCAAAACATTTAAAGAATCGCTTGCACGCGGAGTAAAGCCGAGCGTGGTTTTTAAATCGGATTTTACAAAAAAAATTGTTGGGATTTATGAACTTTCGGATACAAATATCGTGGTTATTGGCGAGGACAGGCAAATGAAAATAATGCAAAATTCTATCAAAAACAACACTCAATCGCCTTTTTATATGTTCAATGCAGGAAATATTTTTGTTGAATTTTACAACGCGAACGGCAATTTGAAACGGATTTCTGCTATTTACAAAAATCAAATCGGTGAAAAAGTTGATGTGCGGTATTTGCCGCCAATAAAATCGGACGAATTGCTTGACGAACTGCGCCATTTGCCGATTTCAGTCAGCGCAATTCAAAGCGGCAAAAAATTGTTTCTTATTTTCAATGACAATGTGCAAAATCCTGTGCATCAGAATATTCCAAACCGAGAAGATTTTAAGGAATGGGAAATAAAAACCAACGGCGCAACTTTTCTGTGCAGCATCGAAGGCAACGCTATTGGAAGACGTAAAACATTGCTGGTCAATGCAAAAGACGCAAACCGCATCTTTGAAGAAGTAATTTATACAACCGACCGCAAAGCGTTGGTTTTGACGCAATTATTAAAAGGGAAATACGATTTTACATTTGAAAAATTGACTTATTAATTTATCTTGCAAGCCAACTTTCAGGATTAAGAATTGATTTGTCGCGCCAAATCTGAAAATAAAGTTCGGTTTTGTTGTCGTTTTCATCATCAGTAAAAATTTTTCCAATGTTTTGTTTTGCTTTCACTTTATCGCCAACTTTGATGTAAATATCTGTAAGATTGGCATATACCGTTCTGTAATTTCCATGTTGAATAATTACGGCATTGTTGCTTCCTGGAATTGAAAATCGCTGTGTTACCACTCCTTCAAATACAGCGCGAGCGTTTGTTCCGCTTGGTGTTTGAATATAAACTCCTTTGTTGTTGGCAGTTACGTGTGCAAGCACAGGATGTTGCTGCACGCCAAAATGCCCGCTGATAAAACCTTTATCCGTAGGAAATGGTAAGTGTCCCTGATTTTTTGCAAAACCGCCTGCGAGCAAATTTTCTTCCGGCGTAAGCGCAGACACAGAAGATGTTGAAGTGGTTTTTGCGGCATTTGCAGAAGTAGAAACCGAAGAATTTGTTTTTAAATTCGGCGTTGTGGTTGTAGTGGTAGCAGCAGTAGTTTTTGCATTGTCCGCTTTCGCTTTTTCGGCTGCCTGACGTGCCTTGCGTTCTTCTTCGGCTTTGCGCTTTGCCTCCGCACGAGCGATTTCCTGCGCTATTAAATTTTCAATTTTTGCATTGAGTTCGTTTGCTTTTTTCTGCTGTATGTTAATTTCCTGTTGCAATTCTTTCTGTTTTTTGCTCAATTCGCTTACAATTTGATTTTCCTTTTTCCTGTCGTTTGTCAATTTGTCTGTCTCTGCGGTTTTTTGCCGAACAACATTTAATTGACGATTTTTATAAATGTTCAAACTGTCGTTTTTAAGTTCAATTCCCTGTGTAATTTTCTGAATTTTAATCGCTTGCTGTTTGCTGTAATCAGAATATTCTTTCAAATAACGCAATCTTCTTAATGTTTGGCTGAAAGTTTGCGCCGAAAGAACAAACATTAATTTCGACTGAAAAATTTGCTGTCTTTGAGTTTGTTGCAGCATTTTTGCGTAATCGTTTTTGATGCGTTCAAGTTGATTGTGCAGTTCGTTTTTTTCTGTATTCAGTTTGTTCATTTCATTGTCGAGTGCGCCAACTTCCTGATTTATAGAATTTATTAGCGTTTGGCGTTCTTTAATGTTCTGATTTATCAAAACAATTTTATTGACACTGTTTTGCTGATTTTTTTGGGTTTCGTTGAGCATTTTCGACGTGTTTTCAATTTGCTGCAACGCTTGTTTTCGCTGAAATTCAAGTTGCTTCACGGTTTGCCCATGCATCACCGTAAAGCAACAAAATATACTGAAAATCAGCAAAATAGTTTTATTTTTTTTTATAAAAAGCATTATTTATATTCCAAAAAAAAATCTAAAATCGTAAAAATTAATTTTACATTCTGTTCAAAAATTTTAAATAATCTTCTTTTGTTGATTTGAATGTAAAAATCTCTTGAATATAAGGTAAATTTTGAACATCTAAAACTTTGGGCGCAAGGTATTTAACACATTCAAGTTTATCATTGTCAAAAGTAAAAAGCAAAGCCAACTGCTTAACCTGTTCGCTTGAAAAAAATTGATAAAAACTGCCTGAAGTTTTTAGTACGCTCATTTTTGTATCCGAAAAAGTTTCATTTCTAACAGCATTGTAAAGTTTATTGAAATCAAAATCGGAAACAGGCTGAGGCATTGGCGGTTGTACAACAACAACTTTTGGTTCGTCTCTTCTGTGGTCAAAATCGTGCCTGTCGTTTCGTCCGTGGAAATTATTTGCCAGAATTGGCATGGAATTTCGGTCGTATTCCTTTGAAAAAGAAAGCATTGCGTTGGCGCTCATACGGCAAATTGTGCGTCTTTCACTCTCAATTTCAACGGTTTGCGAATGTCTTGTCGTATGTCCGCCTCTGCCGCCGCTTTGAAACGCAATATCAAGCGTATAAAGTCCGGGTAAAAGGTTGGCAATGATAATATTATCCGAAATAGGCAATTCAAATCTCTGCATGCTCGATTGCAAAATAATTGTACCAGCATGTTTATTCATAATATTGCTGTTGTTTGTAAATTGAAAACTGCCCGACATAATAGCACTTTGCGCATTCACACCCGCGCTCAAACCAATCAAGGCGAGCGAAATAAAAAATTTTGTAAATTTTGTCATCATAAAAAGATTTTTAAAATTATTTATTAATATTTTTGCAAAAGTACAAATTTTTTCTTAAAATAAAGAAGAAATGATGTTTAAAATCATTATTGGAAATTAACTTATTCCTCAATTATTCTTCTATTTCTCCAAAATCAAAGAAATCGTTTTCCATTTCATTCTTTTCAATTTTCATCGGTTGGCGGGCAAGGTCGTAGTTGATAATGCTGGTTTCTTTGTTGAGTTCTATCCAAAGCAGGTCTTTGAGTTCGGATATTCCCCAGCCCGTAACAGACGAAATAAATAGTGTTGGAATATCTTTTGGCAATGTTTTATGCATTTGTTTCATCATTGTTTCATCCAGCATATCACATTTTGAAACGGCGAGAATGCGCTGTTTTTCAAGCAGTTCGGGGTTATATTTTCGCAATTCATTAAGCAAAATTTCGTATTCGTCGGCAATATTGTCGCTATCGGCAGGGACGAGGAAAAGCAGCAGCGAATTGCGCTCAATATGCCGTAAAAACCTCAAACCCAATCCTTTGCCTTCGGCTGCACCTTCAATAATTCCCGGAATATCAGCCATTACAAACGATTTGTGGTTGTGGTAAGGAACAATCCCCAAATTTGGCACAAGTGTGGTAAAAGGATAATCGGCAATTTCGGGTTTTGCCGCAGAAACAACTGAAAGCAAGGTTGATTTTCCTGCGTTGGGAAAGCCTACCAAGCCAACATCTGCAAGCACTTTGAGTTGCAAAATGACAGTTTTTTCCATTCGCGGCTCGCCCGGCTGCGCATAACGCGGCGTTTGATTTGTAGCGGTACGGAAATGCCAATTGCCCAAGCCGCCGCGCCCGCCGTGGAGAAGAATAAATTCTTCTTTGTCGTGCAAAATTTCGCAAATACACTCGCCCGTTTCGGAATCATAAACCACTGTTCCGCAAGGCACTTCAATAATTTGATCAATTCCGTCTTTGCCGAAACTGCGGCTTCCACTGCCGCAACCGCCATCGCCAGCAAAAACGTGGCGGGCGTATTTCAAGTGAATTAAGGTCCAATAATTGCGGTTGCCGCGCAAGATGATGTGTCCGCCTCTGCCGCCGTCTCCGCCATCGGGTCCGCCTTTGGGCACAAACTTTTCGCGGTGAAAGTGCATAGAACCTGCGCCTCCCTTGCCTGAGCGGCAATATATTTTTACATAATCAACAAAATTTGAGTCTGCCATAGAAAAATTACGATTATTTAACTTTTTTGCAAAGATATGAAAAAAATCGACAAGTTGATAGAGTAATTTTTATCAACTTGTCGATTTGTTTTGCATTTGTAATTATTGTAGTAAGTAGTTGAAGTGTATTATATTAATATTTTGTTTTAAAAACCATTCGTATAATTATTTAAAAATCAAATAGTTAGATGATAAAACTATAAAATATTAATTTAATTTTTTTCATTTACTTATTTTTCTAATGGTTTATCATTATCTTTTTCTTTATTAGACATTATATTGATTAAAGTTTAAACTTACTGATTATCAATTTATTAAAAACACAAAAGTTACTTATTCTATATAATCTCTATTTAATAATAAAATATCAGTGCAAAGGTAAATAACTTTTTTAAAATTAATGCAGGTTTTCAACGTCTTTTTTAAAATTTTCCTAAATTTTGAGAAAAAACGTTGTGTTTTGCCCGAAAACACTGCTTTTTGATTACTTTTGCAAAAATTTTATTTGAATAATTATTTGAATTTTATTAATATAAAAATAAAATATCTTAGTTTTTTGGTAATATTGTTGCTGATAAACACAATATCAGGGCAGGCGGCGGCGCAAACCGACTCCATCTCAAATGTTGTATCACGCAATAATAATCTGACGGCTATAACCGACAGCGTTGTTACACGCAATGTTGGTAAATTGCCTAATGATTCTGTTTTGCCCAAAGAGGCTCTGCCGCAAAAGAAAAAAGAAAACGCCATTGATTCTCAAATTGATTATACCGCGCAGGATTCAATTGTGTTCTTTGCCAATGGAACAGGTTTTTTGTATGGCGCAGGCGATGTTAAATATAAAAAAATCAGTTTAAAAGCCGATTTTATTCGCGTCAAAATGGACAGCAGCATAATTTTTGCACGCGGAGTTACCGACAGTTTGGGCATCGAACACGGCAAACCAGAATTTTCGGAAGGCGAGCGGCAATTTACCTCAAAAGAATTGTCGTACAATTTAAAAACAAAACGCGCTTATGTTCGGCAGGCAGTAACCCAAGAGGGCGAGGGATATATCATAAGTAATTATACAAAAATGAACGAAGACCGTCTTTTGTCGATTAAAGACGCTAAATACACCACTTGCGACGACCACGAGAATCCGCATTTTTACCTTAAAATTTCAAAAGGCAAAGTCAAAACAGGCGATTATATTGTAGCAGGTCCTTCGCAAATGTATGTTGCAGATATGCCGTTGCCGCTTATTCTTCCGTTTGGTTATTTTCCTTTTAATAAAAGTTATTCATCGGGCTTGCTTATGCCGTCTTATGCAGACGACAATCGACGCGGACTTGGACTTATCCGAGGCGGATATTATTTCGCTTTTAACGATTATGTAGATGCCGAATTGCGTTCCGAAATTTACACAAAAGGAACTTGGGCTTTGCAGTTAAACTCTTCATATATAAAACGTTATAAATTTCGCGGAAGCGTAAATATTGATTATCGGGTAGATATTAGCGGAGAGAAAGATATGCCCGACTATCAAAAAAGTAAAAATTTGAGAATTGGCTGGTCGCACTCGCAGGACGCAAAGGCAAATCCTTATATGACATTTTCGGCAGGAGTTAATTTCTCTACTTCGGGTTATAACCGTTCCAATATTAACAATTATTATAGCCCTGAAATTACTTCACAAAACGTAACATCTTCGAGTATTTCGTTTTCAAAACGTTTCCCGCGAATTCCGTCTCTCAGCATAACAGCGGCATTTAATTTGAGTCAGCAAACGCGCGATTCCACAATTTCGATGACTTTGCCCGATGTAAATATTTCTTACAGCAGCACAAAGCCGTTTAAACGCAAAAACGCAATTGGCAATGAACGCTGGTACGAAAAAATTACCATTTCGTATTCGGGCGCATTTTCCAATTCTATCAGTTCGGTTAAAGAAAATAAATTTTTAAAAACAAATATTATAAAAGATTGGCGTAATGGAATAAGGCACACAATTCCTGTGAGCGCAACTTTCAATGCCTTTGGCTTTGTAAATATAACCCCTTCGGCAAGTTACACAGAACGGTGGTACACGCGCAGCATTTCACAATCGTGGGATAGGGACAAACAGCGAGTTGTGCGCGATACTACAAACGGTTTTAAGCGCGTTTATGATTTTAATTTACAAATATCGGCAAGCACCAAACTTTATGGATTTTTTGTTCCTAATCCAAAGATTTTCGGCTCAAAAATAGCGATGTTTCGCCACGTATTGACTCCGACAGTGAGTTTTGGCTGGCAGCCCGATTTTGGCAATCCGATGTGGAATTATTACGGTTCGTATATTGAAGAAAGACCAGACATCAATAATCCCGATGCATATATTCAGCGGGAAATTCAATATTCGTACTACGACGGCAGTTTGTATGGCGTACCGGGACGCGGACGCTCACAGTCGATTAATTTTTCTTTGGATAATAACCTTGAAATGAAACTGCGCAACGATGCCGACACAACAGGTAAAAGTCCGTATAAAGTTATCAGTTTGATTGATAATTTTTCTTTGAGCAGCCGTTATAATTTTGCGGCAGACTCTATGAAACTCAGCCCGATAAGCGCAAGTTTGCGCATCAAATTCGGCAAATTTTATACTTTGAATTTAAGCACAGTGTTCGACCCCTACGCTTTTGTCATAGGAGGAAAAGACGCGCAATATCCTAACGGCAGACCTGTGCGCGTTGATAAATTTACCTGGTCAAACGGACGATTTCCGCGATGGTCGGGCATAGGAACGAGTTTAAGCGCGAATTTGAATAATGATACTTTTAAGAAAATTAAAAAATTATTCGGTTTGGATAAAGACAAACAACCGCCAAACAACTCAACCGAAGGCAACCAAAACAGTGATTTGAATAATACAAACCCAAACAGCAGGCAAAACGAAAATTCGAGCACGGATTACGACAGCGACGGTTATGCGAAAGTCAAAATTCCGTGGTCAATAGGATTCAGTTATGTTATTAATGTTGGTCCTTCGGGCAAACCTGAAGATTTTATGTACGACAAAATGCGTTACAAAAATATTCTTACCACAAGCAATTTGAATATGTCGTTCAATTTGTCGCTGGGCGCAAACTGGAACGGCGCAACAAGTATTTATTATGATTTGATAAGTAAAAAATTTACGGCATCAACTTTCTCTGTTCGCCGCAATCTGCATTGCTGGTCAATGTCGGCAAGTTTTGTGCCTTTCGGTCAGTTTAAATCGTACAATTTTCATATTGGAGTCAATGCAAGTATGTTGCAGGACTTGAAGTACGACCGCCAATCGCACACCCAGCCAATTTTTTGGTATTAAGTTTGAGGGTATTATGGGGCTGTATCAAAAGTCTTTTTACCACAAAGACACAAAGATTTTTCGCAAAGGTTGAAAAGAGTATATTCCTTAAATTCAATACTTTGCGTAAATTCATTGCGTACCTTGCGGTTGAAATTTTTGTGCTTTTAAGTCAGCCTCTTTTTGAAGTATTTCACTCCTCTGGCAACGGCGAAGAATCAGACTGTTGGCTTGCCAAAAGTTCCTTTACTTTTTCAATCAAATGACGTTCCGAACCATCAACATATCCGCTGCGGCTTTCTACAAGATTTCCATTTCCGTCAAAAACTAAAACGTGCGGAATAATTTGTATGTTGAAAGCGCGTTTTAGTTCGCTGTTGGGGTCGAGAAGCACATCATATTCCCAGCCGTACTTATCTGCAAGCGGCTTTACTTTTGCCGCATTTTGCGCCTCATCAATGGAAACGGCAATAAGTTTCACGCCCGTTTCTTCCTGCCAATCGTCATATTCTTCGGCAATGGCATTCAACTCGCGCAGGCAAGGCTTGCACCACGTAGCAAAGAAACTTATAATAAACGGTTTGCCGTTGTTATTCAAAGTGTCGGTTGAAACGGTTTTTCCATAAATAGTTTTAAGCGTTACCGACGGAATTTGCGCCGTAGCGAAAATCGTAAGTATCGGTAACAAAGCAATAAAGAATAGTTTTTTGTTAAACATAAATTTTATTAAATTAAAAATTAATACATTCATTTTCAATAATTTTCAAAGCATCGTCAATTTCCAAACAATCGTCAAGTGTAATATTTCCAATTCGCGTACGCTGCAAAGCAACAAGATGCGCGCCGCTGCCCAATTTTTCGCCAATATCTCGGGCTAATGCTCTGATATACGTGCCTTTGCTGCACACAACGCGGATTTTAAGCAGCGGCAGTGCAAATTCCAAAATCTCAATTTCATCAATTTTTAGCAACTTTGACTTTATTTCAACATCTTTTCCCTCGCGTGCATAATCGTAAGCGCGTTTCCCGTCAATTTTTACTGCCGAATATACAGGCGGTTGCTGCCATATTTCGCCGATAAAAGTCGGTATAATTTTATTAATTAACTCAAAATCAATATGTTCAGTTGGAAATATTTTATCAACAGGCAATTCCAAATCAAACGATGGAGTTGTTTGCCCAAGTTTCAACGTAGCGATATATTCTTTTGTTTGCGCCTGAAAATCATCAATTTGACGAGTTTTTGCTCCTGTGCAAATAATCAAAACGCCTGTTGCCAAAGGGTCGAGCGTGCCTGCATGTCCAACTTTTATTTTCTTTATATTTAGCATTTTAAGCATTTTCCAACGAAGTTTATTTACCACATTGAACGAAGTCCAATGCAGCGGCTTGTTGATATACAAAATTTCGCCTTCAATAAAATCCATTTTTAACGCTTAACATTAATAATTACAAATCTGAAATTTATTCTATTTTTTCATCAAAAAATCAAAATTATCTTTACTCGAAAGTTCCTGCGGCGCTTGTCCAAAGTGGAAAATTCGCGCATTACGATTCCCTATAAGTTCAAGTTTTTCGTTTTCATACTTCAACATTGTTCCTTCGCGCAACCCTATAACGTATGTTCGTGGATTTTCAATCAAAAATTCCTCAATTCGCTGTTCGCGGGTTTCGCCTCCAAAATTTTCTGGATGCGAGTCAAGATAATGCGGATTGATTTGGAATGGAACAAAATTAAAAGTTGCAAAACCAATCGGCGCAACAATCGGCATATCATTGGTTGTGCGCAAAGTCGGACAAGCAACATTGGCTCCTGCCGACCAGCCAATATAAGGCACGCCTGCTGTTCCACGTTTTCGCATAGCGTGCATAATTTGATTTTGATGCATCAAACGGACAAGTTTCCAAGTATTGCCGCCGCCGACAACAATCGCCTGCGCCTGCATCACCGCCTCGCGCGGATTTTTAAAATGATGAATCCCTGTAACGTGATGTCCGATTTCTGCAAAACGCTGATTTACTTTGTTTTCGTATTCATCAAACGAAAAAGTTACCGCCGCGTATGGAATAAACAGCGCATCAACAGGTTTGTCGCCCAAAAATTTCTGAATTTCATATTTCGGATAATCCAAATATGCCTCGCCTGCGTTAGTGGAATTGCTGATAAGAAGGAGTTTCATAATAATTATTTCAAAATTCCAAATTGGTTATTGACCTTATCTGTTGCGGTCGGCAACGATGTACATTTGACTTTGCTGACTTGGCAACGCCGCTCTCAATTCCTGTATAAATTTGCTTGCATCTTCGCGCGAGGTAAACTCGCCGATGCGCACTTTCCAAAACGGCGAAACGTAATTTACCTGTATGTTTTCGTTAGGATATTTGGTGCGCAACTGCCGTTCAA
>JGI20171J14444_1000485_pt1 | contig 11082 bp, 11 predicted proteins | sample TergutNc150P4_FD_14444 | JGI IMG/M metagenome (IMG submission 14444) | reverse complement strand
GATCAAACGCTTGAAATACTTATTAAATTCTTACGCAAACCATGCGTTCAGAATGTTATCCGCCGTAGCCTTGATTACCTTCTCATCAATGTATGAAGGATCATTAATTTTCTGCCTGAGTTCAGCAATCCGGGCATCATCGAGCTCCGGGGCGGATTTAATAAGTTCCACGACCTGATATAATTCCGCCTTCTTCATTGCGTCTGAAGAAAGATTGATTACATCAGCCTTGTCACTCCCCCCCACTTTCTCACTCCTGGCTGGCTTCTTGCCGGCTGGAATGGGCTCTACATGACCTATCCTGTCTACTGTCATACTCTTACCCTACCTATACCCTATTATCGGCAACTATATACTATAAGTTTACCAACAATTTTCAATAATTACCAGAGATATACAAAGAAAATTCACCAATTTGAGCGCCCGAATCCCCGCCTTTTTGACTCAATTTTTCCAGTATTTCGGACGCTTTTCCCCGCAAATACTCCTCATGGATCTTTGTCATTTCTCTGCCGACACAAACGTATCGCTCTTTATCAATTTCGGCAATGTCGGCCAATAGCTTAAGAACCCTAAACGGCGATTCATAGATGATACAGGCGGCTTCCATAGCCATAAGTTCCCTTAATCTGCTCTTCCTTCGCCCGGGTTTCGGCGACAAAAACCCCTCAAAGACGACAGTTTTGTCTTTTCCGCCCGCAACGCTCAGCAAAGCGGCGAAGGCGGACGGTCCCGGGATGGGAATAACGTCGTGTCCCGCCTCAAAAGCCGCTTTTGCAAGCACCGCGCCCGGATCGCTAAGCGCCGGAGTGCCCGCATCGCTGGCGTAAGCCACATTTTGCCCCTGATTTAGCGCGGAAATCACTTTTTCCGCCGCAAATTCCTCATTTTGCGACCTGCAAGAGATCATTTTTACCCGAATTTCCAGGTGAGAGAGCAGTTTTAGGGTGCGGCGGGTATCTTCACACGCCACAAGCTCGACATTTTTTAAAGTTTCCGCCGCCCGAAAGCTGATATCGCCCAAATTCCCTATCGGCGTAGCGATAATGTAGAGGGTTGCCATGTATTAAGTATAGTTTAAAAAAGAGCGACATTCACCTTTTTTGCGTATGGTAATGTTTAAAAAAATAATTATAATGTTTGAAAGGAATTTTTAAGGGCAATGAATATTTTTTTAATGATAATTTGCGGTATTATTTGCCTCTGGTTCGGGTATTATTTGTTTTTCGGACCGCCGTCTCCGTTTTATCCAAGTCTTCCCTGGAGTAAAAAGAAAAAATTTAAAGGAAGCCCCGGCGAGGCTAAAGTTTGTCCTGTTTGTTGTATGGTCATGATGAAAGGCGACTTATTAAAAACTGTTGTTTTCCCTCCCAGGAAACCGCATGACATAGATCGTATTATGCATATTAAAGGCTGTTTTAGCTGTCTTAATAACAATGTGCCCAGACGTTGCCCTATATGTAAAACTAAATTGACGGTAAATGATTTTCTACTTGCGCGTATGTTTAAACGGATTAACGGAAAAAACCATGTTCATGTGCTTGGTTGTAATCGTTGCAGAAAAGTGTAATTACAAACGCAAAAACGGCGAGTATTAGAAGTAAGATTTATTTCCCTACATGGAGTTTTGCCAAACACAAGACATTATAAAAAAGCATAGAGTTTTACCAAAGGCATAAAATTGCAATAATAACTATAGTCTGCTTTTTGGCAAAACTCCTTAGCAATTCGACTTTGTCGAATTGCACTGAGCCACAGCGTCCTTAATCTCCGTTAATCTAACATTTTCACGGTCGGTGTATGCCGTTGTGGGAAGCGTTACGTCTTTGCGCGGAGTAAGCGCTCCCGTGGGGCAGGTGGAAACGCAAAGACCGCAGTTTGTACAGCTTTTTTCTTCACCTAACGGCATACTGAACGGCGGTTCTACCGTTGTGTCAAATCCACGCCCAATAAAGCCAAATACGCCGCTTCCCGATTCAATGCAGATACGCACGCAACGGGCGCACAGAATACACTTGTTTCTGTCTCTTACAATATACCTATGGCTTTCATCAATGGGATGCGTTGTCTGCTCTCCGCTTAATGCGTCTTGATCCGCGCCATAGACTGACGCATACTGACGCAGTTTGCACTCATCAGCGTCGGCACAGCCGCAGGCAAGGCATCTTGACGCTTCTTTCTTTGCCTGTTCTTCGGAAAAGCCCAACTCAACTTCTTTAAAATTCTTATTGCGCTGTTCTTTAGTAAGCATAGGCATTTGTATTTTTTCGATTTTCTCGACGCTCTTTCCTTTTTCATTGACAAAAGAAGCGGGATCAATGTCTTTGTAATTTTTCGCCTTAACATGGTTATATATCTCTACTTCCGCAGTAATGGTTTGTCCTGACATATATTGCGACATAGCCAGAGCCGCTTTTCTTCCTCCGGCTATAGCCATGATTGCGGTTTTGGGTCCGGTAACGCCGTCTCCTGCGGCAAATACGCCGTCAATGTTGGTCATACTTGTATTCTTGTCCGCAACCAGACAATCACGGTTTATGGAAACATTACATTCGTTATTTATAAAAGATAAATCCTGAGTTTGTCCGATGGCGGAAATTACATAGTCAACTTCGATATTGTACTCCGATCCGGCGACAGGGCGAGGCGATCTTCTGCCGGATGCGTCGCTTTCGCCTAATTCCATTTTGGTAAGTTTCATATTTACCTTACCGCCGTTTTCGCTAACGCTTAACGGATTATTCAATACTAAAAATTCGATACCTTCCAATTGGGCTTCTTCGATTTCCATTTCATCGGCCGGCATTTCGGCGATTGTTCTGCGGTAAATAAGTTTGACGTTTTCCGCGCCAAGACGGATTGCGGTTCTTACGCAGTCCATAGCCGTATTACCTCCGCCTACAACGGCGATTTTTTTGCCGTTAAAGTCGGGCTGTTTGCCCCTTGTAACAGAGCCGAGAAAATCAACGCCGATTAAAACATGGGGACAGGCGCTTTCACCGTCAACGCCCAACGGATACCCTTTTTGCGAACCGACCGCCAAAAGAATCGCATTAAAGCCGTCCGCATATAAACTTTTTACGGTAATGTCTTTGCCGAATTCCTTGTTGTAAATAATTTCTACGCCAAGAGATTTAATGATGTTTATTTCTTCATCAAGAGTTTCACGAGGCAAACGATACGAAGGGATTCCGTAACGTAACATACCGCCGGGATTTTCCTGTCTTTCATAAATGGTTACGCCGTGNCCTTCCTGCGCCAAAAACCACGCCGCCGCTAAACCCGCGGGNCCGGCTCCGATAATAGCCGCCTTTTTTCCGGTAGCGGATTTTTTTGTGGGAAGGTAAGGATGATCTTTTTTTATATCGATATCGGCGGCAAAGCGTTTTAAGTTTGCAATGCCAATTTTCCCTTCAAAAATATTTCTTCTGCATTTTTTTTCGCACGGTCTTGGACAAATTCTTCCACAAACAACGGGCAGGGGATTTGTTTGTTTAATTAACTGTAACGCTTCATCGTATCTGCCGTTAGCGATATGGTATACGTAACCTTGAACATCAGTATGGGCGGGACATTCCAAAATACAGGGAGCAGTACAGTCCCCGTAATGTTGAGAAAGCAGCAGTTCAAGGCAGGTTTTTCTTGATTTTGTTATTGCGTCAGATTCGGTGGTAATTACCATGCCGTCCCTAACCTGCGCACCGCAAGAGAGGGGCACGCCCCGTTCCCCTTGAATTTCCACGCGGCAGATCATGCACGAGCCAAACGGTTTTAAGCGCGGATCGTGACACAGGGTCGGAATAATTACGCCGTTTTCTTTGCAGGCATCCAAAACCGATTGTCCGCTTTTTGCTTCACATTTTTTTCCGTTTATCGTTATATTCAAACTCATGGTAAAACCTCAATCCACCAAAATAGCGTTAAACTTACACGCCGACTTGCATATTCCGCATTTTGTACATTTGCTTTTGTCGATACTATGCTTTTCTTTCACCTTGCCGCTGATAGCGTTTACCGGACATTTTTTTGCGCACAGGGTACAGCCTGTACACGCGTCCGAAACCTGAAACGTAATAAGAGCTTTACATTGATGAGTCGGGCATTTTTTATCTTTTATATGGGCGATATACTCATCTTTAAAATAGCGTATAGTTGTAAGCACCGGATTTGGAGCTGTTTGACCAAGACCGCATAAAGCGTTTGTTTTTATTTGATAGGCAAGCATTTCCAGTTTTTCTATATCGCCGTCTTCGCCATTGCCGTTTGTAATTCTTTCTAATATTTCCAGCATTCGTTTTGTACCGATTTTGCAAAAAGTGCACTTACCGCAAGACTCGGACTGGGTAAAATTTAAAAAGTACCGCGCAATATCTACCATGCAATTGTCTTCGTCCATGACTATCATACCGCCGGAACCCATGATAGCTCCGGTTTCCGCTAAGGGAGCGTAGTCTATGATCGTATCCATTTTGCTTGCCGGAATACATCCGCCGGAAGGACCTCCCATTTGAACCGCTTTAAAAGGCTTGCCCGATTTGGTTCCTCCGCCTATGTCCATGACTACTTCTTTTATGGTCATTCCAATTGGGATTTCTACCAATCCGCCTCTTTTAATTTTTCCGGCTAACGCAAACACTTTTGTTCCTTTGCTTTGCTCTGTTCCAAAAGCGGCAAAAGCGTCCGCTCCCTTTCTGATTATCCAGCCGATGTTTGCCAATGTTTCAACATTGTTGATGTTGGACGGTTTTCCAAAAAGCCCGCGGGCGGCTGGAAATGGCGGACGTATTCTCGGCATACCGCGGTGTCCTTCGATAGATTCAATCAAAGCGGTTTCTTCGCCGCAGACAAACGCTCCCGCCCCTTCTTTAATATGCAGATTGAATTTTAAGCCGGTTCCCAAAATGTTATTGCCTAAAAATCCTTTCTCTTCCGCCTGCTTAATTGCGATTTTTAATCTGCGAATGGCGATAGGATATTCGGCTCGGGCATAAACATAGCCCTCAGTTGCGCCAATGGCATAACCGCCGATAATTAGCCCTTCTATTACGCTGTGCGGATCGCCCTCAAGGACGCTTCTGTCCATGAACGCTCCCGGGTCTCCCTCGTCCGCATTGCAGATAATGTATTTTTGATCATCTTTGTTATCCGCCGCAAATTTCCATTTCATGCCGGTTGGAAAGCCCGCTCCGCCCCGTCCTTTTATTCCCGATTTAAGAACTTCGTCAATTACCTGCGCCGGGGTCATTGTTTTAATCGCTTTTTCCAGTCCCTTGTAAGCTTCCATTTTTAAAGCGTCGTCTATTGATTCGGGATTTATTTCTCCGCAGCGTTCCAAAACAATTCTTTTTTGACGGGACATAAAACTTGTTTCCGAGCCTCCGCCGTTGGAATCTAAAACGATATTTTCTGTAAAGGGCTTGTTGTTGATAATATGGCTTTCAAAAATTTTTTTTGCCGTTTGTACATTAACATCGCCGTAGATAGTCCTTGTAATATTCTGCCCGCAAGACGGACACTCGCCGGATGAATCATCGCTTTCCGCAATTTCTATCATCGGCTCTTTGTAACACATTCCGGCGCAGCCGGTTTCGCTCAGTTCAATATCCAGTTTTGATTCTTCGATAAGCGTTTTTAAAGTTTCTTTTACTTTTAAACCGCCGGAAGCTATACCGCAGGAACCAAGTCCAATAATTATTTTTTTCATGTTATCGTTATTCCTTTACTTCCTGTCGGGCAAATTCCCTGATGACGCTTCGGGCTGTATCCGCCGTCAGCCTGCCGTGAGTTTCGTTATTTATCATAATGACGGGGGCAAGAGAACAGCATCCGAGGCAGGCGACAGATTCTACCGTAAATAATTTATCACTTGTCGTTTCGCCAAGCTCTATGCCAAGTTCTCTGCATATTGCGTCCGCTATTGTTTCCGCGCCGTTTACATGGCACGCCGTTCCAAAGCAGACCCTTACTATATTTTTTCCTACGGGTTTTAACCTGAACTGCGAATAAAAAGTGATAACGCCCATGATTTGGGATACAAATATTCCTGTTCTTTCAGACAACCGTTTAATGACATCCTGAGGCAGGTATCCGTACATTCCCTGTAATTTTTGAAGAAGAGGGATAAGCTGTGCCTCTTCTCCTGTATAGTCCTTTAGCGCGTTTTCAAACAATTCCCAGTATTTTTCCGTTTGACAACAATCGGCGTTTTTGCTGTTTTTTGCGCAATCACACATACCTACTCCGTGGCTAAAATATACCATATTTATTTTTTTTCTTCAATTCCGTGTTTCGGACAGTAATTTCCCATAAAACAGCCGCATATATGGTTCTTGCCGTAATCGTAACAAAAAGCATATCTAGCTTAGAAAACTTACGCAAGTTATAATTATCCCCATGGAGCTTGAAAAACTAATAATTCCCCGTTTTTTAAAATATGTCCGTTACGATACCGAGAGCGACCGCCATACGGAAAAGACCCCTTCCACACAGGGGCAGTGGGAGCTTGCGAAAATTTTACAAGATGAGCTTTTGGCTCTTGGAATAAAAGATGTAAAAACTACGGATTACTGCTATGTGATTGCCCGACTGCCCGCAAGCAAAGGGAAGGAGAACTTGCCGTGCGTGGGTTTTCTCGCTCATCTTGATACGGCAAGCGATGTTTCGGGCAAGGACGTGAAACCGCAACTTGTGCAGAATTATGACGGTAAAAAAATAGAGTTGGCGGGCGGTCTCTGTCTTGACCCCGAAAAAGAGCCTGATCTTGCGGAGCAAAAAGGCAAGTCGATTATTCACAGCGACGGAACTACGCTGTTGGGAGCGGACAACAAAGCGGGCATTGCGGAAATTATGGCGGCGGCGGAGTACCTTGTTTCCAATTCGCAGGTAGAGCACGGGCAAGTGGAAATTATTTTTACTCCTGACGAGGAGACCGGCAAGGGACTGCCTGAATTTCCGCTTGAGGAAATCAAGTCCGCTTTTTGCTACACGGTGGACGGCGGTCCTCTGGGCGAAATTGAGAGCGAGTGTTTTAACGCTTGGAAAGCCGATGTTGAATTTGTTGGTAAGGCGATTCATGTGGGACATGCGAGGGGCATACTTGCAAACGCTACACTCATGGCATCGACATTTGCGACTCTTCTTCCTCGCAGTGAAAGCCCCGAAGCCACCGACGGCTATTACGGCTACTATTGCCCCATGGAGATTTCAGGCGATTTGGAAAAAGCGGCGCTCGAAGTTTTTATTCGCGATTTTGAAAGCGGCGGAATAGAAAGGCGGATTATGGCGCTGGAGGTTTTTGCGGAAACGGTAAAAGCTCAATTTCCGGGCGGGGAAGTAATTGTTAAAACCCAGCCTCAATACTATAATATGAAACTAAAGATAGACGAAAAGCCTGAAGTGTTAGAGCGGCTTAAAAAGGCTGTTGAAAACGCGGGCGTTGAATGGTGTCTAAAACCTGTCCGGGGCGGCACGGACGGATCAAGGCTGACGGAACTGTGTATTCCCACTCCGAATATTTTTACAGGCGGGCGTAACTTTCACAGCCGCCTTGAATGGGTCAGCGTGAACGAAATGTGCGCTGCTTGCAGGGTGATTATCGAGTTAATAAAACTGCCTTATGGCGGTAATGTTTAAAATGGGAGAGAAATTATGGTGGATACATTAACAACAGTTTTTAGCGATCATATAAAAAGAGTAATGAAACAAGTAAAGCCTACAACTGTTATAACAGAAGACAATGTGTATCAGGAAGGCGATCCGAATGTACTGGCGGTTCTTGATGAAATGGTAGATTCTTTGCTTCTACCGGGAAGCGGGCTTGTCGGTATGGATCATCTTGAGGAGCTTTTTGAAAAAGCCGAGTCGGGGAAGGCGTGTCTTCTTCTTGTGGAACACTACAGCAACATGGATCTTTCGATTGTTTCGCTGATGGCGAGGAAAGAAGGCGGCAGAGGCAAGGAAATAAGCGACGCGCTTATCGCCATCGCCGGAATGAAATTAAATGAAGACAATCCCATTGTCGCCGCCTTTGCGGGCGCATACGACAAGATAGTAATTTATCCAAGCCGCTCTTTGCAGGAACTAGACCCGGAAAAAGACAAGGCCGAAATCGCGCGCGGCAACGCAATTAACCGCGCCGCAATGAAGTCGCTTATCAGGCATAAATACAAGGGTAAACTCGTCCTTGTATTCCCGTCGGGAACACGTTATCGCCCGTGGGATCCGAACACCAAAAAAGGCGTACGGGAGATAGATTCTTATATCCGCTCTTTTGACTATATGTGCTTTGTCGCTCTTAACGGTGAACTTTTGCAAGTGCAAAAAACCGATATGCTGAATGACATTGTAAGTAAAGACGTTTTTCGAGTTACAGTAAGTCCTGTTGTAAAGTGCAATGAATTTCGCGATAAAATTTTGGCGGGGATTACCAATGAAGAAGAAGATAAAAAACAAACGGTTGTAAACGAGATAATGAACGAACTTGAAAGAATGCACACTGCCGCGGAAATAGAAAGATTAAAAGTTTTGAAAAAATAAAGGGGGGGACAGGCACGGTTTGCGTTAACCGTTGCCATTTTCCGCCCGTAGCTTTTTTCCTTCTAACAGCCAAAACTTGACTACTGTACCGTTGCCTTTCTTGGCGATATATTCGTCATAAAACGGCTGTCTTGATTCTCTGTCTATTGTTGTATCAAATATTACATTTGAAAGAAAAGCAAGTCTGTCATTTCTGTTCTGCCTGACGGCAACAAACACAGCAAGAGCTAATCCCAAAACGCCAGTAATAGCCCCGATTACTGCTAATATATTATCCATTTCGCCCTCCTGTCCCGTAAGGTTGATTTTAACTATAGCATAGCAAGGGGCGGTTTGCAATGGAATTTGCGTGACCGATTTTTTGTTAATTATCCGATAAATACGCCATTTTGCCGGAATCCGCAACTACGACAAACTTGCCGTTACCATAGGCGATTGCGTTGATCCAGCTTGTGCCGAATGTGCTGTTCACGGCTGTCCATGTTTCACCGTCTGTTGAAGTCGCCGAATTGCCGCCGCCTGCAACAAACTTGCCATAGCCATAGTAGTATTTTGGCGAGTTTTCAGAATAAATGCTTTTAATATTTGTAAATAAAAAAATACGGCGCAAATTTTGCCTCTCGGTAAAATTTGCGCCGCTTTTGTAAACGGTACTTGTGAGCCTTACTTATAAAGCGGCGCTGCTAAACAGCAAGCCGCTTACTGGCAGCTACCAGTTACCGCCGCCGCCACTGCGTTCGCGGCGAGGTTTATCCATCGCTTCGTTTACGCGCAGTTGACGTCCGTCAAATTCACGGCCGTTTGTGCCTGTGATTGCCGCAGCGGCTTCTTCATCGCTGCCCATTTCGATAAATCCGAACCCTTTTGAGTTGCCGGTTTCACGATCGAAAATGATCTTGGCTGATGCGACGCTGCCAAAACCTGAAAACAGGTTTTTCAGACCATCCTCGGTGGTGTTGTAAGAGAGGTTACCGACATACAGTTTCTTCGCCATTGAGAAAATTCCTTCGCTCGGAATAGACGGACTCGCAATTAAACGATTCCGGATTTTGTGCGTCCGAGCGGCGCTGACATCTTTCTTGGAAGTGTGCAAAACAACGTCCTGCACAGCGCCTTAATTGATGCCTGAATTAATTTACGGTTTTTGCCGTTTAATTAATTCGGTGGACTTGCGTCCAAGTATTCACATTCGCACAAGCGAACGAATCAAATTTCTCCTGTTGTTAAGACACGAGAAAGTTAATACATAATTGTTAAGGGAGAAAAAACGAAAGGAAGCAGACAAGATCAGAATCCCTAAACCGCGCGGTTTTTTAAAAAATCCGCAAAAATAATCTCTACTCAATTTCTAAAAGTTATCCAACTAATGAGAATATAGATTTATTAAAAAATAATGTCAATACTTTTTTACCTTTTTTAAAAAATTTATCCATATAATAATTTTATAGCGGTTTTTATGTTAGATGCCGATTTTAGCCCCTGAATGGGATTTTCGGGGACGGGACCTAAAAATGAGCTAAAACCAAGCTCCGTTGCGGTTTTTACCCTGCTTGAAAGCCGATGAATAGGTCGAATTTCCCCTGTCAGCGACAATTCTCCAGCAATTGCCATGTCCGCAGGCAGGGCAAGCCCTGTTCTGGCTGAATAAAGGGCGCAGGCAAGCGCCAATTCCACTCCAACCTCGGTTATTTTGATGCCGCCGGCGGCATTTACATACAAATCCTGATCCGAAAGCCTTATTCCGGGCTTTCCTTGAATGTTTAAATGCTTTTCTAGGGCGGCGGCAATGCGCGAAACCCTGCCCGAATCGATTTTATCGGAAAAAACACGGCTGATTGTCCCTTTTGCGGGAATGGTTAGCGCCTGAATTTCAACGAGTATCGTCCTTGTCCCCTCAAGAACCGCCGCAGTCGCCACCCCCGCAGGCAGTTCCCCTTCACGCCTTACAAGGAACATTCGCCCCGTATCTTCCACGGGAGTAAGCCCTTTTTCGCCCATTGTAAAAATCCCGATTTCATCGGTAGAGCCGAAACGGTTTTTTGACGCTCGCAAAAATCGGCAATCGGCGTTTCCGTTTAAGCCTGCGGTTTTATCGTTTTCCTCAAAATAAAGGACAGTATCTACCATGTGTTCCAAAGTTTTTGGTCCCGATATAACTCCCTCTTTTGTAACATGCGCCGTTAAAATCAATGCCGCGTCATGCTCTTTCGCCCAAGAGATTAGTTCAAAGGAGCAGTATTTCATCTGGTTTACGCCGCCCGGCGCAGAATCGGCGTTTTCGGAATAAAGCGTTTGAGTTGAATCCACCAAAACAAGAACAGGTTTGATTTTATTTAAGACGGTTTCTATTTCCTCAAGGTTTCCCGAGCAGAGAATTTCTATTCTCTCCATTACATTCTTGTCTGCGCTTAACCCCAGCCTGTCCGCCCTCAACCGTAACTGCCCCGCGGACTCTTCGCCGGAGACATACAAAATCCTACCCTTTGTAAGCGCAGCGGCGGCGGTTTGCAAAAGCAAAGTTGACTTGCCTATCCCCGGCTCGCCGCC
>JGI20171J14444_1000484_pt1 | contig 11104 bp, 5 predicted proteins | sample TergutNc150P4_FD_14444 | JGI IMG/M metagenome (IMG submission 14444) | reverse complement strand
CTTACGTTTTTTGTTTTTCCTAATATGATCAGAAATATCTTGCATCCATTTTTTGAATTTTACTACTGTTGGTTCATCTTCATTGATTGTTTCATAATTTTCTGTTTCAACATTTTCATCTTTTGATATTTGAAGTAAATAACTTATATGTCTCATATCTTTATTTTTTATCATAAATAAAAGCCATAATAGAATACCAATTATAATTGGAGAAAAGGCTATTAGAATCAAGTGCCATATACAACTCACATCATTTGATGCTTCTAATCGTTCAGATATAAAAACTGTAATTGGCGTCAATGACAAAAAGAAAGCCGTAAATAATGCCCCTGGATTAAATTTTGGAAATGTTTTGTTTAGCCTTACAACTTTCTTTGCCAATAAATCATTTAATTTTTTTTCCCATTCTTCTTTTTCAAGAATATCAGCTTCATTAATCAGTTTATCTGTAATCAACTCTAAAAAAGAACGTCGTTGAAGATCTTCTTGATGTCCCCAAGCATCATATTCAAAAAGATAATAGTCTTCTTTTAATAATTCTTTCAATTGTTTGATTACATTAGATTTACCAACACCCCAACCACCTTCTAATCCAATAATTCTAGAAAGAGAAGATGAATTACCATCATTATCTGTCGAAATAATATGTTTTGCGATGGCATCAGTTAATCTTTTGTGTGATTGTCCATCGAACTTATCTATTCCACATGGTTTATTTTGAATAAAATGCGGATAATCTTTTTCTTCTGTCATATCTTTGTTGGGATACACCCCCTCACTTTATTCTAAAATATGCTATAGCGATTGCTATTTCATCAAGTTGGAAGCACATCTTCCTCCTCTTTTTTTTTCCTTTCACTCAGACAACTCCCACGACAACTTATGTTACAATAAAATACTATACAAATGTAAAGGTATTGTCAAGTTGTTTTATTAAATTTATATATCATCAGAATCCTTCCCCCAAACACGTTCAATCACAGCCTTGATTTTCCCCTCATATAAAGTAATAAGTTCCCGGCAGCCATCAACGGCTTTTTTTTCGGCTTCAATTTCAGTAACGATAGAGTGCTGGATTTCAAGGGAAGGAAGAGGTATTTCCAGTGATTTAAGATTTTCTTGTGAAATATTAGTTATATTTGCCTTATTTGATAACAGTACAGTTTTATTACGATACTCGGTTGTTCGCAGTAAATATAGTAAATACTCAGGCAATATAACTTTAATATTTGGTGTACATTTGATCAAAAAACCACAAAAAACAATTTCTTCATCTTCAGGATTTATCAATGAAGGAAAACCAACTCCTTCATATTTTACAGATGATCTGACAAACAATAAATCATTATTAGAAACCAATTTAGATTGTTTTTCTTTCTCTAATATTTCAACTTTTTCCAAATTACTTGTATCAATATAGCCGTCAGAAAAAACATCTTTTATATTTACAAATTTTGTTCCTTTCCCTACTTGCTCAGCAGAAAAATTTAAACCATTCTTAAAATCATTGCACACATCTCCTAATTTAACCATCGACCAATCGGGATCAATTTCAATATGTGGTTTCCAATTATCCACCACCTGCCTCGCCCCGTCAATAATTTTATGGTATCCTTCAATCTCAGCGACAATTTCTTTTTGAACTTCAATCGATGGAAGAGGAATTTCAGTATTGCGAATAATATCGTTGTATAATCTCTCAATTGTCCCTCCCGCTTGAGCTTTCCATTTAATCATCTGAAGTATTTTATATAAATACTTATTTTTTATTTTATTCTCATCGTTATCAATCCAAACAATGTTACTGTCTTGAAAATATGCAGGTTTGCCGTCATATATGACTACACGCCCTATTGTTCCAGATGCACTAATAAGTATGTCGCCGTTATTTGGAAACGGATATTTTGATCTATATTCTTCATATACTTCTTTTGAAATATATGAATCTGCTTTTTTCCCAAAAGTACCAATCTTATAAAATGGTATATCTCCATAATCTGTAGTTTGATCTTTCATTATGCGTTTACACATTTTAACTTCACCAATCTCTCCCAGTTTAACCATCGGCCATTTCTGTTTACCACGCTGTTCTGTTTCCCTATATCTTTCCCCAGTCAAATTATACTCACCACTTTCAGCGATCTTATCTTTAGAAACAATCAAATAAATAATATCGTTCGAGTGGTTCGTTGTAAAATTTTCTCTCTTATTCTCTGCGCTCTGTGTGAGACTCTTGCGAAATTCTTTAATAATCTCCACCGCTCCCGGCAGATCATTTTTATCTATAGCCCGCCTTTGAGCCCCAAGACTAAAGCCGTCATTCTCAATTTTAACAAACAAAATAGAATCGCTTTTTTGAGCAAGAAGCGTGTCCAAAAATAAAATCGAAGTTTTTACTCCGGCATAAGGATTGAATACACCGGAAGGCAGAGAAACCACGGCATAAAGATATTTTTCTACAAGTGATTTACGGAGTTGTTTGTATGCCTTGCCGCCCTGAAAAATGATACCTTCGGGAACAATTACGGCGGCGCGACCTGCTGTCGTAAGGTGTTCGGCGATATAATCAACAAAAAGAACTTCGCTTCGATTACTCTGTATGGAAAACTTTTTGTGAGGTTTTATACCGCCTTTTGGAGACATGAAAGGCGGATTGGTCAAAATAGCTCCGGCGTATTCATTCCAACGTTCATCACTGGTCAAGGTATCGTATTCAAATATTTTTGGCTGGCTAAAACCGTGAAGATAAAGATTTGCCAACGAAAGGCGTACCATGTCAGGTGAAATATCATAACCTATAAAATTGTCCATCAATTTCTTTCGTTCTTTTGTAGTAAGGAGATCACCCAGTGTTTTTTTTGTATTCGCTTTCATAATATGTTTATAAGAGGAAATAAGAAAACCGGCAGTACCGCAGGCGGGATCAAGTATGATTTCATTTTTTTGCGGATCGATTACCTCGACCATAAAATCAATGATATTGCGAGGCGTGCGGAACTGACCTGCGTCCCCCTGACTGCCCAATACCGAAAGAAGATATTCAAACGCATCACCAAGATTTTCCGAATGATCATATTCAAACTCGTTAATGGTTGTCAAAAAAAGTTTTAGGGTTTCAGGATCACGATAAGGAAGATAAGCGTTCTTAAAAATTTCTCTGAACAACTGCGGAATACCGGGGTTTTGGTTAAGTTTTACAATGGCTTCGGCATAAAGATTTAACATTTCATGACCGCCCAATCGGGGATTAAAAATGTTCGACCAACGGTATCGTTTAAATTCACCTGTAAAGAAACTGGCTTTTCCGCCCATCTCTTTTGACTCTTTGTCCATGTCGTCCATGAATTTATAAATAAGTGCAATAGTGATTTGTTCCACTTGACTTTTGGGATCAGGGACTTTGCCTACAAGTATATCTCGGGCAGTGTCTATTCTCCGTTTGGTTTCACTTTCAAGCATCACATTTCCTTATTCGACAAAATTATTCAAAGGAACATAGTCCTTAATATACTCAGGAATAAATTTTCTGAGTTCGGGGGTTAACTGCCGGTATGCGTCAATCCATGGAGTAACATTTAATTGCGCAAGATTTTTTCGATCTACTATATTTCGAAACTCTGTATCTTCGATATATGCCTTAAAGATTGTTTTTGCGCCGGCAAAATAATTTTCACCGGGCATATAACGGCTGTCGAATTTGTCAAATTCTTCTTCCAGTAATTCTTCTTTGGTTTTGAAACGGGGAATTAATCCAAGAACTTTCTCCAGCATTTCTTTAAGTTGAATTCGGCGGTCAGCATTCAGGGCAACCCTTAATTTTTCTACACTGAAATAATCTTCCGGTTTGTCAAAAACATTATGAATAATAAAATCCTGTAATTCGTTCCATTTACCTTCTTGAGCTTGTTGTTTAAATTCGTCAATTTTAGGATTATTTATTATTGTTTGTTCAAAACGGTCAAAATACATTCTGTCAATCTTCATCCCATCCGGTCCGATCTCGGTTTGACTAAAAGAACTAACATTGTCATCACGACTGCTATTGTAGCCGTCAATGTCAAATGAACCTAAAGGTTTGTCATAGACTTCAGAAATATCTTTTTTATTTTCTTTTGGAAGGCTTAATACCTCATCGTAATTATATTTTTCTTCAAAATATTCACAGTTGGCAAAGAAATCAAATATTTTATACTTGGTCTTTTGTTGGTCTCCAAATTTTGCCTTTATAGCCAAGTCGATCATTTCATCTGTAAAATTATGTTTTCTTGTCCCTCTGCCTTTTATCTGAATAAAATCGCTGGGAGAAAATATAGGACGCATAAGGCAGATATTGAGAAGGTCGGTACAATCATAGCCTGTAGTCATCATTCCCACCGTAACACAAACACGGGTTTTACTTGTACGATAGCCGGGATCAAAATTAGCGGAACCGTAAAGTCTGTTGTTACTGAATTGAACTGTAAAATCCTGAGCTTCATTTACCGATGACGTTACCTGAACCGCAAAATCAGACCAATACTTACCGGGAAACATTTCATCGGCATATTGATTGAGAATATTGGCGATTTTTGCGGCATGATTCTGCGAAACGCAGAACACAATGGTTTTTCCTATCTCTCCTGTAATTGGGTCTCGCAAAGCATTATCAAGAAAAACTTTACAAAAAGCGCGGTTGGTGTTATCGGAGAAAAACTTTTTCTCAAATTCTTTGGAAACAAAAACTTCTTCCGCTTCGTTGCCTTCTTGGTCTTGAATGATTACCGCATAACCATGCTCAGAAAGCAACTGCGCGGTTATTTCAGTTCTTGCGTCGGCTACAATCGGGTTTATAAGATAACCGTCCCTTACTCCGTCCAAAAGCGAATAACGGAATGTAGGTTCTCCTGTTTCACAACCGAATGTTTTGTAAGTGTCAAGCAAAGTTCTTCGCTCAAGTTCTCTTGGGTCTTTAACATTTAAACCGGCAGCATCAAAAGACTTAAGGTAATCCTTGGGTGTTGCGGTTAATCCCAACTTGTATCCGATAAAATACTCAAAAACCGCCCGGCTGTTTCCGCTGATACTTCGGTGGGCTTCATCGGAAATAACAAGATCAAAATCGTTAGGCGCAAAAAGACGTTTGTAGCGGTTCTTTGACAAAAAAGTTTGAATGGTAGAAACAACTATATCCGCCTTGCGCCAGTCATCACGGTTTTCCTTGTAGATTACGGAAATATAATTCCCTTTTAGGTAATCTTCAAAATTTTTCTGCGCCTGTTTTTCAAGTTCCAGACGGTCAACCAAAAACAAGGTACGCCGCGCATTACCTGTTCGTCTGAATAATTTGATTATTGCGGCGGAAACAAGTGTTTTCCCTGTTCCTGTTGCCATTTCAAACAAAAAGCGATCCTTTCCTTCTTTTACGGCCTTTTGAATCGCTGTAATTGCCTTAACTTGATATGGTCTTAAGAAACGCAGTTTATAAGTTTTGATAAAATCAGGACGGCTTGTTTCATTTAACCATGAAGGATCGGTTTTATAATCAGGTTTTTTTGTTAAAACAATATAATCATCGGCAACCGTCTCATTTGCCAACGCTTCACGGTTGGGGGTAAATGATGACAAACCGTCCGCTAAATCAGGCGAAGGGAAACGGTAGATAACCTGCGGATTTCCCCGTTCCAAATCCCAAAAATAATGGCTGTTTCCATTGGACAGAATAATAAATCGGCAATGTTGGGATTGGGCATACTGTCGGGCTTGTTCTTTGCCAAATAACGGATTTTTGTTTTCGGCTTTGGCTTCTAAAACAATAAATGGGAAACTTTGTTTGTCCAGTAACAGAAAATCTATAAAGCCTGTTTTGGTCTTGTCAAAATCATCTCCAAAATCGCTTAAGTTTCTTTTGGTAATTTTAACCGAAGGTTCAAGAACAATATTTGCCTTGCCATCAGCGGAATCAAAAAATCGCCATCCCGCTTCTTCAAGGAGTTTGTTAATTTTTATCCGAGCCTGCGCCTCTTTTGACATGACTTAATTTTACCACATTTTCGATTATTAGGCTATTTCTTTGCCCTCTCCATAAACTATCCATCTACGGCCGTTCTGCCGTTACGCAAATTAAGTAATTTTTAACTAATAGACCATTCTTACGTATTAATCTGATGTTCCGTCCATTTCATCATCAATTTTGCTAACTGCGAAACCGGCATAGTTATATTGTTTTTCAGCCAGTGCCAGATCAAACCGATAGAACCGTGTATCAGAAAAACAGAATAATAGTTCTTTGCATCTTCATCCTGCTGATTTTCGGAAATATATTTTTTTACTTGTTTATGCATAATGAAATGATGAAACAGTTTCTTTTGAAAATCGATATTGCCGTTTTCGCTTAACAGTACCTGAATAGTATCGCCGTTATTTGCAATATATGTGAGCATTTCTTCAAGCATCTGTGTGGTATCCTTCCTGCTGTGCATATCCTTATACTTGTTCAGTATATCCTCGAAATAGGCGAGAGTTTCTTCTTCCGTCTGCTTTAATAAATCGTATTGGTCTTTATAGTGGGCATAAAAAGTTGAACGGCTTATATCCGCAAGTTCGCAAATATCCTTGATAGAGATACTGAGAATCGATTTTTTTTTCATAAGTTCCATAAGACTGTTGCGCAGTACCATTTTGGTATAGCGAATCTTCCGCTTTTCTTTTTGTTCCAAAAAATCCTCCTTTCATTCTGAAAAATATAGTTGTTTGGAAACTTCAGTTTCTGAACAACTTCAATTTTCAAAACCCGATTAATTTAGAAAAAGCTTCATTTTTGCAAAAAATATATATTATCATACAAAAACAAACCATTTTGTACAATACAGTACATATTTAATCGAACTGTCTGTTGTTTTCAATTCTTAGTGTAGTTTATAGTACAGAAACGATATGGAAAAACTATTCAAATATCCGGCTGTAATTGTCGGTGTTGTTATTGTAATCACGGTATTTATGGGATTCCAACTTCCCCGCGCTCAACTGGACAATAACAATATCCGCTTTTTACCCGATAAAAATCAAGCCAAAATTATCTCGGAATATATCGATGAAACCTTCGGCGGGCAGGTGATGATTCTTGTCGGACTTGAGCGTCCCTACCGAACGGTTTTTGAAAAGAGCTTTCTTGAGCGTATCCAAAAATTCGCGCAGGCAGTTGAAGATACCGAATTTGTCAAATCCGTCAATTCGATCATATCAACGCAGTATATAACAGGCGACAGCGACAGTATAATTGTTTCAGATTTGGTTCCGGAAAATTTTTCAGGAACTGATGAAGAAATTACTGAACTTAGGCGCCGTATTGCGTCATGGGATTTGTTTAGAGGTTCCCTTGTTTCAGACGATTTTTCGGCTACTCAGATTCTTATCACTCTTGATGTTTTAACAGCGGATTTTACCCACCCTGAAGTAACCATCAGTATCGAAAAAATCAGGAAAATAGCGGAGGAATTATTTTCAGGCGAATCGGAAGTTTACATCACCGGACAGCCTGTTATCAATGCGGTAATAAACGAATCAATAATTGCAGACAATCTGCTGCTGATACCGTTAGTTGTCATCGTAGTATTGGCGATGCTGTTTTTTTCGTTCAGGCGTTTTACCTTTGTTATTCTGCCGTTTTTGACCGTTATAATTGCGGTTGTCTGGACTGTCGGAATGGCTGCGCTGTTCGAGATTAAACTCTCGGTGATTACCACTATACTGCCTGTTATTCTAACTGCGGTTGGCAGCGCTTACGGCATTCATATCGTTACCCACTATATGGAAGATACGCGGAATAAAACCTTGGCAATTGATGAACACCGCGAATTAGTTTTAATTCTTGTGAAAAAATTGATTAAGCCGGTATTCCTTGCGGCTCTAACTACTATGGCTGGCTTTATATCGTTTTGTTTTACGCCGATTGTCCCCATGAGAGAATTCGGCTATTGCGCCAGTTTTGGCGTGCTCGCTTCTTTTGCCGTAGCGGTGCTGTTTATTCCGGCAATGTTTTTGCTTCGGGGACCTCGTGCCTTGAAGGAGCAGAAAAAAGAACAAAATGAAGAAAGCCGTTTTAGCAGTATCATTACTGGAATTTTTGTTAGCATTGCGGAGAAAAAGAGACTTGTAATCGTTCTTGCGCTTATGGTCGCTGTCTTTTCAATATACGGACTTTCAAAAGTTATCATTGATAACGCCGTAGTTGAATTTTTTCAGAATGAAACTGATATAAGCCGTTCTGACCGATTTATCCGCGAGTATTTCGGCGGTTCAAAAGATTTAAGTCTTGTAATACAGGCTGACAGTACGGAAGAACTTCTGCACCCGGACGTATTGCAGGCGATAGACGGTCTTTCCGCATACCTGACGGAAAATGTTCCGGCTGTGGGTAAAGTTGTCGGTTTTACGGATATTATCAAACGGATCAATCAGGTGTTCAATGCGGGCGAAAGCCCTGAAGGACTGCAAAAAGTTACATCGTATAACGCGGACAGTTTTGGTTTTAATGATGCCGAAGATTTTGGTTTCGGCGGTTTCGGTTTTGGAGATTTTGGCTTTAATGACGCCGCCGCTGCGGAAACGCCGAAACAGGAAAGCAATTTTGATATAACCCAATACAGCGCGGCTGATTTGTTGAGGTTTCTCGACAATGCCGCCGGAAAATCAAACAATTTGAGCGGCAATGATTTAGTGCGTGAATTAAAACGTCTAACCAATTATGAGGGTATGGCATATTATGAAATACCGGCAGACCCCAAGCGCTATGGCAAAGAGACAAAAGAAGAACTCCAGCGTCTAATTGCGAATTATCTCGTATTGCTTTCAGGGGATGATGATTCCGGTTACTCCAACGATCCCCTTGAACCTACGGCGATCAAAACAATGATACAACTGCGCACAAAAGGAAGCAAAGATTCTCAGGTTGTTATTGACCTGATTAACGAATATATTGCGGTGAACTTTCCAAATAACGTCAGGGTGATAATCGGCGGCGGCATAACGTATGAAATGGCAATTACCGATTTAATTTTTAACTCGCAGCTCATTTCAATTTTTATTTCCGTGTTGATAGTGTTCCTCATTGTCGCTGTTTCCAATAAGTCGATGATTGCAGGAATCATCGGCGCAGTGCCGTTAATGCTGGCGATTCTGTGCAATTTTGCCGTGATGGGTTTTCTGGGTATCAAGCTTAATCTCGGAACTGCCCTGATTGCAAGTCTTGCGGTAGGCATCGGCATTGATTATACAATTCACTTTATCGAATTTTTTAAGCATGAATATCAATCGGGAGAACAGGACTTTCTTCGCAAGACTTTTATCGGCTGCGGCAAAGCTATTATCATCAATGCTTTATCAGTGGGCGCAGGGTTTGGAGTGCTTGCATTATCGCAGTTCAGAATCATTGCGGAACTGGGCGCGCTTATAGCTTTAAGTATGCTGATAACAGCTCTTGTAAGTCTTACCGTAATACCGGCATTGCTTTTGATTATAAAGCCGCGATTCATCTTTAAAAAGTAGTATCCGACATTTAAACGTCGGATACTACCACGATAGGCGACATTAAAACGTCGCCTATCGCAGCGGTTTACGGGCGGTTATACCGCCCTACATTCCACCTGCGGTGGAACGTCGTAAACCGCCATAAAAATTTTGGAGGGTGTGTCATGAAACAAATTACCGTATTGGCAGTGTTACTAATCAGCGTTGGATTCCTGAATGCTCAAGATGCCGTTTCCATAATGAATTCCGCAAAGAACCGGATTCAAATGGATACTATTTCTTCCCGTTCCCGCATGGTAATTACAGCAAAAGACGGAAGTACAACAGAACGGGTTATCGATCAGTATTCAAAGGACGGTCCCAACGGAGGGCGTACCGTGATAGTGTTTCAGCGTCCCGCCAATGTAGCGGGAACGCGGTTCCTCACTATGGATAATGCCGGAGGCAGTTCGGACCGGTGGATATATTTGCCGAGTCTGGGCAAGGTGCGGCGGATTGCGGCATCGGAAAGCGGCGGCAGTTTTATGGGAACAGATTTTTCGTATGACGACATTTCGTCTATGGACAGAGATATTTCTCTTGATACCCACACGTTGTTACGCGAAGAAACACTGAACGGAAAAGCCTGTTATGTGATTCAATCTATTCCGAAAGACAGTTCTTTTCAGTATTCCAAAATAATAGCATGGATCGACAAGACCAGTTTTTTAATTTACAAAAGTGAAATGTACAACCGCCGTGAAGAGTTAGCAAAGGTAATGGAGATGACTTCTTTCAGCGATGTACAGGGACGGCTTACGCCCATGCAGACAAAGGTATCCACAGTCGGGGCGGGAACTTCAACGACAATTTACATGGAAATTATTAAGTACGATGATCCGATTCCCGAAGCGGTTTTTACAACCGCTTATCTTGAAACCGGAAAAGTACGGTAGCGCAGGTAAACGCCCTATTTTAAAACTAATAAGCGGCTGATTTATTAGCCGCAGCACGCGCCATGCCGTGTTGACTTATTCGTCAACACGGTCTCGCTGTGTATTCTTGCGCGCCTGACGCCGCTGCGCTATCATTCAGACCTTATGGTTTCAAGAAAACGTATTCCATTGTACTATCACCAGAAATAATTTTAGTCCCGAGTCTAATTGGGGCGTTGGGAAAGTAAAACCAGTAAGCATCCCCTTTTTGGCCTGTTGCCGTACACCGAGTGGACTGATTCATAGATGCAAAAGGAGTACCTGCTTTGGCGATTCCAAAGATATCGGGTTCACCTGTAAGCGCCGTTACAGTTCCCGTTATTTTGTAGCCCGGAATACCGCTGAATTTGCCGGTGCCACCAGAAAACGGAGTCCATGTCAGGTCCTCAAGCGTGTAGCTGCCATCATTTGCGATAGTACACACAATTTTATTGGCGCTTATGGTTACCGGGCTGGAACCATCATTGGCATATTTCCACGTGCCAAAATAGGCTGCTCTGGGGTCTGGACCGGGTTCTGGTGTGGTGTCTTCTTTACAAGCTGTTAAAATAAATGTTAGTACGAACGCGAGTATTAATATTGTCGTTGTTAGTTTGTTTTTATTTAACGGAAAACTTGGGGGGGGG
>JGI20171J14444_1000473_pt1 | contig 11284 bp, 10 predicted proteins | sample TergutNc150P4_FD_14444 | JGI IMG/M metagenome (IMG submission 14444) | reverse complement strand
CATTTGCGCCTCCATTGGTTTTATTTTTTATGTAAGTTAGTGCCGCTTTTTTGCTGGAGAATTTGGCATAGAATGTATAGCTTCCAAATTCGTATTTATCCGCAGCCCAGCCCTTGCCCGATGGTCTTATTTCATATTGGTTCATATTGCCCCCTCAAAGAATTTATCTATCGCTTCTAATGAAGCCGCGTGGTAATCTCCTACCGCTTCCTTATCCTTAAAAATATTGCCTTTATATGGCAAATGCGGGTGTTGCCAATGTCCTGTGTAGAAATCCCAGATAAATGTATAGCCTTTGGCATAGGTGGGCTTTACTCTGCTTTTCCACATATCAACGATTAAATTTTCAGTTTTTGTTTTCATTTTTTCGCCTCCAGCTCTGCAAATTCACAAAATATATATTTGCCATTTTTTGCGAAAATTTTTGGTGCTGTCATTTTTCTACTCCTGTAGGGGGGTTAAATTTTTCTCCCTACACCTTAAATATACATTATTTTTCGGCAAAGAGTGCAAAAAATCTTATATTTATGTAATTTTTTTTAGAAAAATATGTAATTTTTTACATTTTTTACGATTTTTTATGCAAAAATGCAAGAAAAAATGTATATTATAGGTATGGCAAAACCGAAAATTTACCAAACCGAGGAACAAAGGCAGGAGGCTCGCAGGGCTTCCAGCAGAAATGCCTATTATCGCCGCACCGAAAAAGAGGGCAAGCCCTCTAGGGTGGGGGAATTAAAAAGGGAAAATAAAGAGTTGCGAAACTCTTTTGAATCTATGTTTTTAGAAATAAAATCTGAAATTGCCGAAATTAAAAGCCTGCAATTAAAGATTTTAGCGGGGCAAAAGGGGGAAAAATGAAAAAAATAATAAACCCGCTGGAAGCGATTAGAGATTTTTTCATTGGAATTTTAACCATTGTCGTTGTGGTGGCTGGCTTGGTTTTAATGGGGGATTTTATTTTTTCCTTAATTTTTTGATTATTGTCCAGCTCGGAAATGCTAATGCCGCGGTAGCTATTGTTACGCCTATTAAATCCCCTAATTTGCCTTCAATTAGAAATTTTACTATTAAAATCAAACAGGGAAGAATTAGGAAAATTAAAGATGCTAGTAAAATAATTAGCATTATATTTTTAAAATTTAATTTGATGCGCCGCTTTTCTTTTTTGGTTGGTTTTATTTCGGTGGGTTCTAGCTCTATTGTTTTTACTGTATTTATTTTTTCAACTTCAATAGGACACTTAATACTTTCTATTTCTTTTGGTTCTGGTGGAGTTGCCGCTTTTATTGGCTCTACTTTTTTAGGCTCTATAGATTTCGCTTTCATTGGGATTGCATTGAAAATAGCAAATGTTATAGTAAGGGAAAATATAGAAATAAAGAACCTAATCCATTCATCTCTAAAAAAACAAACTATTGTAAAAATAAATAGAGCTATAATAATTATTGCTAATATACCGTGTAAAATAGTAGCTTCCGTTTCGGTATTTACATTACCTTTATCCACAAAATCATCTAAATCCATTCCTACAATTTCAATTTTATTTAGGAAAAAAGTTTTCTCAATATTATCCCGCAGGCAAAAACATCTAACATATCCATTTTTTAGAATTTTGCGAACTACAAGTTCCCTTTCTTCGCCGGGGGTTGACCCGCCATAATAACGGACTTTAATTGCTTCGCCTGTGCCTATCGCTTCTTTTAATATTTGCTTTCTAGTTGTCGCACCCTCATCATTTTTAATTTCTATATCGCTTTCAATTTCTTCATATCCGTCATTTTCTTCCGCTAATTTTTTCTCTCTGTAGCAATCCGAGCAATAAGTTCTCCAACTTTCGCCGTTGAATTTTTTTCCACATATACTGCATTTAACTAAGGGCAAATCTAAAGTTGTGTTATAGCTTTGTGCTAATCCACCCGCGTAAAATACTTTATCCATTTCAAAAATTTGATTCTGCTTTTCCGAACTTAAACAATCGGCAATTAGTTTATTGCCTTCAATTTTTAAAGGTAGAATCTTTCGCACTGTGCCGGGTTGCGAGCCGCCTTTGTAAATAATCTTTGTTGTTTTTTTTGCATCTATAGCCCCGTTTAAAATTTCCAAAACGGATTTTTCTTTCGCCATAATTTACCCACTATTTGTAGTTATTCCAGTTTTAAACTAGAAAAAATTTAAATCGCGGACTGTTTTTTTTGCGTTTTTAGAGGCTTTCTAGCCCTCTTAATTTCTAGGATAGGAATTGGAGTATTTTTCGTTTTAAAGGGCTAGGTTTGCATAAAAAGGGGGTAAATGGCATTAACCCAATGATTTGGCCTATGAAAAAACAAATGCCGGGAGTTCGCCCGCCTCGCAGACGTACTATTCAACGGTAGAACCTATACCGGGGGCATAGGCTAGGCAAAAAATGCGAGCAAATTTCCATAAGTCGTGGTATTTATTGGGGTTATGAAAAAATAATGTGGTTTAATTGGGGTAAAATCTTAGGGCATATAAAAAAATTATAGGGCATAGAAAATTTATCTGCCCTGCCAACCAACCCGATAATTCTCGGCTTCCATAGGGTTTAGGGCAGATAGGGCATATAACCCTACTAAACTCCAAAGAGTGCAACTAGTACGTGCGGGTACGCAGCTATTGGGGTTACCTATACCGATAATAATCATACAACCTATATGCCCTATATGCCCTAGATGTCCGTTCCCTGCGATAATATAGGGGGGCGTAGGCTAGGGCATATACATAAATTATATGCCCTATATGCCCTATATGCCCTAATCTACCTTAAAAGCAAAAAAATACTTGCCACCCACCCTATTTTTTTATATATTTATTGGAACTACGAAATTGGAGAAACTATGTTAAAGTTTTCATTTACGAAATTTTCCTCCCTGCCAGCCACGCCTGTGGTGGGTTTCTTCCGATTTTGTAGTTATCTTCAGAAAAATCCGGGCAGGGGGGATTTGTGCAGAAATTAGGATTCAAGGAAGTAAAAGAGTTAATCAATAATGACATAGTTTCATATTTGCAAGAGTGGCTCCCGGGCGGTAAAATTGTCGGCAATGAGTATATGGATAGGAATCCAACGCGAGACGACAGCAAAGAGGGTAGTTTCAAAATAAACATAAAAACGAAAATCGGAGTTTGGGAAGATTTCGCGACAGGGGAAAAGGGTGGCGATGTTATTTCGTTATACCGCCTTTTAAACGGCTTGGCCGATGACAACGAGGCGCGGAAAAAAATAATAAAGAGATACAATTTCACAAGTTTGAATAGAATACCCGCCGCGAAAATTTCGGGGGAGATTATAGGCGATGGGCTAGAGCTAGTGGTTCCGATTCCAAAGAGCGCGCCCAAGCCGCCTTCAAAATTAAAGGCAGGGGAAGAATTGCTGGAATATGCGAAGCGTTATGAGTATAAAAACGCCGATGGCGAGTTGCTTTGCTACGTGGATAAATTCAATACCGTGCCAAAAAAGACAATGATTCCGCGCTCGCTTTGGAAAGAAAAAAGCGGAAAATATAAATGGCTGCCAAAGGCATTGCCCTCGCCCCGCCCGCTTTACGGACTGGATAAATTAGCGAAATACCCGGAAAAGCCTGTAATGGTGGTGGAGGGAGAAAAATGCGTTGATGCCCTATGGTGGTATTTTTTGGATAACGAAAACAACGAGAAGCGGGGGGATATTCCGTACGTGCCTATAACTTGGCCCGGTGGCGCGAATGGGGATAGCAATGTTGATTTTAGGCCGCTTTTGAGCAAGGGAAATATACTGGCCAGACAACGATGACGATGGCTTCAAGGTAATGCGAAGAATTAAGGCGTTGCACAACGGAACTATATTGGATATTGGGGCGTTGGAAAAAGAAAAGGGCTGGGACGTTGCTGATTTGATTTCGGAGAATGCGAAAAATAAAGCATTTGATTTGGGGCAATATGTGCGGGATATTTTGGATAGGCAAATAATGGAGGTTCCGAATTTAGACGTACGCGCCCCCGATGCCATATTTTTGCACGTGAATAGAAAAGGGGAGCGGATAGATTCAATGGCGAACGTGAAGGCATTGCTGAACTTTTACCGAATGAGGGTGGAATACAATGTAATTAGCAAAAAAATGGAATATACGGTAGGTGGCAAGAAATACATAACGGTTGATTCGGCAAATGATTTCTTGATAAGTGTAAAAAGTTTATGCGCAATTAACGGAGTTCAGCGAGGCGACATTAAGGGTTATTTGTCTTATGTAGGCTCGGAAAATTCAATTAATCCGGTATTGAATTGGATAAATTCAAAGCCGTACAAATACCCCGCAGGCGTTCCAAAACCCGATTTTTCGCAATATTTAATGTCCAATCCAAGCGAAAGCAGTTCGGGTAGGTTGTCTTTCATAGAAATTTCTCCATTTTTTGTCTTCCTATTTACTTAGACGTAAAAAAACGGGAAAAAGGCCAAAAAAAATGAAAAATGAACAAAAGTTCACATTTTTGTTAAAATAAATGCAAAATCGGACAAATTTCTACATTAACCCACAAATGAAAGTAGCATTCCAAGGCAGGCACGGTGCTTATAGCGAAAGCGCGGCGTTTCATTTGTTTGGCAAAAATATAGAGACCATTCCAGCAGATACATTTGAAGATTTGCACAAAATGGTGATGGATGGCAGCGTGGATAGCGGCGTTATTCCGATAGAAAATTCCACAGCCGGCTCTATTTTGGAAAATTACGACTTATTGCTGAAATACAGACTGCCCATAACAGGCGAACTCAAACTGCAAATAGACCACTGCCTGATAGCCCTTAAAGGCGAAACCTTGGAGACATTGACAAAAGTTGTATCTCACCCGCAAGCACTGGAGCAATGCTCAAATTTTTTTGAAAAAAATCCGCAAATAGAGAAAAAGCCTTTTTTTGACACAGCTGGTTCTGTGGAACGCATAGCGAGAAAGCAGTTGAAAGGCACGGGCGGAATAGCCTCTGCTTTTGCGGCGCAGGTTTACGGTTTGAGCATATTGAAACAGCCGCTTGCGAATTTTCCGGGCGCAAATTCAACGAGATTTTTCGCTATACAAAAAAATAGCCCTCCCATAGATGCGGCTTTGCACACAAAAACTTCCGTGGCATTTATTTTGGGGAACAATAAACCAGGTGCTTTGCACGCTTGCCTCGGTTGCTTTGCAAAACAGGGCGTAGATTTAATTCGCATTGAGAGCCGTCCAAAAAGTGGGAGCCCTTGGGAATATGTTTTTTATGCGGATTTGGCAGGGAACCCTTTGCAGAGTTCCGTTAAAACGGCTTTGGAGGAATTAAAAACAATAGCAGAGGTTATTTTGCTCGGCAGTTATGCAAAAGGCGAAAATAGGGGAGTGGAATTTTGAATAACATTAAAAAAGCAATAGCGGAATTCAAAGCGGGTAAAATGCTGCTCATCGCAGATAGCGAAAACCGCGAGAGCGAAGGCGATTTTGTTTGCGCTGGCTCGCTTTGCACAGAAAAGCATATAAATTTTATGGTGACTCACGGGCGCGGGCTTGTTTGCGCACCCATCACCGAACAACGCGCAGAGCAACTGAATTTACCGATGATGGCGAGCAGAAACACAAGCCGCTTTGAAACCGCATTCACAGTTTCTGTGGAAGCAAAAGAGGGAACAACCACCGGAATTTCCGCAGCGGAAAGGGCTTTAACCTGCCGCACGCTTGCAAATTTTTCAAAACGAACAAACGATTTTGTTTGCCCAGGGCATATATTTCCGCTAAAAGCTAGAAAGGGCGGCTGCCTTGAAAGAGAAGGGCACACAGAGGCGGTTATAGACCTTTGCAAACTGGCTAAATTGCCGCAAGCAGGCGTATTGTGCGAAGTGCTGAATCCAGATGGCACAATGGCTAGAATGCCTCAATTAAAGGCTATTGCAAAAAAACACAATATAACACTCATCACGGTTCAAGAGATAATAGATTTTCGCCTTGCCAGTGAAGTTTTGGTTGAGCGAATTGCGCAGCCTTTTGTGCCAACAAAATTTGGAAATTTCAAAGCCATAGCATACAAAAATAAAATAAACGGCGAGGAATATGTAGCTTTTATAGCATCAAAGGCACCCAAAAATCCTTGCAATGTTCGCATACACAGCGAGTGTTTAACCGGAGATATTTTCCATTCCTTAAAATGCGATTGCGGGGCGCAGCTCGAATATTCAATGAAATATATAAACGCTGAGGGCGGTATTTTAATTTATATGCTTGGGCACGAGGGCAGGGGAATTGGGCTTGCAAATAAGTTAAAGGCTTATGAATTGCAAGAAAGGGGATTAGATACGGTTGAAGCCAACATAAAACTCGGCTTTAAGGCAGACCACAGGAACTACGCTTATGCAGCGCATATTTTAAAAGAACTCGGCGTAAAATCAGTGAATTTGCTCACAAATAATCCCAGAAAAATAGAGGGGCTTGAAATGTGCGGAATAAAAATCGCCAAAAGGATTCCCGTTGAAATAGAGCCAAATTCCTTTAATAAAAAATATTTAAAGGCAAAAAAAGAAAAAATGGGGCATAAGTTTTCTATATTTTCATAATGTTTAGATTTCCTATACTCGCCTTTTTTGCGCTTGCATTCTTTGCCTGCAACCCCACGGAATATGAACCTAGAATAGTTTTGGGGCACGAATACAATGCCACCGCCAAAGTAGTTGCAGATACAACTTCCAAGTTCAGACCAAAAGAGATAATCGTTATTCAAATGGATAACGGCAATAGACCATTTCACACTACAGAGGTGGAGCTAAGGATTTATCAGGGAGAAGCAGGAAATAGAATATTGTTTAAGCGTTCCATTCCTGTTAAAAACGTTGATGCCAAAGCGGTAGTAAAGGGAACAGACTCAAAACCTTTAACAGCAAGGGAAATTCTGCGAACATCTACCGCTGGTACTTATCGCGTGGCTTTTGCCATTGGAGATTCTATTCTGCTACAGAAGAAGTTGGAGCTGCTTGGACCTAAAATAAATTTGGGGCACGGATGGAATTCCATTGACAAAGTAATTACAGATACCACTTCGCGCTTCAAACCAAACGATATAATTGCTATCCAAATGGAAAACGACAACAAACCTTTTAACACCAAGGAGGTTGAGTTAAGGATTTACCAAGACGAAACAGGCGATAAAATTTTGGTCAGGCGTTCTATTCCGGTTAAAAGTGATGATATTATGGCAGTAGCGAAAGGAACAGACTCAAAACCCTTAACTGCAAAGGAACTTATGGGAACCACTGCCTCAGGCATTTATCGCGTTGCCTTTGCCGTTGGAAATTCTGTTATTGTAGAAAGAAGGATGGAGTTACTAAGTGGCAAGTAGAAAATGGTTAGTTGGAATAATCGGGACATTTATAATTTCCTGTGGTGAAAGCTCTGTTTTTGTCAGCTATAATTTACCCGTTCCAATAAAAGCAGAAGTTTTTTCCCAAAGCAACTACGCAACTATGGACGGCGAATACGAGCAAGTTGGTACCCTAACCTCAACACGCTTCACAAACGAATACAGCCAAAGCGAAGATATGCTTTATTTGGAGAGAACATTTATTTCCGATGCTTCCAGAGGCTATCTCAAAAAATCTTACCCAAGCGAACTTGCCCTTAGAATTCCCAAAATGACACTCACCGCCAAAGGCTTGAAGGTTTTGAATATAGAAGGCTATGAAAACTTTGATTCCGTTGTGGTTGCAAAAATATCCATTCCAGACAGATGGAGAAAGCAAATAAGCCGCATGACTCGCCAAATAGATTTAGACCGCATAGAAAAAAGACGTTGGGAAGTAACCCATTTGCTTTCGGGAGAGGTTCCTTTAAAATCCAACATAACAAATTTGCTTGCCTCTCAAGGCCGCTTACCTTCCATACCAAACGCCCAAATAGATTCTGTGGTTACAAAAAGCATAAAAAAAATCTATGAGCGAAAATGTTTGGAATACATAGTGTATTTGCAAGAAAAAGAGCCATTTCCCTACTTTATATGGGAGCAGCACGTTTCCAGCGTAAAAAGCGGAATGCCTTTTAAAAGCTATCATCCCAAAGAGGCAGTGTATCAGAATCGCTATGAGGTCGCTTTAGATATAGAAAATGGAACTCCCTGTTTGGAGAGAGAATTCAAATTTGGTACTCACGGAATGCAAAACCCCGAAACAGGGGATTCCGTGACGTTTAAAAGCCAAATTTCTCACGAGAGGCTATACACTTTAATCCTAAATCCTGCAACGCCAAATTGAAGCACAGGTGTTTCAAATTGGCACACATACCCAAAAAACCTTGAAAAATAGCCTATTTTAGCGTGGCACAGCTTTTGCCTTATTCTTTTATATGCAGGAATTTTCAAAACAATCTGAGCGAATTTTAGCCAAGTCGCAGGAAATACAAGACAAGGCGAGCCACAGCGAGTGGGGCACTCCACACTTGGCGGCGGCCATTTTGGATAACCCAGACGGACGCTTGAAAAATTTGTTCAAAGCAAAAAATGCAAAAACACAGGAAATGCGAACTGCGGTTCAGAAGATTTTGGACAAACTGCCTCGTATTGTGGAAAGCACAGATGCGGATAGCCACCCAAGCAGCGATTTATCGGGTGTTTTGAGAGCCGCTGTTAAATTGGTGCGTTCCGAGCAGGGTAGCAGTGCGGAGCCTGGGCATTTGCTCATCTCTTTGATGAAAAGTTCGGGCGATAGGCAGCTTGTTTCAATTTTTGAAAACGCGCTCGGCAATGCGGAGGCGGTTCGCACTTGGCTTTCTGACCCCATGAGCGCGGCGGCGGTTGCAAAAGAGGACTCCGCTTTGAACAGGTTTGGCAAAGAATTGGTATCTCTTGCCGCAGAGGGAAAATTAGACCCTGTGATAGGGCGCGAAGAGGAAATTCGCAGGGTGATTCGCATTTTAGCGCGCAAAACAAAAAATAACCCTGTGCTCGTGGGGGAGCCGGGCACAGGGAAAACCGCCATTGTAGAGGGCTTGGCACACCGTATTCACAAAAACGATGTGCCAGATGCTTTAAAGGGCAGAAAAATATTTTCACTTGATTTATCCGCTTTAATAGCCGGCGCAAAATATCAGGGCGAATTTGAAGAACGCTTAAAATCCGTTTTAGACGAATTGGAACAGGAACAAGACACGCTTCTGTTCATAGACGAAATTCACAATATAGTGGGTGCTGGAAAAACGCAGGGCAGCATGGATTTGGGCAATATGTTGAAACCCGGGCTTGCTCGCGGTGAATTGCACTGCATAGGTGCAACCACAACCTCGGAATATCGCAAATACATAGAAAAAGATGCCGCTCTGGAACGCCGCTTTCAACCCGTTCCAGTAGCGGAACCAAGCCCAGACGAGGCTCTTTCCATTTTGCGCGGCATAAAGGAGAGCTTTGATGCGCACCACGGGGTTCGCATTCAAGACAACGCTTTGGTTGCCGCTGTGCAGCTTTCCAGCCGCTACATCTCCGACCGCTTTTTGCCCGACAAAGCCGTGGATTTAATAGACGAAGCGGCGAGTATGGTGAAAACTCAGTTGGACACTGTTCCCGAAGCCCTAGACACTTTGCAAAGGCGGCAGCTCCAACTTCGCATAGAGGAAAAAGCGCTTGGAATGGAAAACGATGCTGTTTCAAAAGAGCGGCTAAAAGAATTGCAAGAGGAATTAAAAGCGGTGGATTTGGATGTAAAGGAGCAGCAGGAACGTTGGCAGCAAAAAAGGCTTCGCTTTGAAACCTTGAAAAATGCGCAGGCAGAACTACGTGCCGCAAAAGATGAAATGGAAAAAGCAGAGGCATCTTACCAACTGGAAAAGGCGGCAGAGCTTAAATACAACAAAATTCCGCTATTGCAAAAAACAACCCAGGATTTGGAAGCTGCCCTTAGCACAAACGAACCAGACGGAGTTTCGGAAGTTGTGACCGAAGAAAATATTGCACAGGTTGTGAGCCACTGGACAGGCATTCCAATTTCGCGTTTACGGGAGGGTGAGCGTGAAAAACTTTTGAATTTGGAGAGCAGGTTGCACAAAAGGCTGATAGGGCAGAACGAGGCTGTGGAAGAAGTATCGCTAGCAATTTTGCGAAATAAAAGCGGCCTTTCAAGGGAAAACGCTCCCATAGGCAGTTTTCTTTTTCTTGGGCCAACAGGTGTTGGAAAAACCGAACTTGCCCGCGCCCTTGCCGCCGAGCTTTTTGACAGCGAAAACGCGATGCTTCGCTTTGATATGAGCGAGTATATGGAAAAACACAGCGTTGCAAGGCTCATAGGTGCCCCCCCTGGATATGTGGGTTACGATGAGGGCGGTCAGTTGACAGAGGCGGTTCGTACGCATCCTTATGCCGTGCTGCTTTTTGACGAAGTTGAAAAAGCTCACCCCGATGTTTTCAACGCCTTGCTGCAAGTGCTAGACGAGGGGCATTTAACAGACGGCAAAGGCAGAAAGGTGAATTTCAAAAATACCCTGATTTTAATGACCTCAAATTTACCGGAAAAAGATTTGAAAACATTTTTCCGCCCAGAGTTTTTAAACCGTTTGGATAACACTTTGATATTCAAATCTTTGGAAAAGAGCGAGCTAATTCAAATTGCGCAAATTAAATTGAACGCACTTGAAAAGCGTTTAAATGCGCAGAGAATAGAAGTGGTTTTTGAGCCCGCTGTTGCAAAAGCCATTGCAGAAAACGCTTGCGATTCTCAATACGGCGCGCGACCAATTCAGCGGTATATCCAAAAGCATTTGGAATCTTTCCTATCAAAGGAAATCATTGCAGGAAAGATAAAAGCGGACAGCCGAATTACGGTTGATTTTAAGGGGGGAGAATGGAAGATATATGAGTCTCAAGCAACTGGATAGGATCCACTTCGCTTGGGCTTTGATCCATTGGCGAACTTGCGCTCGTGTTCTTTGGGAAGGCGATAAAATCGCGAATGGAATCTTGACCTTCTAAGGTTGCAACAACTCTATCCAAACCGAGAGCAAGCCCGCCGTGCGGGGGAGCGCCGAATTTAAAAGCATCTACAAAAAATCCAAACTTCTGTTTAACCTGTTCCTCTGTAAGACCCAGCAAGCGGAATACCTTTTCTTGAACTTCGGGGTTGTGAATACGCACAGAGCCGCCGCCTATTTCTACGCCGTTTAAAACCAAATCGTAAGCCTGCGCATTGCAGTCTTTTAGGTTGCCGCCGAGCATCATATCCAAGTGTTCGGGGAGAGGGCTTGTGAATGGGTGGTGCATAGACATATAGCGTTTTTCTGTTTCGCTGTATTCAAACAT
>JGI20171J14444_1000467_pt1 | contig 11395 bp, 12 predicted proteins | sample TergutNc150P4_FD_14444 | JGI IMG/M metagenome (IMG submission 14444) | reverse complement strand
TAAAACTATTGATGAAATTTCTGATTTTTTAAAAGTGAAAACCATTGATATAATCAAGGCTGTTGTTTTTATTGAAAAAGAAGAAAAAAATCCAATTGTAGTGTTTATCAGAGGCGATTTAGATGTTAATGAATCGAAATTGAAAAAAGTTTTGCAAAAAGAAATTCTGCCTTTCGACGCTTCAAATGACGAAACTTTTGCATTTGGAAATATCGGTTTGACAGGATTGCCAAATAATATTAAAATCGTATATGATAAAAGCATAGAAAATCGGCAAGGAATGGTTACAGGCGCAAATAAACCTGAATATCATATTACAAATTTCAATGTCGGCAGAGATATTCAGATAAATGAATATTTTGACGTTGCCAAAGTGAAAGCAGGACAAAAGTGCAAAAACTGTTCGCACGAACTCAAAATTGAAAACGGAATAGATAAATGAATATTTTGACGTTGCCAAAGTGAAAGCAGGACAAAAGTGCAAAAACTGTTCGCACGAACTCAAAATTGAAAACGGAATAGAAATTGGGAATATTTTTCAACTTGGCGATAAATATACCAAATCAATGGGAATGACTGTGTTAAACGAAAAAGGCGAACCTATGAATCCGCTTATGGGTTGCTATGGCATTGGCGTTGGGCGGGCGATTGCCTCCATTGTTCAGGATAGTTACGACGACAAAGGAATGATTTTGCCCGCTTCGGTTGCTCCGTGGGCTGTTCATATTTGCCCGATACGATTGGATAACGAGAATGTAAAAGAACTTTCTTTTGAGATTTATAACCAACTTAACGCTTTGGGAATTGATGCTATTATTGACGACAGAGATACAAGCGCAGGAATAAAATTTGCCGATGCTGATTTGCTTGGAATGCCTTTGCGATTGGTTGTAAGTCCAAAAGGAATCGAAAAAAACGAAATAGAAATAAAAATTCGTGCAACAGGCGAGGTCGTTTTTGCAGATAAAAATAATTTGGTGGAAAAAATCAAGGAAATGCTTGTTGGAAGATAGAAGATGAAAATAACCACTTTAATTCCACAGCAACCGCCATTTGTAATGGTTGATAAATTGCTTTTTTGCGATGTTGAAAAAACAAAAACATCATTTACAATTAAAAGCGATAATGTTTTTTTAGAGCCATTGCGTTGTTGCCAGCAGTTGCAGAGCGGAGTTGAGGCGGTGTTTTCGCAAAGCGGGATTGTGGAAAATGTAGCGCAAACCTGCGCGGCGAGAATGGGTTATTTGGGCGACAGGCAGAATGTTAAGATCGGAATGATTGGCTCAATCAGCGATTTTGAAATTTTTTATTTGCCAAAAATAAATGATGAAATTTTTACGGAAATCGTTGTAGAAACCGAAATTGGAAATATTGTTCTGCTGAATGCAAGTGTTGTTTGTAATGAAAAAACTGTTGCAACAGGAAAAATGAAAGTAGTATTAACAGACAAAGGATTAAGAAGTTAAAATATTTGAAGAAATAAAAAAACTTCTTCAACTTAATAAATTAATGAATATGTTAAAAACTTCAAAAGAATTTGAAATTCGTTTTTCAGAAGTTGATTCAATGGGCATTGTTTGGCACGGTTCGTACTCGCTCTATTTTGAAGATGCCCGCGAAAAATTTGGCAAAGAATTCAATCTGGAATATCTTTATATGTTTGAACAGGGCTTTTACGCACCGCTGGTGGAGTTGCATTTTGAGTACAAACGTCCGCTTAAATACAAAGACCGCGCAAAAATCGAAATCGCTTACCGCAATGTTGATGCGGCAAAATTGATTTTTGATTATAAAATATTTTCATTGCCAGATAACCAAATAATTGCAACAGGGTATTCTGTACAGGTTTTTTTAGATAAAGATTTTAATTTGATGTGGAATTTACCCGAATTTTTTGAAAAATGGAGGAAAATTTATCTTGATTAGAAGATTGCAGTTAGAATAATGATAAAAATAATCGGCACAAATATCATCTCGTCGCTTGGTTTTACAACAGAAGAAAATTTCGCTGCTGTAAAAGCAGGAATTTCTGGCGTAAAACATTACAATGTCGGCGTTTTCGATTTACCCGAAGCGTTTATGGCTTCGCTCATTGATAAGGAAAATTTGAATGATAAATTTGCTGAAATGCATTGCGTTTCTACGGTAAATATGCTGACATTATTGGAAAAAGCCGCAATTTTATCAATATTTTCGGCAAACAAAACAGCGCAAATTGATTTATCGTCAGAAAAAACAATTTTTATACTTTCAACCACAAAGGGAAATGTGGATTTATTAAACAACACGCAAGCAAATCATGCTTTGCCAGAACAAGCATATTTATGGAAAACTGCAAAAATAATTAACGATTTTTTCAAAAATCCAAATACGCCGATTGTTGTTTCCAATGCCTGCATTTCTGGGGCGGCGGCGCAAATTGCGGCTATGCGCGAACTTGAAACAGGAAATTACGAGCATGCTGTGGTGGCAGGCGTGGATTTTTTGTCAAAATTTATTATTTCAGGCTTTCAGTCGTTCAAAGCGCTTTCGCCAGAACTTTGCCGACCGTTTGACAAAGACCGTTGCGGGCTGAATTTGGGCGAGGCGACTGCGACAATGATTTTTCAGAATAATAAACAGGAAACCAAGAACCAAGATATTGAAATTCAGTTGATTGCAGGAGCAATAAGAAATGACGCAAATCATATTTCCGCGCCTTCGAGAACTGGCGAAGGAAGTTGCCGAGCGTTAAATTATATTTTGTCCGACAAAAATCTGAAATCTGAAATCGCCTTTATCAACGCGCACGGAACAGCAACGCCCTACAACGATGCAATGGAAGCGCAGGCTATTACACGCGCAGGATTGGAAACAGTTTTTGTAAATTCTTTAAAAAGTTATTTTGGGCATACGCTCGGAGCGGCAGGCGTTTTGGAATGCGTAATTTCTATAAAAGCATTGGAAAGCGGCATTGTTTTGCCTAATTTGAATTTTCATTCGCAAGATATTGAATTTCAATTAAATATTGCACAAAAAATTCAAAAAACAGATAAAAAATATTTTATTAAAATGATGTCGGGTTTTGGCGGAGTTAATGCCGCGTTGCTGTTTGGTTACGAAAAATAATTTGGTAAAAATTTTTAAATTTTACATTTTTGAAACCTAAAAAAACACAACCAAAACAGTGAGCAACAGATACTCACTGTTTCGGCTTTTGGTAAAAACAATAGAATTAACTTCCTGTTTTATCACGATTATTATCACTTCGACGACTAATTACTTTTGTTTAAAGTCTTTGCAAAAGAAATTGTCCGTATTTACAAAAATAACTTTCGTTGCCTCTTGTGATAACTGCACATTTTGTTGAATCAACTTTATAAGTCTTTTACTCTGCCTGCCCATTAATTTGCTCCAAAATACGCAAACATAATAATCGGCATTCTGATTGTATTCTGGTGTGTAATTTTTAACAGGAATTAAAAAATTTTCCAATTTTTGAAAAGTAACAACAGTATCCAATGGAGTATAATGTTTTCCTGCGGGCGGAAAAACATCAAAATTATGATTTCCGTTCCAGTTAATATTTGGAAAACCGCCTGCATCGCAATTAATATAAAATGCAATCATATTTCCTTCTTTGTTAAAATACATAACTTGAAGCGGTTGTAAATGATGGCGGACAATAACAGAATCTTCTTTTGATGTAGATTTTAAAAAATGATAAAAATTAGTATCCAATTCACACAACGCATATTTACTGTCGATTTGAAAAGATTTCGCAGTTTCAATAATTTCGCTGTCGCTCAAACTGACGGCATCTTTTTCTATTCCGTATGCAATCATAAAAAGCCTATTAACAAAAGACTCATTTCGCAACGCATAAATGCCAGAACCAACTAAAATCAATACTAATACTGATATAAACAATATTTTTTTCTTCATACTAAAAAATATTAAAAAAGCAAGCATTCATATTCTGAAATGCTTGCTTTACAGTTATAAATTAAATTGTTACTTTACATAAGCAGATTTCAGTGTAAAACCGCCAAATTCGCCTATTTTTGAAGAAAATGGATAATTGCCTGCATATATTATGGCAACCACATTTCCTTTTTCATCATATACATTGATGTCTTCATCAATGATAAATTGTACATCTTTAACGTCAATGTTAGGTTTATCATATAATTCCATTTTAAAATTATTAAAATCAACCTTATCGGCATTGAGATACAAACAATTATCTTCAATTGCAGTAAGGTTTGACAATGATGTTACCCAAGGCCAATTGCAATAACACAATCCCAACCCTTTTAAACAATTAGTTTTAGCTCGCGCAATTGTACAAATAAGTGCAGAGTGCTGGTCATTTCTTGTTGCAGGCGTTAATCCCAAAAGTTTTAATTTTTCTTCAATTGTGTTAATGCCCAAGTAATTAACAGTGCGTCCCTGTCCAACAAATGTTATTGCTTTTTCAATTGCTTCCTCTGAAGCAATATTGCCGTTTGCTGTATTTTTCACAGCTTCATTTTTCTCACAATTTGTGAGCGTAATCATCATCGCTATTGCAGCGACAAAAATACAAAAAAATTTTCTTTTCATACTAAATTTAATTTAAAAAATTTATAAAATATTGTTAATTAATTATTTATTTAATATTCTCATTATCAATGCGCTGCGCACTCGCATCAACCATAAGAACTTTAAATCAAAAGAAATAAATTTGACACATCAAAATTAACTGCATAAAAACAAATACACTGTCCAATTTTTTAGCAAAATCAGGGTAATTTTTGGCAATTTGGGTATGTTTTTCCTCATTTTTTGGTAAATCTCAAATTTTAGTGTAATTTTGCTGAAAATTTATCCTTATTGACCGTGTTCTTGATGCTATGAAATTTATTCAACCAAAATGAAAGCAAAGAGAATTACAGACTTTTAATCTGTGATAATGAAAATCAGCAAAAATATCAATTTGAGTTTTAAAAATTCGGAAGAAATTACCGAATTTTACCGCTCGTTGCAGATTGATTATCCTAAATTTTTCAAAATGGATAATCTGTCGAAATTAGGATTTTTGGCTTCGGAAATGATTTTTAAAAACGAAAAAAAACGCTTTACTCCGCGCGAAGATATTGCCGTGATTTGTTTCAACCGCTCGTCTTCGCTCCAAATCGACACACAATTTCAGGCGACAATCGCCGACAATGAAAATTACTATCCTTCTCCATCGCTTTTTGTTTATACTCTGCCGAATATCGTTGCCGGCGAAATTGCAATTCGCAATAAATTTTTTGGTGAAACTTCTTTTTACATTTTGGAAAATTATGATGCGGAAAAAATTATGCACATCACACAAAATACTTTTTTCGATAAAACCATCAATGAAGCACTTGTGGCGTGGATTGAGTGTTTTGAAAATATTTTTGAAATAAAAATGTTTTTGGTTTCGCGTTAATTTTTTTGGACTTTTTTTAAAAAAAATCAAAAAAATTCACTTTTTTTGCAACGTTTTGCCTACTTTTGCATCTATATATCAAAAGCAATTTTTTGAAAAAAAATTAAATACATAAAATTCACATGAAGAAAATATTTTTAACAATTTTAATTTTTGCGCCGCTTGTTTTGGCGGCTCAGGTAGAGCGAAAATACGAATTTCCGCGTTTTCGTTATGGCGTGGAATTCGGTTTTGAAACTTTTGCAGGCAACAAAGTAGAAATTCCACAAATTCGCGAAAACAAATCGGCGTATTCAGACCCATATCATCATGACGATTTTTATAATTGCGGTTTTATGTTCGATAAATACGGTTACACACGCCTGTTTGTCGGTTTTAAACCCGAATTTTCCTTAAATCATCATTTTGTTGCAGCGGCTGGGTTGCGGTTATCTTACAACAATAGCGTGCTAAATTCCGATCGAGGATATTTTTTGTGGAAAGTTGCCGAAAACGGACAAACAACCGATTATGTGAGAGTTAATGATTTGACGCAAAATAATTTTTATCTTGGTGTACCATTGGAACTTACAATTTTCACAAGCCAAAGAGACCTGCGTGTTAGGCAATATTTCAAAGCGGGTTTTGTGTTCAACGCGCTTTTGGCAAGTTCAACAAATCCACGTTTTGTAACTCCTGCGATGGAAAATATTTATAAAGATAAAATCGTCAGTCAGTTGAAAAAACCCTCTGCATTTGGCGCACAGGCGTTTTTGGGATTTGGAATGAAAATCGGACGAATGAATAAACCATTTGGAAGCGTAGAAATTCAGATGCCTGTTAATTTGCTCAAAAATCAACGCGCATCGTCTTTTGTTTATACCGCGCCTGTGAGTTTTGCAATGGTTGCAACGGTTGATATTCCCGCAGGCAAACAGAAATTGAGTTACACTTACCGCTCACGCAGATAATTTTATTAATTTTTCAATTTTTAATTCTTTAAAATAAAATAATTTTTATGAAAAAATATTTTTTTATAACAATAGCAATCGCAGCGCTTCTGACTTCGTGTTCAAAAAGCGAATCGCAAATGGACAGAACGATTTTTATCCATGATGAACTTGATGCACAACTGCCTGCCTACACCGAATGGGGCTACAACGCTTTTGGTGCAAAAGTTAATCGCCTGTATTTTCTGTCGTCAAACAGCATCATGCCCTGCAAAACGCTTTACAAAGATGGTATGCTGCGGTTTTCATTAAGCGGATTGTACAATTCGTCTTATGTCGGTGGTGTACAGCATACAGAAATGACTTTGACTTTCTGTTTCCCGCTCGAACAGATAAGGCAATATTCTGATTTGCTGACACTTAACAACAAAGATATTGAACTTTCTTCGCCCGAAACTCTTGTGATTTTAAATAAAATTGAATATTCAGGACAAACGCGCTATGAAACCACCGACACGCTGACAGTTGTAGGTGGCGATTTGATTTTTCGCCGCGCACAATTGCTCAATATTGACAACGAGCCGAACCGCGCAATACTTTCAGGCACGTTTGATTTTCGTTATTTGGACGGCGACTATTTTCCCGCGCATTTTTCCGATGGGCGTTTTGATATGGGCATCAATAATGATAATTTTTATGCTTATTATTAATTATTAAATGGATTTAAAATTAATTTTAACAAAATAAAAAGTTGCGCCCGACACAAATTAGGGATTTTAAAAATGAAAAAAGATTTTTTAATATGTAATTTAAGAAAAATTATCATTGTTTGTCTTTTATTTTTCGCGTTGAACAGTATTTCAGCGCAGGAAAATAAAGTTCAATTTGGAGTTAAAGGAGGATTCAATCTATCAACTGCACTTGTTAATGATGCGGCTGCAATGAAGTTTAAAAGCGGTTTTTACATCGGCGGAACTGTTAATTATTTGTTTTGTTCTAAATTTGAGTTGCAATCAGGGTTATTTTTTTCACAACAAGGCTCAATAATTGATGGTTTCCATTAGAAAAAATATTTCTAATAATTTGAAGATTACTATAGGACTTGGACCTTATTGCAGTTATGGTATTGGAGGAAAAACAAAGAAAAAACTACATAGCGGCGTATATTTTGATGGGAGTACTGAAATGATGTGGGATACATTCGGAAACGGAACTATTGATAAAAACTATTATTGGATAGGAGAAACCTTAAAACGATTTGATTTTGGCGCAGGGCTCAATTTTGATGTTCAATATAATAAAATCATTTTTGGCATCGGCTTTGAATCAGGCATAATTGATATTATAAATGATTATTATACAGACCTGAATTATCGTAATGTTAATTTTAACTTCTCGGTTGGATACAGGTTTTAGTGATTTTTTAACTAAAGAAAATTATTATTGAATTAACTCATATTTTATAGATATTTTGAGAGGAAAAGATATATGTGAATATGTCTTTTTCATTTATCTATCAAAATGATTGCATATCGCACAGTTTTTTGTAATATCCGTTAAGTGAGATTAGTTTTTCGTGAGTTCCGCGTTCAACAATGCGTCCTTCGTGCATCACGCAAATTTCGTCAGCGCGTTTGATAGTCGAAAGGCGGTGTGCAACAACAAGTGTAGTTCGGTTTTTCATCAAATTTTCGAGCGCCTGCTGAACAAGTTTTTCACTTTCGGTATCAAGAGCGGAAGTTGCTTCGTCAAGAATCAAAATCGGCGGATTTTTCAAAATCGCACGTGCAATACTGATTCTCTGCCGTTGTCCGCCCGAAAGTTTTGAACCGCGGTCGCCGATTGTGGTGTCGTAGCCGTTTTCTGATGCAACGATAAAATCGTGAGCGTTAGCAATTTTTGCCGCCTCAACAACCTGTTCGCGCGTTGCGTTTTCTACTCCAAAAGCAATATTATTGAAAAAAGTATCGTTAAAAAGTATCGCTTCCTGATTTACATTTCCCATTTTGGAACGTAAATCACTCATTTTAAAGTTTTTAATATTAACTCCGTCAATAAAAACGCCGCCTTGCTGAACATCATAAAATCTCGGCAACAAATCTACCAAAGTTGATTTGCCTGAACCGCTTTGCCCCACAAGCGCAATGGTATTTCCCTTTGGAATACAGATATTTACTTCCTGCAAAACCCATTCATTTTCATATTTGAAAGAAACATTTTTATATTCAATTTTATCCGAAAAATCATTCAGTTTTTTGGGCATATCGGGGTCGGTAATCGGATTTTCGGTCANCAGAATTTTATCAACTCTTTCGAGCGAAGCCATACCTTTTTGTATCGAATATGCGCCTTTTGAAAGGTCTTTTGCGGGATTTATAATGCTGTAAAAAATTACGAGATAATAAATAAATGCGGCTGCGGCAATCGGGCTGTTGTGGCGCAAAATCAGCGTTCCGCCAAACCATAGCAGGACTGCGATAACTACCGTTCCCAAAAATTCGCTCATTGGATGCGCAAGTTCGTAGCGGCGGTTGATTCGGTTGAAAGTGCGCCTGAGCGTTTCGTTTAATGCGCTGAAACGGGTTTGCATTTTCTTTTCAGCGTTAAAGGCTTTTACAATGCGCAATCCGCCTAATGTTTCTTCAACTTGAGAAAGAAATTCGCCTTGCAGCGCTTGCCCTTCACGCGATTTTTTCTTAAGCGAACTGCCGATTTTTCCAATCAAAAAACCGCTGAAAGGCAGCAAAACAAGTACAAAAATTGTGAGTTGCCAACTCATAGAAAACATCACAATCAGATATATCAGAATTGTAACAGGATTTTTAAAAATAAAATTCAGAGAATTGATAATTGAATTTTCCACTTCGCTCACATCGGAAGTCATTCGCGACATCAAATCGCCTTTTCGTTCATCGGTATAATAACCAATAGGCAATGATAAAATCTTATCGTACAATTGATTACGCAAATCACGCAAAACTCCTGTACGAATTGGAATTACAAAATAACTCGAAAAATACGCGCTTCCTGTTTTAAGTAAAGTCATCACAAGCAGAAAAATACCAATCAGCATTAAGGCTGTTTGTGCGCCGTAAATGGCGATAAATTGCTCAATATAATAAGTTATATTGTTTTTCAGCGCATTGAAAACTGCACTGAAACCATCGTTCCAATTCCACGCAACATATTGAGTAGCAGAAGTTTCTGTTCCAAAAAGAATATTGAGGATTGGAATAATTGCCGCAAACGAAAACAAACTGAACAGCGTTGCAAGCAGATTCAAAAAAATTGTAAGGAATACATATTTCTTGTACGGAGGCAAAAAACGCCGTAATAAATTAAAAAATTTGAACATAATTTTCTCCCGAATTTTGCGCAAAGGTACAAAAAAATTAATGTTTTTGGAAATTCTGAAAACATTAAAATGCTTTCTTTTTACTCTAATTCCACAATTGTAATTCCTGCGCCGCCGAGTTGCACGTGTTCGTCGTAGAATTTTTTTACTACAGGAATGCTTCCAAGCAGTTGACGGATAGATTGCCGCAATGCACCTGTGCCTGTACCGTGTAAAATGCGCACAGAGCCGATGCCAACCATAACCGCATCGTCAATAAAATATGTAACTGCCTGCAACGCCTCATCAACGCGCAGCCCGCGCAGGTCAATGTCGGTTTTGAAAGTAAGTTTGCGGCTGCGGACAGTGTCTGTGGTGGTTTTTAAATGCTGATGTTTGTTTACAGCTGTTTTTTCCTGCTGTTTTTCTATTTTTTCCAAATCAACAATTTTTGCTGTGGTTTTGAGATTTCCCAAAGCAATAATTGCAAAATTATCCTTTATTTCAATAATTTTTCCAACGGTTTCTTTGTTTTTTATTTTTACAAAATCGCCTGCTGCAATCATTTGCATTTGATTTTTTTTAACAGAAAATTTTTTCTCCCTGATTTCGTATTTGTTTTTCTTGTTGTTGATTTTCAGCGTTTTATCGCTTTGATTTTTTTCGTTAAATAAATTTTCCGTTGTAAAAATTTCCAATTCTTTTCTCACTTGCCGCGTTTTTTCTTTTTCGGCATCTGCCTCTCGGATTTCACGAATTGTGTTTTCTATTTTCGCATTTGCCTCGCTTACAAGCGTTTGCGCCTGCACTTTTGCTTTTTGAATAATTTCTTTTCGCTGTTTTTCTATTGAAGCAATTTCATTTTCATATTTTGCCAAAACTGTTTCCAAATTTTTCTCGCGCAAACGAATTTGCTGTCGTTTTTGCTCCCAATAACGTTTATCACGGGCAATATCCTGCAAATGTTTATCATAATCAAGATGTTCTGTTCCAATCATTTGCGCAGCATCGGAAATCAAATCTTCGGGCAAACCGATTTTTCGCGCAATCTCAACGGCAAACGATGAGCCTGCGTGCCCTGTTTCGAGCCTGAAAAGCGGCTGCAAATTTTGGCGGTCGTAGAGCATTGCGCCATTAATGATCCCTTCTGCGCTTTGGGCAAAGTGCTTAATATTAGTGTAATGCGTGGTTATTACGCCAAAAGTCCGCAAGTTGTTTAGGCGTTCCAAAGTTGCCTGCGCTATCGCTCCGCCAATTTGCGGCTCTGTTCCGCTGCCGAACTCATCAATTAGAAGCAAGGTTTTTTCATTAGAATTTCGCAGGAAAAATTTCATATTCAACAAATGCGAACTGTATGTAGAAAGGTCATTTTCAATACTTTGCTCATCGCCAATATCAATAAAAATATTCTGAAAAACACCGCAAACGCTCGTATCTTTAACAGGAATCATCAATCCGCACTGCAACATATATTGCAACAGGGCAACAGTTTTCAAACAAACCGATTTTCCACCTGCATTTGGACCTGAAATTATTATAATTCGTTGATTTTCTGTTAATTCAATATCAAGAGGAATAATTTCGCGCTCGTGTTTTTTCAAATTTAAAAACAGAACAGGATGCATCGCCCTATCCCATTTTATTTTACAAATATTTTCAATTTTGGGAAAAATTGCGCCAATTTGCAACGAA
>JGI20171J14444_1000464_pt1 | contig 11417 bp, 11 predicted proteins | sample TergutNc150P4_FD_14444 | JGI IMG/M metagenome (IMG submission 14444) | reverse complement strand
GTTACGCATATGGCACGCTGTCACCACCACAAACTTGTTCCAACAACTACAAAACACCGCAACAAGTATATTTAGGTAACCACTCTCACAATTTTTTCTTACAAAAAGGAACAAATACTAAAACCACCACAACAGAGAGACAAATAAATCCAGGTAGATAGAAATCCGCCAGATACTTTACATATAAGTAGCTAAGTCAATAATTAAGAAATGCGGTGGACGTATGACTTCAAAAAAGTATATCCGCGATGTTATATACGGCTTCATTGAACTGGACGAACAAGAACAAGTTATTGTAAATCACCCTATTTTCAGCGGCTTCGCCGTATCAAGCAACTAGCATTTACAGACATGGTTTACCCTGGAGCATGTCATACACGTTTTGAACATTCACTCGGCGTAATGCAAATGGCCACAAATATGTATGACCATATAATGAATAATTGTACGGTTATAATTCGTAATTATTTTGGGTCTGCAGATTTTGATACTGCAAAGAAACGTTTTAGAAAAATCGTGTGTTTAGCGGCTCTTTTGCATGATGTTGGACATGCACCATTTTCCCATGTAGGAGAAGAATTAATGCCCAAACGTTCAGATGGCAAATACTAGGATCATGAAAATTATGGTGTAGCAGCCATAAAACACTACTTTGAGGAGTTAATCGAAGATACAGATCGGAGTCATCATGTTGCAATAAAAGTAACCGATGTTACAGCACTTTTAGATGAAAATGAATTGGCCATATACTGAAGTGCTGAGCACCTTTTCTTTCGGCAAATTATTTCAAGTCAAATTAGATGCAGATAGGGCAGATTATCTCTTAAGAGATTCCGCACATATTGGTGTAAGTTATGGTCATTATGATATATGCCAAGACTGATTAATTGTTTATCTGTCAAAATGGATAAAACCACTGAAGGGGAACAATGTAGACTTGTTTTAGCCATAATAGAAAAGGTCTGTATGTCGCTGAAAGTCTTGTGATTGCTCGATATCAAATGTTTAATCAGGTATACTGTCACAAAGTACGTAGAATCTATGATTACCACATTACAGAAGCAATCAAAGAAGTATTACCATCTATAGGTCACAAGAACCAAAGGTTTCCTCCTCCAAAAGCATAGACAAATTCATGAAACTAGACGATTGGACAATATTGGGAGCAAATAACAAAAATCAAGAAAAAGAACAGTGTAAAAGGATAGGAACTGTGTTAAAATAACTTACAATATTTTTGATGTGCAATATGTTCAATTGTGTGATTTGTCCATAATGGTGATGGCATGTTAATTATGCACAGTTCCTTATTAATGAGTTTGAGCGTAAGGTTTCTCCTGCAAAGTTTGAATGGTTAACTGACCATTTGGGGTCTTGGCATGAACTAGTCCAATTTAAAATGCTTTATCTAATTTATGATGCTACCGTTTTTTAAACCACAATTTTGAATATATGCATTAGACCCAAGTTACTGGTGCGGAGGGTGGGATTTGAACCCACGAACCTCTGCAGGATAGGAGCCTCAGTCCTACGCCTTTGACCATGCTGGGCGACCTCCGCATAGTATATTCTGTTGTTGTGAGGTTGTGCGTTGATATAAATTTAATTGTTACATTTAAAGGCTTTACTTTAGAGAAAGAGGTTCTAAGTAGATTTTGGCTATACTTGAGTTGTATCTATTTTTTGAGCAGCCAACCCAGCAACCACCGCAACACCACTATAGAGATTTTGGCTATACTTGAGTTGTATCTATTTTTTGAGGGTTATCAGGAGAAGCATTTTACGCGGTTAATTATATGTAATTGAAATAGTAGAAATCAGTTGTGTGTTTGAACCTTGGGTAAGATGTCACGTAGAAATAAGTTAGTTGCACTAATTTTTAGCTCTTTTACGCTTTTTTTATATTCTCCTTATCTATAATTAGTAGTAGTGAAAAGAAGAAACGCTATGGGGATAAAAAGAATTTGTCTGTCTCAAATAATTGTGAAGAATGCAAGAAGAAAAGCTGTGAAGGATACGATTGCTGGAATCCAGATAAAATGATTGAGGTACTCATGAAGAATCATCAGCAGAGTGAGGAAAAGTGGATTGAAAACGGCTTACCTAATCTTGTAGATAAGATAGTGACAAATTATAACACCTGTGGCGGTATGGATCATCTGGAGGGCAAAGATTTGCCGTCTAAAAAAGTTGTTATTGAAGTTTTAGATGATCTTTTCACAGTTCTTTTTCCTGGTTACCTTGGCGATTCGGCGATTAGTAAGGCTAACATAAAGTTTTGTTTAGGAAACAAGTTAACTGCTATTTATGAACGTTTGACCGTGGAGGTTGAAAAAAGTCTCAAGTATATATGTAGAAAGATTAGTGAATGCCCACAGGATATCTGTCAGAAGCGTGCGCATATAGTTGTTAGAGAACTTCTTGAAATGCTTCCGGAAATTCGCTCGACACTTAGCAGTGATATAGAAGCAGCACATAATGGAGATCCAGCGGCTGTAAGTACGGATGAGGTTATACTAAGTTATCCATGTGTTATGGCAATATCGACTTATCGAATAGCACATGAGTTTTACATCCGTTGTGTACCGTTAATTCCAAGAATTATGAGCGAGCATATGCACTCACTAACAGGTATTGATATTCATCCAGGCGCAAAAATTGGTAAAAGCTTCTTTATTGATCACGGCACCGGCGTTGTTATAGGTGAAACAGCAGAAATTGGTGAAAATGTGAAACTCTATCAGGGAGTAACTATAGGCGCGCTGAGTTTTCCTAAAGACGCAAAAGGCAACATTATAAGAGGGCGCAAAAGACATCCAACTATTGGCAATAATGTCACAATTTATAGCGGCGCAACTCTTCTAGGAGGAGATACCATTATTGGAGATAACGTTGTAATTGGCGGAAATACATGGATAACTACCTCAGTAGAAGCAGACACTAAAATTACAAAAGAAACCGAAGAAACCGCATACAAGAAAGAAAAACATGTCTAGAAATGGAAAAAATAAACTTATATTTTGTGAGTTGTTTGCTTAGTTACGAGTTGAGTATCGGAAAAATGTTTGTTTTTCTAGTTTTTAGTGTCTGCTATCATTAGCGTTGTAAGGTCAACCTGTTAACACATAAATGTTATTTTCTAACACTCCCTTAGAAGACAAATTCAAAACTTTCGTGTATACCATTTAATTAAATAGAACTTTTGAACATGTTTTTTGGTATTTACATGGCTATCTTTATAAAAGTTCAGTAAAGAGTACCAGAGAGAGCAATAATTGAAATATGCCACACAGCATCTTGAGCTGCTGTAGTGGTAGAATTATAGTATGTTAAGAGAGCGCGGGGAAGATGCAGAACAAAATTGACACTATACTAGTACTTAATTTTGGAGGGCAGTACTGCCATTTGATTAGCAGAAGAATCAGGGAACGAAATGTTTACTCTGAAATTGTCCCTCATGATATTTCACCTAAAGAAATAGAAGCTTTGAAAGAAAAATTTAACGTAAAAGGCATAATTTTATCTGGTGGACCCGCAAGCGTTTACGGACAAAATACGCTAAAAATAGACCCTAGAATTTTAGAAGACGACATGCCGATAATGGGATTATGCTATGGACACCAGATTTTAGCGCAGGTAGTCAAAGGAAAAGTTGAATCCGCAGCATACAAAGAATTTGGCATAGCACAGGTTATCATTGACAAACCTGTAGGAGTGCTGGAAGGCTTAAGTGGAAAAGAGAAAGTATGGATGAGTCACAGTGATACTGTATACAGTTTACCAGACGATTTTGAAGTCCTAGCCCACACCAATAACTGTCCTATCGCGGCATTTAGACATAAGCATAGAAACATTTACGGTCTCCAGTGGCATCCAGAAGTTATCCACACCGAAAACGGAGCCAAAATGCTACACAACTTTATTTTCAATGTATGTAAATGCGATGCTAATTGGCAAATGGAAGACATTGTCGAAAAGATAGTTCAAGAAATAAAAACTAAAGCAGACAATGAGAAAACAATTATTGGATTAAGCGGCGGAATTGACTCAAGCGTAGCTACAGCATTAGCGGCTAGAGCGTTAAATGAGAAATTAACTGCAGTCTATGTTGATCACGGATTTATGCGCGAAGGCGAAACGGAAGCTATACAAGAAACTTTCAGCAAATTCAAAATCAACTTTATAATTATACAAGCCAAAGAAAGATTTATCAAAAAACTAGAAGGCATAACAGAGCCAGAACACAAACGCAAGATAATTGGAGAAGAATTCATCCGAGTATTCGAAGAAGAGGCCATAAAAGCTGATGCACAATACCTCATCCAAGGCACAATTTACCCCGACATCATAGAATCAGGCGCTAGCAAAAATAGTGCCAACATTAAAAGTCATCATAACGTTGGCGGTTTACCTGAAAAAATTAAATTCAAAAAAATCATAGAACCACTAAGAGAACTATACAAAGATGAAGTGCGCAAAATCGCAAAAATGCTAAACCTGCCAAATGAACTAGTTAACAGACAACCATTTCCAGGACCAGGATTAGCAGTAAGAACTATCGGTCCAATAACAGAGGAAAAAATTAGAACCGTTAAACACTCAGACAAAATTGTACGCGAAGAAATAGAAAACGCAGGCTTAGCAGAAACCCTATGGCAATATTTTACAGTAATTACAGACACTAAAGCCACAGGCGTCAAAGGCGATGCCAGAGCCTATGGTTACGTAGTGGCAATTAGAGCCGTAGAAAGCCGCGAAGCTATGACAGCTAGCTTTGCCAAAATCCCCTATGAAGTACTAGAAAAAATTTCCACCCGAATAACTAATGAAATACCAGAAGTTACTCACGTCGTCTACGATATAACACATAAACCGCCAGCAACCATAGAGTGGGAATAAGCCTCCCGCATATTTTCAACATGTAGTACACTATCATCGTGCACTTGAAGATTTTTTATACAACATTTTAGTATGTAAAGGCAAACGTGTTCATAATTGTTTATAAAAATGTAATATTATTCTTATTCATCGAAGGTGTCATATCTGAAGGCAGTGATTTTAGCAGGGGGATTTGCAACAAGACTACGCCCTTTAAGCTGTAGTAGACCTAAAACGCTTTTTCCAATAGTAAATAAGCCGTTGTTACAGGGGATTTTTGAAGAACTAGCTAGCAGCGATGTAGAAGAGGTTGTTTTAGCAGTCAATGCTTTGACTCAGTTTCACATAAAACAGCAAAAGCTCTCTAAATGTGGTTTAAAAATCAGATATGTAATCGATCCGCCTAAAACACCGTTAGGAACCGCTGGATCCATAAAGAATGCAGAAAAACTTGTTGGTCATGATAAATCGTTTATTGTTTTAAATGGTGACATTCTTACTAGTATTGATTATAAACAATTGTTCAATGTACATGTAAATGCAGACGCATTAGCAACTATTGCCTTATGTAAAGTTGATAATCCCTGTAGGTATGGTGTTGCAGAACTGGAAGAGGGGAATCGTATCAAAAGGTTTATTGAAAAACCAGCTGAAGGGCAAGCGCCGACTAATTTGATCAATGCTGGAGTTTACGTTTTAAGTCCAAAAGTGTTCGATTATATTCCTGAGAGGGGATATTGTTCAATAGAGCACGAAATTTTTCCAGTACTTGCAAAAGAGCATAGACTCTTTGGTCACATGTTCAATGGGTTATGGATGGATATTGGTAAACCTGAGGATTACTTGCTAACTAACAAGTTTATCCTTGATAGATTAGCTTTAGCTAATGAGCTTAAAACATTTAAGAAGGCTAAAGTTGAAATGCCTATAGCCGTAGACACGCATGTTGTTGTAGGTAAAAGAACTGTTATTGGTCCGTATGTAACTTTGGGAAAAAACGTTGTAATTGGGGATAATGTGCAAATTTGTAATTCCATAATTTTTTCTGACGTAAAAATAGGCAATAACACAATAGTTGACGGCGCAATAATAGGTGAGGGCGCAATCGTTGGTGAAAACGTGCATGTTAATAAGAGATGCATTATTGCGGATCAGGCAAAGATCAGAGATAATGTTAGCTTAAATGAAGACTTGGCGGTTTGTCCAGCTAAGGAAGTATCTGAAACTATTTTAAAAAGGAACATTATCTGTTAGGCATAGAGGAAAAAGATTTATGAGCGCATCAAAAAGCCTTTTTGGCACAAACGGTATACGAGGACTTGCTAATGTTGAGTTAACACCAGATGTAGTAGTTAAAATTGGTTTAGCAGTTGGGACGTTTTTTGGGAAGAAAAATTTACTTTTGGGTTATGATGCGAGAACTAGCGGCCCAATGTTAGCTAAGGCGGTAATGTCAGGTTTAACTGCAACTGGGTGTAATGTGTATTTCGCTGGTATGGCACCGACACCGTCTCTTCAGTTTGCTGTTAAAAATCACAAGTTGGACGGCGGGGTTATTGTTACAGCATCTCATAATCCTGCGGAGTATAATGGGATTAAGGTTCTTTGGAATGATGGTATTGAAATTTCGCATGAACAAGAAGTGGAGATTGAGAGGATTTATTTTGATAAAAATTTCAATTTTGCTTCATGGGATAAGCTGGGTAAAATAAGGGATCGATTAGGTATTAATGATGAATACATTTCTGCAATCAAACGCAGAGTGGATGTGGAAAAAATTTCCAAGAAGCATTTTCATATAGTTGTTGATCCTGTAAATAGTGTGGGAGGATTAACTGCGCCGTCTTTGATGCGGGAGTTAGGGTGTAAGGTAACTAGTATAAACGCTAATATCGATGGTACATTTCCCGGTAGGCAGCCTGAGCCATGTCCAGAGAGTCTTGGGGAGTTAGCGGCAACTGTAAAGGCTATAGGTGCAGATATAGGTGTAGCGTTTGATGGTGATGCGGATAGGTCAATTTTTGTTGATGAGAACGGTGAGGTTTACATGGGGGATAAAACGTTTGCTATCGTCTTGAAACAGTTTCTTCTAAAAAATGAAGGCGCAACGGTAGTTACTCCGGTGAGTTCATCAACACTGATTAAAAATATAGCAGACACTTATAAGGGTAAAATTGAGTGGACAAAAGTTGGCAGTGTAACTGTTTCGCATAAAATGAGGGAAGTTAACGCCAAGTTAGGTGGTGAGGAAAATGGTGGAGTTTTTTATGAGCCACATCAGGCAGTTCGAGATGGTGCTATGACCACGGCGTTGCTTTTGGAAATAATGGCTGAAACGGGCAAAAAGCTTTCTGAGCTTGTTGATGAGCAGCCTCAGTATTTTATTGAGAAATGTAAAGTTGAGTGTCCTAATGAGAAGAAGGCAGTGTTGCAGACAAAGATTTTTGAGCAGTTTAAAAATGGAAATATTAGTACTATTGATGGCGTGAAAATTTGGTTTGATGATCAGAGCTCTATTTTGATTAGGGCAAGCGGTACTGAACCTGTATATAGGATGTATGTTGAGGCGAAGACAAGAGAAAAGGCATTAGAGTTAATTGGGGAGTACCGTTTGAGGCTTGAAGAGTTGCTTCAAAGTATTTGATTTTTAGGTCACGGTATAGGAGGGATAATTGTCGTATGTCATCGGTATTGAAGTTGCAGGCGCAAGATGTAGATTCTAATGAGAAGAGATCAGGGTTTACAGTTGGGGTAATTGGCTGTGGACAGAATGGGTTGCTTTATGCGGATGCTTTTGCTGAGGCGGGTTATAGGGTTATATGTAATGATGATAATCCAAGTTTGTTGAAGAGGATATCTAGGGCTAAGAATTGTGGTGTGTCTCCTGAAATTGAGGCGAGTTTGAAAAAGCACATTAACCGGGGTAATTTAACTATTTCAAGTGTACGGAAAAGTGCTGTTGCTCAGAGTGATATAGTCATTTTAGCTATAAATGCCAAGTTGGATGCAAAAAATAAGGTGAATGTTTCGGAGTTAAAGGCGGCGTATAAGCAGGTTGGTATGTCGTTGAGGCAGGGGTCTCTTTTGATTTATGGCGGTATCAACTGTTTTGGTGGTGTGGAGACTATGTTGAAGGAGACTTTGGAGAATACTTCAGGGTTGAAAAGTGGTAAAGATTTTCTTTTGGCTTATAATCCGTTACAGTTTTCGAAATCGTATTCGATGAAAACTTTGAGTAATGCAGAGTTAATTATTGCTGCGTCTGATTTGCAGAGTTTAAATGTTGCAACGGAGGTTCTTAAAACATTAACGCTTAATGTTAGACAGACTAGTCATGTTAGATTTGCAGAGCTTGCGGTGCTCTTTAAAATGGCACAGCAGGATGCGTGTACGGCGTTAGCTAAAGAGTTAGCTATTTTCTGTGAAAAATCTGGAATGGACTATTTTAAAGTGCAAAAGCTAATCAGCGATGACGGCAACTCTAGTTTCTCTCCTACAGTTGACGAGGAAGAAAACAGAAAAGGAACATACTTGCTTATTGAGAGTGCAGAAAATTTTAATGTTAAACTTCGACTCCCAGCAATTAGTAGACAAATTAATGAAGAGGTTACTAAATATGCAATTAATCTAACGCAAGAAACCCTTCGTGTTTGTGATAAAAGTTTACGGAGAGCAAAAGTTGCTGTAATTGGAAACGCTAATCAAGATACAGTAACAGCGAGATACGTAAATACGGCGATTGCTAAAGGTGCAAAAGTTACATTATATGACCCGTTGCTTTCAAAAAATGAAACCCTGGATGGTCCGCCGTTTTTGAAGAAGAGTTTGAATGAAGCCGTGGAAGGCGTGGATTGTCTTGTAATTCTAACAGGGCAGAAACAGTTTGAGCAGTTAAATCTTAGAAAAATTAAAACAAGTATGAAAAGTCCTGCATTGCTTGTAGACTTAATAGGTATAACAGAACCAGAGAGTATACAAGCAGAAGGCTTCATATATCGTGGTATAGGAAGAGGAGTAGTAGGTGTAAATCTTGAATAATATTGGTGTAGCAGTAATTGGAACAGGTTTCTGGGGAAAAAACCATTCTAGAATTTATAAAGAACTGGGAAATACGGAACTGGTGGCGATTTGTGATGTTAACGCGGAACGGGCTAAGGCTATAGCAGAGCAGTATGGTGTGGAAGCTTACACGGATAGTTCATTAATGCTAAAAAATCCTGAAATTCAGGCAGTTAGCGTATGTACATGGTCGATAAAGTTAGCAGAAGAAACCCTAAAATGCTTACATGCAGGCAAACATGTACTTGTAGAAAAACCCATGGCCACAGACACCGGACAAGCTCAAACATTACTAGACACTGCAGAAGCAAACGGACTGCATTTAACAGTTGGCTTCTTAATGCGATTTATCCCAGGATTGCAACAGATAAAACAGGCAGTGGAAACTAGAAAAATTGGTGAACTTGTTTCTGCAACTGCGAAGAGGGTTACACAGTGGCCTGAGAGAATTGGCGATGTGGGTATTGTGAAAGATACGGCTATTCACGATATTGATGTTGCACGGTTTATTTCAAATGAGGAACCGGTAAGTGTTTATGCAAAAATGGGCAATATGCATCATAAACAGTTTGAGGATTATGCTCAGATAATGTTAACTTATGAAAGCGGCAAAACAGCATTTATAGAGTCCAACTGGTTAACGCCATATAAAATTCGCTCTTTAAATGTAACAGGTAGCGAGGCTATCATGCGGTTAGACTATAATAGTCAAGAATTATGGATAGATAACGCTGTTAAAACGGTGCAGCCGAGAAATGCCTTTAAAGAGCCTCTAAAAGCTGAGCTGGAGCATTTTATTGAATGTATTACTGAAAAGAAGACGCCTATGGTTACAGGTGAAGATGGCTATAAGGCATTAGAAATTGCCATGGCTGCTATGGAGTCTTCGGCTAAAAATGCTGTGGTAAAGTTAAAATAACCAATTTAGAAAGTTAGCCCTTCAAGTTGAAGGGTTTTCCGTTTTTTACAATGCCTTCGGGGAATTGTTCTTTCCATTTTTTAAGAAACGGCAAGTCCTCAACGTCTTTACGCAACTCGTCTGGAAGCATCTCAGGAATTTCATCACGAATGGGATACCAACGATGACATCCGGGACAGATAATTACACCTTCAACGATTTCATCTTTTTCTTCAAACACTAACAAGTCAAGAGGATGGTGTTTATCAATTGGACAGGCTAAAATTTCCATTAATGCACGTTTCATACAAGCGTCACAAGAGTATAGTTAAACTTGTTTCTATAAAAACTTACTTGGCAAATCAGACACAGAAATATCCAAAACAGTCTGATACCAATTAGGACCAATACTACGTATAACACGAGAAAAAGCAATATTAAAAGTTACACCTAAAAGATCCAAACAGTTAACCACTTTTCGGCAAGTCTTCTCAACAGGATCCTCACCCCTAGCAGCGTGTTGAAAATCAAAATAATGAATGCACCCACCAGACCGCTTCAAAGCCAAAAGAGCACAGGGCAAATATTCAAAAGCCAACTCAGGCAGGGGCATCAATACACGATCAGCCACACCTCGTAGCTGTGAATTAACAATTTCCTTAGAATCCCCAAACATGGGAATAACACTATCAGAGACATTATTTAACTGCACATTTTCCTGCATAAACTGGTATGCTACAGGATTAATATCAATAGAGTAAACTTTGGTGTTAAGAGTCTTAGCTATAAAAATAGAAAAACAACCAACACCTGAAAACATGTTTACAACAACCTCACCCGGAACAGCAAGCTCAGATATCCGCTTATGTTCAAATAAGAGTCGCGGCGAGATATAACAGCGTTCAACATCAACTTTAAAGAGACAACCATGCTCTTTATAGACAGTAACAGTACGATTCTCACCTGCTAAAAACGTTAGCTGTCTAACCCTAAAGTCACTCTGCACTGCACTGGTTTGCATAAAAACTGCTTTAACTCTACGATGATAAAGACGCATTATTGCCTCTGCAGCTTTTTTAGAACATTCCATATCGTCTAGAGGCGTTTTGATAATAGCTATGTCACCTACAAGATCATAAGAATTATAAACTTTATCCGAGTTCATATCAGATACTCGAGCTTTTAACCCACATCGCATTTTAATTTCTTTATTCATTGGAAACATTTAAAAGTAAAATGTTTTTCTTTGTAAGAAGAGGCGTTTCTAATGGAAAAATCAGGAATTGTTTATGAATGTACACGCTGTGGAGCACGAGTTCCAGCTGAAGAGTTAGAATTACGTGGCGGAGAAACAAAATGCATCCTTTGCGGATACCGCATTTTAAAGAAAGTAAAACCACCCGTAGTTAAAAGAGTACAATCAAGATAAAACAACACATATTTGCTCAACAAAGAGTACCAATCTTTTTCGTTTGTAACTATTCAGTCAATGCTGTCAACCTAGAATTGATTGTTTATTAAAAACTGGCTGGTGTGTTTTCTAGGTTCATTTTAATTGTGTTTTAATGGGTAATGTTTGTCT
>JGI20171J14444_1000459_pt1 | contig 11470 bp, 9 predicted proteins | sample TergutNc150P4_FD_14444 | JGI IMG/M metagenome (IMG submission 14444) | reverse complement strand
CCCAGCCGCAACAGCACCAGAAGTTACCAACACAACCTTATCCCCCTGCCGCATAACCTGCGCTATCTGACAGGCAAGCCCCTGCATCTCCTTCTCATCAAGCTCACCCTCACTGGTAGTTATACCACTCGTACCAACTTTAACAACTATCAATCTCGAAGGCATAATCCCACAACTTTAAACCATTCTACATGAATGTTAACTATATAAAAACACATAAACAAGTAAATAACTTAATCGATAAACTACCCAACTACAAAACAACACTTCGACACCTCATAGAGTAAAATAAACATGATATTGACCTATCTACCAGAAAATAACAGAGTAGATCTCCCTCTGTTTAATGACTTTTAATCCCCGCATCACATTACACTCACATCATTAACCAACTTACGCAAAACGGTAAAGAACAATTTTTATGGGTTTTTTGCCATAATTCAAACTAGTCTTTCAAGCATCCAATGGGAACTATTAGAACTCCATCTTTAGTCGTATATGCTATATCACTTCCAGTGATAACCATTAAAAATTTTGGCTCTTTTTTGCCATTTTTTCTTATTTTACCTCTTAATTCAACGAGCTTTTCAGCGCCTTCTTTTATTTTTCTTGTTCCCAACTTTGTCTGAATAAGCCCATAGTCGCCATTATCAAAATGTATCACCTGATCACATTCTAACCCATATCTGTCCCTATAATGCCTTAAATGTCCGCCTAAACTATTAGCATATATCTTTAGATCTCTATCTGTCAAGTTTTCAAATAATAGCCCAAAGGTCATGGGATCCATTGCTAACTCTTTGGGTGAGCATTCTAAAGCGGCACATGCTATAGATGAATCTACTAGTGCTTTTTTAGGTGCAGTCCTAATGTTTGTTTTACTTATTATGTTAGGATTCCAAGCGTCTATGTCTTCTATGACGTACAATCTTTTTAGTTTATTCAAATATTTTATTATTGTTACATCAGATATATCGCCGTAGATATTTCTAATATCTTCATATAACGTTTTATCTGCTTCAATGGTGCATGTAAGTCTTGAATATGCTCTAATTATTGCTCTTGTAAGCTTGGGATTAATGTTTTCAGTATTATTTTCCATGTCCGATTCGCATAAGACATCTAGGTATTCTTTTGCTACTTTCAATGCCAATTTTTCGTCTTTCTGCTTAACACTAGATGGCCATCCCCCGCGACATGTCAAATACGCTAGTCTTTCATAGGTAATCTCTGACTTTTGACCATTTACCTGCACTTTACCTTCTAATATATCTCTTAGTGAAATGCACCCGTTTGAATCGCCACTCTCATACAAAGACATTGGATACATTGTTACAAATGACATTCTACCTATTCCTGAATGTAAATTCTTTCTAACATTATCATTTGGTGTTACAGAACCTGTAATCAAGTATAAGCCCTGTTCATCTTTTTTATCTATAGCATACCTAATCGCATTCCAAATATTAGGTATCAATTGCCATTCATCTATAAGCCGCGGCTTTTCTCCTTCTAGTAATAAATTAATGTTATTCTCCGATATTTCCCTATACTTTGTGCCCTCTGTAGGGTCTTGTAATTCTAACACACTTTTAGCAAATTGATTTGCCGTAGTAGTTTTACCGCACCATCGGGGTCCTCTTATAACTATACATCCCATAACTTGTAATTTTTCTTCAATTGTCCTATCAATTAACCGTTTTATGTATTCCATTATAACCCCTCAAATATATTATACTCCAGTTTAATAAATAGTGCCATACAACTTTATAAAATAGTTATAAATAACTTTATACTTTAGGCGCATTTAACTTTAATAATTCGTGATACACACTAATCTGCTTTTTATAACTTACAAAATGACACCCAAAAAACCATTACTCATCACAAATTTACCCAGATTGTATCCTACAGAATTTTAAAAACCATACTAAATGAAAAAAATCAAAACAAGATGTTAAACAATTAACCTTTAAGCTTTTATGCATACGTAAGAAAAATATATAAGTCTTCACACTGTCAAATTGGAGCTTGGTTAATTCATATGTTCATACCTTTAGAAATACTTTCCCTAACTAATACACAATTAACACAATTCGCATTTTTACTCGCCCCAATAGCAGGCATAATCGCTATAATCACCTCACTTTTACTCATGCAAAAAATCAACAAAATGGATCCAGGCTCCCCCAAAGCACAAGAAGTAGCCCAAGCCATACGCATAGGTGCATACGCCTTCCTAAAAAGACAATACACAACAATCTCAATAATAACAGTTGCAATCTTTGCATTAATCGCAGTAGCTCTCGACATAGGCACAGCAATAGCTTTCTTAATTGGCGCAGTCGCATCACTAGCCGCAGGCTACATAGCCATGGACAACGCCACAAAAGCAAACGTCCGCTCAGTAGCCGCAGCTAAAGTAAGCGCTGATAAAGCCCTTAGAACCGCCTTTTATGGCGGAGCAACAATGGGCTTTGCCGTAGTCGGGCTCTCACTTTTAGGTGTAACTGCACTATTTCTAATCTACGGCGGATACGGAGTAATTTTCAACCCAGAATCAGTTTTAACTGCTGATTTAACTGTTGCTGATATCGGTCTAAGAGCTGCAACTGGCATTGTAGGTATGGGATTTGGAGCCTCTCTAATTGCATTATTTGCTCAACTTGGAGGTGGAATATTTACCAAAGCTGCGGACATTGGCGCAGACATTGTTGGAAAAGTTGAAGCAGGTATACCTGAAGATGATCCAAGAAACCCTGCATGCATAGCTGATAACGTTGGCGATAACGTGGGGGACTCAGCCGGTAGAGGCGCTGACCTCTTTGAGTCTGCTGTAGGTGAAAACATCGGTGGCATGGTTATCGGTGGTGTCCTCAGTGTTGCAACGGGAAATTTGCTATTTCTAATATTCCCCTTAATCGTTCGTGCATTAGGCATATTTGCAACATTAGTTGGTATGCCCTTTGTGAAGCTAAAGCCTTCTGAAATGAAAAACCCCATGAAGGCTCTACGTAAAGGAGTAACAGTAACAACTATTGTATGTGGTATACTGTTCTTTGTAGTATCCATACTCTTCTTTAGCACAGGATGGTATTTTATCTTTGGCAGTTTAATGGCCGGTCTAATCGGTAGTGTCTTTATTGACTATATAACTGATTACTACACTGGACGAGACCGAACACCTGTTAGAAAAATTGCCCAAGCCAGCCAAACAGGCAGTGCAACAAATATTATAACAGGTTTTGCCGTAGGTTTAGAAACAACAGCGCTCCCCATAATCACACTTGTCATAGCATTAATAGCATCATACGTATTCGGTCAACAATACGCCCTAATGAATGGGCTTTCAGCGTTCCAAGGTGGAATTTACGGTACAACATTGGCAACTATGGGTATGCTTGCCGTAATGGGCATAGTATTAGCTCTTGACGGCTTTGGACCAATAGCTGACAACGCCGCAGGCATTGCAGAAATGGCCGGCGAACACGGCTCCGCAGAAACCATGGAAGCCCTCGATGCTGTTGGTAATACAACAAAGTCATTAACAAAGGGTTTTGCCCTAGGTTCAGCATTACTTGCGGCACTTCTGCTATTTCATACATACATAGAAGATGTAGCTATACAAACTGGTCAAAGTATATCAATTGACCTCTCTAACCCAGTTGTGCTTATCTCTGGGTTTATAGGTGCAATGATGCCATTTCTCTTCTCAGCACAGGCTATTGATGCTGTTGGTAAAGCCGCAACAAAAATGGTAGCTGAGGTAAGACGTCAATTCAAAGAAATACCTGGTATCCTTGACGGTACAGCAAAACCAGAATATGATAAAGCTGTAGATATAAGCACTAAAGCTGCACTATCAGGCATGGTTCTTCCAGGACTCATCGTTGTAATAGCGCCCATAATTATAGGTGTCTTAATGGGTCCCGTTGCAGTTGGCGCACTCGTCATCGGATGCACCCTAACAGCTGTTCCCTTAGCACTATTTATGAACACAGGCGGTGGTGCATGGGATAATGCAAAGAAACATATTGAAGCAGGCAACCTTGGAGGCAAAAATAGTCCAGCTCACCAAGCCGCAGTTGTTGGCGACACCGTTGGTGACCCACTAAAAGACACAGCCGGACCAAGCTTGCATGTACTTATCAAACTGCTAAGCACACTCTCAATTGTATTCATTCCGCTGTTCCTTAACCTGCTTAATCTGATCTAACAGGTTAAGCAACACCCGTTTTTTTGGGTTAATTTTTAGTTTTTATAACTTTTTTTTAAAAAAAAAGTTTGTCTAGTCTGTTCTTGGTGAATTCGTATGTTTTTAGCCACATTATATTTTTACCTCTTATGTATTTGTACTGACTTGTTAGAGATGTGTTTGCTTTGAAGATTGTGGAGAAGAATTTGCAACAGGGGTTTGTCAAAGTTGTGCCTGATACGCCTGATGATCTTTGGCATTTGTATAATATTGTCTATAAGGGTGATGAGGTTTACGCTTATACGTCTAGGGCTATTAAGTCGGATTCTGAGGCTTCGCGTCCTAAGAGTGCTGAGCGTGTTTCTGCTTTTATGGGTGTAACTGTTGAATATGTTAACTGGGACAAGTTTTTAGGTAAACTTCGTGTTCATGGCCTAATCTGTCATGCTCCTGATATTATCCCTACGGGGGCGCATCATACTATTGCTCTTGGGTTAAATCAGCAGTTTACTATTGTAAAGAAACAGTGGCCTAAGCATTTACTTGACAGGCTAACTATGGCAAGTGAGAGCGAGAAACCCTTGCTAATTCTCTCTATAGACGATGAGGCTTTTGCTATTGCAGAGACTAGGCAGTATGGTGTGGAGATGAAAATTGAGGAGCGTATACGTCTTCCAGGCAAACATGAACCGGATAAGCGTGTTGAGGGAACAAAGGCTTATTTTCGAAAAGTTTTAAACAGTTTAAACCAGCTTTGGATTCAAAATCATAATCCTCTAATTATAATCGGTGTTGGTTTTGTTAAGAACGATTTTGTGCGATATCTCTCTGAAGAAGCTAAAGACCTCTATAAGCATGTAGCTGATATAAAAAACGTTAACAACGGCGGATCCGCCGGCATATACGAAGCCCTCCGCTCAGGCGTACTGCTTAAGGCTATTAATCAAATGCGCGTTGTAGAGGAAACAGAAACTATGGAAGAAGTCCTAAAACGCTTAGGCAAAAACGAGGGCACAATAACTTATGGATTAACAGGCGTTGAAGAAGCAATACATATGGGCGCAATAGAAAAACTAGTAATAGCCGACACCGCCCTACGCGATGCAGAAGAAGACCAAAGATTAAAACTCGAAAACCTCATGCGAGACGTCGAAAGACAAAACGCAAAAATAACCATAGTTAGCACCGAACACGAGGCAGGCTCAAAACTATTATCCCTAAGCGGCATAGCAGCCCTACTACGATTCCCCATATACCACCCACCACAAAGCCCCTAATTTGATTTAGCTAAACCAAATACAGAAAAGATTTCTACCCTCTTTGCAGAGTTTTGCTAGTAAGATTAAAAATATTCTGCTGTTCTGCTCTGTTTGTTGCAGAAAAAGGTAAAATGATATGTTGAAATATTTCTTAAAATTACGCAAAACTGTCACAATTTTTATTTCATAATGTATTAATACACATATTGCTATTATTTATGTGATTTTTAGCAGAAGCTGGTGAGAGCGTAGATGGTCAACAAGGAAAAAGCGGTTAGTACAGCGTATAATTTTTGTAGAGGTAAACCTGTTTTCCTGTTGTATTGTGACCGTTTTTGTCTACGTTTTCGCTGCCGCAAAAAGGGCATTTTACTGTTACGCTTTTTGTCATAATAATCACCAATCTTTGTTGTTTGGTAAGTATTATATCATAAGTTTATTACAGGCGCATTACCGTTTCATTTAGTTTGAGGCACAACCCTTTTTTTGTGGTATGGTCTTCTGTATCCTTTTTTGTTTTATTATCTTATAGGTTTGGTTGAGTTGATATAAAGAGTGTGCAAAATTTTTGTGCGTTTTATGTAGAATTTTGTTGGTATGTTGTTAATAATTTTTAGTATGTTTTTTTTAGCCCAAAAATTGGGCTGTTCTACTAGTTGGTATTATATTTGTGGTCGCTATGTTGATTATTTATGCTAATGTAGTTGATAAATATGGATAATGCTGATTCAACAGAAATAGAATATGCCTTGCGTGGTAAAGCATGGAAAGTTTATTGGTATATACTTAAAAAAGGCGAACCTGTAGGTGTGCGTGAAGTGCAACGTGCTCTGCACTTTAGCAGTCCAAGTATTGCAAATCATCATCTTGAACAATTATGCGAACACGGCCTTGTAACAAAGCAAGACATAGGCGGTCAATACACGTTAGTTAGCGAAGTTAAAATTGGAGTACTTAGACATTACGTAAAACTTGGAAAACTCTTATTCCCCCGTTTCTTCTTCTACGCCCTATTCTCTACAATATTCTACATAGCATACATAACAATGCTAATGACCGCCTTTAACCGTGACAACCTCTTCATAGCCGTATTTGGCGCAATAGTCTGTGGAATTTTTTGGTATGAAGCATACCGCGTCTGGGAAATGCGGCCCTTCTAAAAAATAGAACAAGCCGTCCTAAGGCTTAGGATAAAATAAAAATATGCAAATACACTTCAAGGAGAAAAAAATGATGACACAAAAAGAAATAAAAAATAAAACAAAACTTTACACAATAGCCGCAGTACTGTCAGCTCTAATACTAGTAAGCGCCATATACACAGTCACCACCCCCGCCATAATGTACGGCACACTCGGCATATCCCCAATGAAACATTTCAACTCAATAGACGAACTCAGAGAATATCTAGTAACAAACACCCTCGAAATCGCTTCCCCTATTGTAATTGATGGCCTAGGTGATTTTTGGTCTCGCCCTGCTCCTGCTCCTAGTATAGCTGCCTATTCTATTTCAGTTACCAGTGGTGAAGCCACTTTGGGTGCTGGTTTTTCTAGAACTAACATTCAAGTTGCTGGTGTTGATGAGGCTGATGTTGTAAAAACAGATGGTACATACATTTATGTTGTACCTTCATATCCTAATATTGGTGTTCAAATCGTTAATGCTGATCCCGCTAATCCTCGGGTTGTCGGGAGAATTGTTTTTGACGATTCTGGTTATATTATTGGTATGTATCTTAGTGCAGATGGCAATAAACTTGCTGTTTTAGGCAGTAGTGGCAGTTCTATTGTGCCTTTGATATTTGGTGAACCAGAAACTGGTGGTTCAGATGAATCGATATCTGATGAAAAATCAGAAATTTATTGGTACACGCCTCAAACATTCCTCTATGTGTATGATGTTTCAAACAAGGCTAATCCTGTCTTAACAAACAATGTAACAATAAGCGGTCATTATGTTAACTCACGTATGGTTGGTAACTATATTTACCTAGTAACTAGCGAGTATGCGTATACAAATGATTATGCTATCACCCTACCACGAGTTAACGTAAATGAAGCAACTAAATCAATTGAGCCAACAAGCATTTACTATACAGACATACAAGACAAATCTTTCTCATACACCATATTTAACAGTATTAACATAATGAATGACTCTGAACCGCCGACAAGCACGACTATTCTTACAGGTGCATCAAGCTGCATGTATGTTTCAACAAACAACATGTATGTAACATTTAACAAACACGAAAGCACAGAACTCTACCGCATATCATTTAACGGCGCAAAACTAACCTTTAAAGCACAAGGCACTGTACCGGGATATGTATTAAACCAGTACAGCATGGACGAATACAACAATTACTTCCGAATTGCAACAACAGTATCCACAGGACTATGGAATAACAGAATTGACTACAACAACATTTACGTTTTAAACATGAATCTTGACACAGTTGGCAAAATCGAAAACTTGGCAAACGGCGAACGCATATACTCCGCACGATTTACAGGCGATAAAGCTTACCTAGTTACTTTCGAACAAATAGACCCATTCTTCGTATTAGACCTCAAAAACCCAACAGCACCCAAAGTTGCAGGAGAACTCAAAATTCCAGGAGTCTCAAACTACTTACACCCATATAACGAAAACTATATCATAGGATTAGGACAAGAAGACAATGCTGTTAAACTATCCCTCTTTGACGTCACAGACATGAACAATCCTATAGAAATCGCAAAATACCTCATAACCGAAGATGACGCCTGGCTCTATTCCGAAGCACAATATGAACCTAAAGCATTCCTATTTGACCTATACAGACAACTCCTAGTTATCCCTGTAACAATCAACCATAACGGGTACTGGGAACTCATCGATGACCCTGAACAACCTGCATTGCCTGAACCAACTCCAACACCTAAAATCGCACCTAGAACTGATTCTTCTGATTCTAGTAAGTCAAGTGCTGATAGCCCGTATATGATGATCTCGCCAGGTATATGGCACGAGGGTAAGTACTGGTCTGGTGTATATGTCTTTAATGTATCTCTGGAAAACGGTTTTACACTGCAAAAGGCGATATCTCATAAACCTGCTGGTAACAATGAATGGTGGTATGGCAGTGTTGCTCGTTCCTTATACATAGGCAATACATTGTACACTGTTTCAAATGATATGATACAGCTAACCAGTTTAGATGATTATCGCGTAATAGCGCAAGTAATCTTCTAAAACACCCTCTATTTTTTTGTGGTTAATTTTAAAAAGTGGTATAAATTTTCAGTGTTAATGCTAAAAAAAGGGGTTATTTTGCTTTGTTAGCTTTTTTAGTGCAAGCATCGCTGCAGTATTTCTTTTTAGCATCAAAGGTTACGAATTTCTGTTTACATACAGCACATTTCTTATCCATATAGTTCACCTCACTTTTTAACTGTTAAATTCCCTAAAAAGTTTTTCTAAACTACCCTTGTTGTGTAGTGAATTTGTTTTGCTTCAATAACGTTTATGTATATCCTATGCTTTAGGCTTATGGGGTTTCCAGCGCTGAATTGTAAACTGAAAGTGAAAGCAATTTGGGAAACTCTTAGAATATCGTTGAGATGGTTAATGTTCAGCGTTGTTTTTTTTCGTTTAATTTATATACTGGTATTTTAACTATGGTTGTGCATTAAAGAGGAATATCTTAAATATGGGTTCTAAGTCTCCAAGAGGCGAATTTGCTGCAAGGCAATTAGCAAAGAAACGGAAAAACTTCCGTTGGCACGATAGATACTTTAACAGACGCATGCTTATGTTAGATGAAAAAGTTGACCCTATGCAGGGTGCACCACAATCACGTGGAATTGTACTCGAAAAAGTAGGTGTCGAATCTAAACAGCCTAACAGCGCCGTTAGAAAATGTGTCCGCACACAGTTAATTAAAAATGGCAGAACTATAACGGCATTCTTGCCCGGTGACGGCGCACTAAACGTTATAGATGAACACGATGAAGTCGTTGTTGAGGGCATCGGTGGTACAAGAGGCGGCGCTATGGGAGACATTCCTGGTGTACGCTGGAAGGTAGTAATGGTAAACGGCGTATCATTAAATGAACTAGTTTACGGTCGAAAACAAAAACCATCAAGGTAATAATTTATGAGTACACAAATAACTGCAGCACAGCAACAGGAAATAAAGCTTTTCCAAAAATGGTCCTTTAAAGAAATAGAAGTAACAGACATTGGCTTGCAACGCTACCTAAACTTAACCCCTATGGTTGCTCCCCACAGTATGGGACGTCATGAACACCAAAGATTCCGCAAATCAAAGGTAAATATTGTTGAACGATTAATCAACGGGTTAATGCGTAGCGGAAAAAACAGCGGCAAAAAAGCTAAAGCAGCAAACATCGTTAAAGAAGCATTCGAAATTATCAACATAAAAACCGGAAAAAATCCTATTGAACTTCTTGTTAAAGCTGTAGAAAACTCTTCCCCCTGTGAAGATACAACAAGAATCAGCGCAGGTGGAGTTGTCTATCACTTATCAGTCGATGTTGCACCACAACGCAGAATAGACTTAGCCCTACGCCACATAACATCAGGCGCAAGAGCAGCATCATTAAATACACCACGTAGCATTCAAGAAACACTCGCAGACGAACTAGTGCTAGCAGCAAGCAAGGACATAAAGAGCGCCGCAGTGGCAAAACGCAACGAAATCGAACGCGTTGCACAAAGCAGCAGATAAAACTGCCATATTTTCTTTTTAATATACAACTTTATATTTTTCATGTTAACCAAATTATTTTAATCCTGTTTAGTAACTTTTTTTGTGAATAAAGGTTAAATTTGGGAATAAGTTAATAAAACGTTAAACAGCATATAGGTAAAATGGTGTAAAAAATTGAAAAAACAATTACTATTGGTAACATTTCTTTTGTGTACTTTAACTTTAACTTGTTTTATTTCTTTGTCATCTGTACAGGTAAATGGGGCACCATCTGGTGCCGCCAAAATTCTTAGTCATAGCTGGTATCAGGCTCCTACAAATGAGATAGCCGCATATGTTGGTGATTTAATTGTCGTAGGTGAGTTACAAAATACTGGTACAACTAACATTTTTTCTGTTTACGTTGAAGGCACTGCATATATAGGTAATGTAGCAGTAGCTTTTTGTTCTCGGCAGGTGTTTGGAAATAACTTGTTACCTGACCAAAAGGCTCCTTTTTATCTAGATTTTGTGCCTAGCACTATTTTAGTTGATGATTTCGAAGACTGGGCAGATGTTACAGATGTAAAGGTAACTGTTGGCTATCTCGTTCCCACAGATAAGAGTATGTATCAAGGCTTAAATGCTCCCTCAGAAGGTGGTTACCGATCTGGCGTGTATACGGTAGTAGGTAAAGTTGAAAACGTCGGTACAGAGAAAATAGGAGATGTCCGCGTAGTTACAACATTTTATAACGCTGAAGGCACTGTTGTTGGCTTAAATTACACGGATGTTTTCTCAAACAAAATCGCGCCTGGTTCATCTACAAATTTCGTTGCAACACCCGTAGACCATTACACTGGCGAAATAGCCAGCTATAGCATACTGGTCCAAAGCACCATTCAACATCCCGATGGCACAAACCCCTCTAATCCCTCAAACACAAACAGCCCATCCACTTCAAAAACTGCTTCACCAAATACAACACCAACAGCTACTACTGGTTTTGGAACAACTAGAATTATACTAATTATAGTAATTGTACTAGTATCCATCACCGCTATAGGTGTAATCCTAGTCATAAGTAAACGCAATAAATACAAACCAACAACACCAGCAACAAAAACAACTGATGCAGCAGCTGATACAATAGAATAGAATATATTAGACCTTAGTCCTTATTGTTTTTGGCGTTTTTAATGGAATTTATGAGCATCTAGTCAGGTTTTTAAACTGTTAGAGTACCAGATATACGAAAATTAGTCAGACCACACACTATATCCGTCATAACATCATAGTGTTTAAGTCGATTTCTAA
>JGI20171J14444_1000458_pt1 | contig 11473 bp, 14 predicted proteins | sample TergutNc150P4_FD_14444 | JGI IMG/M metagenome (IMG submission 14444) | reverse complement strand
GGCTTCCACTGCCGTTCGGACGGGCGCAAAACTTCCAAATTTGCACAAACTTTCGGGCGAGCCACTGCCCCGCTTGCGCCAAACCGCCCGTTAAGCGCTGGCTTTTTTATTCTAAAATAATTTTACTTCTTACTTCAATATACGACCTTTTATCGAAAATAAAATCAAAATAACCCGCTTCTTCGGCTTTCATTTCTACGTCGATTTTGCTACGTCCTATTTCCAGTCCATTTTTATCAAAAACCTTAGCGGTTACAGAAGACTTAAAATCCTTGTGGAAAATAAGGTAAACTGTCAACTGATTATTGCTACCTTCGTTGGCACTTTCAATAGAAAATTTTCCCGTTTTCAAGCCATTATCCATTAAGGATTGCGACAGCGACAATTCACATTGAAGCGTTTTGTCAATACCTTCGGAAACTCCCTCAAAAAACTCAGTAGCAGTTTTACCTACTGTTTCGCCACTTTTGTTAATAGTTTCCTTTGCCTTTTCCTTTATTCTTCCGCACGATACTAACAGTATCAATACAAATAAAATTGAAATAGTTTGTCTCATTTTCTGGGTTATAAATTTATTTTTACGCATTTTACTTATTTTTATAACGTTTAAATTTCTGTTTCATTGTCCGCCTGCACTGTCGCTCGCCGCTTGCGCTTAACGTCAAAGCGGCTTGGCGCAGTGGCGGCTTCCACTGAACTTGCTGCGGGATAATAACGTGCAATTTCCCACAAAATTGTCTGCGGGCTACTGCCGCCATTGCGCCAAACCGCCCGTTAGAGGCAGCCGATTTAGTCGTTCGTTTTTGTTGTTCCGTTTGCATTATAATATGTTACTTTTTGTAATATACTGAATAACGTATACTTTATTACTTTCGGTTATAAAAACATTGCTGTCCAACTGCACCACCACCATATTCTAAAACAAGTCTTTCGCCTGCGAGTATATATCTACAACTGTCGTTATAATAATTTTTCAAACTATCAGGAATTGCCTCATTGAAAACTACAAAAAAATACATTCCCAATCCGCTTCTCTTGAATCCTATTTTTGTTGGCTCTCCGCTTTCTATCTGAATACAATTAGCATTATCAAGTTTCTTTTTTAATTCCATCAAATGATTTTGTGTCCAATCAATTGTACATAATAAACTGTCCATTTTATCGCTATTTATTTCAATGTCCCAATCAAGAAATGTTGTAGTCGCTTTTTCTTCAGGATAATATGTTTGTATTCCAAATCTGAATAATGTTTTATTGTTCTTAAATTCAATCTCAATAGATTTGTTTGGTGGAACTATTGAATTATAATATCTTTTCAGTTCCAGTATTTCTGTTTCGCGAGAATAAAAGTTGTCTTTAAGTTCTGACACTGAATAGTCTTTGTCAAATGCTCCAAATGCAGACATTATCACTATAGTCCATACAATAACTCCCATTATTCCAAGTCCCAACAAAATACAAAAACCAATAATCACTTTCTTTATCATATCATTTCTCTTTTATTTTTCGGTGTATCCGCTCGCACTGTCGCCCGGTTGCCTCTAACGTCAAAGCGGCTTGGCGCAGTGGCGGCTTTCACTGAACTTCCTGCGGGGTAATAACGTTGAAGTTCCTACAAAATTGTCTGCGGGCTACTGCCGCCATTGCGCCAAACCGCCCGTTAGCAGCAGGTTTTTCCTTATAACTCCTCTAAAAAATCAAAGCAAAGTTTATCTTTTTTCTCTCTTATTTCATCTGCCTTTTTGCTACGATAATCCCGCTTACCAAGATAATTTTTGTTTATTAACCCCTTAATTAAGTCATCTTTGCTAAGTTCAAAAAGGAAAGGATAGTCATTTTCATTCTCCAAACAGTCAGAAACTTCTTTGGGAATATAAAAATCATCTGTGCTAATATTTTCTCCATCCTTGCGAATTTTCGTGACCTCAATGTAAAGATTATAGTCTCTTAAAAATGTTTCTACATTATAACCTGAAAACTTGTCTCTGTCTGAATAACTTACTTCCCAATACCTTATAGTTGGTGCAGAAAAAGGCGTTGTAGAAAGACAATTATGCTTTTCATAATATTTACTGTCTCCGTTTATTTTAGCCTTATACCCATAATTAAAGCGAACTTGTTCTATAGCACCTTGTAGTGGGATTAAACGAAATCCTAAATTAACTTCTTTTAGTCCATATGAGTAAGAATAATATTCTTTATCAATTCGTGCTAATTCTATTTGGACATACTTGTCTAATGAATTATCTTCCAAATATTTTTTCCAATAATTCAAGACCGAATCTGCTTTTGACAAATATATGCCATATTCACTTTCCCATTCTTTTTCCCATTTTTCAGATAACGGTTTCCAATATGTCGTATCTTGCAGAAATTTCACATATTTGAATAAACGACGATATGTGACATCATTATACTTTGCCTTTTTTATGTCACTCATATCATCAACTTCTTTTCTGATATGTTCATAAAAACTTGTGAACAGAGTGTCGCTTTTTATTGCTTTGGATAATTCCGCCGTACTCAATTTTTCAGAGACAGGCTTGTTAGAAATACTATTACAACTGCTTAATACAAAAGCGACTACAAAAAACAATAAGCATCCTTTTTTCATAAAACCTCCTTTTATTTTTTGCGTTTAAAAACAAAGTTAATTTCGGCAGTTCTCACATTAGGTTGAAGTCCAGAAACATATTGGTCATTGCCAAAATTTGGGTGTACGGTTTCGGTTTTTTCATAAATCCCAACTAATTCCCAACCGTCTTTTCCAAACAAATTCAATGCTTCGTCAGATACATCAAATTTATTGGGTTGAAATTTTGCTAATGTTCCCTGTTCTTCCCCTTTGACGGAAACTGTTTTGTACTCCCATTTAGAAGTACACGAAAAGGACAAAAGTCCTACTACTGCGATTAATAATAACTTTTTCATTTTACTTTGTTTTTAATTCGTCAATTTTATTTTTTGCATTTGTAAACGCGGTTTCTATCACTTCACCATCAGTAACAAACAAGGTTTTATCCGAGCCATATTTTTCAAGGCGGATATACCAAGTTGCTTTCCCTTTGGAAACATAGTAACCTACTTGAAAACCATCTACCGTAGTAAATTTGTTTTCCATATAATCAGGATTGCTTGCAACGTCAGCATCTACTTCAGTTCTTAAACTTTTTACCGCTTTAATGACTTCAAGCAAATCCGAGTACTCAATGGAAGCAGTTGCAGAACCATATTTACCTTCCTTTTCAATTTGGTAAAAATACGTTGCTGTGTTTCCACTTTTTACTTTCCTAATTCGTGTTTCAGCACTTGTGTATAATGCACTCAAATTAGGGAGTTTCGTGTCAATAAATTTCAATATGACACCTGTTTTTGAAGAGAAAATGTCCATCTTTGTTTTTGCATTTTCCGCTTCTTTCTGCGTGTCTTGAGCTTGCAAGTTGAAAGCCAAAGACATCAAAATTACACTTGATAAGAAGAATACTTTTTTCATTGTATATACTTTTTATTTTCACCCACTCTTACGGCTTCGCAGGTTTCTTGCCCCGTTTTTAATAGTGTCGGCTCTATTAATCTCTTCGTTTTCAGCATTTTTCGTGCGCTGTCGCCCCAACTTGCTGCTAACGTCCCAGCGGCTTGGCGCAGGCGGGGCTTTCACTGCCGTTCGGACGGGCGCAAAACTTCCAAATCCGCACAAACTTTCGGGCGAGACACTGCCCCGCTTGCGCCAAACCGCCCGTTATATGCAGGGCTTTCAATGCAGCCTATTTATTTCCTTTTGAATTTCTGTAATGACTTCTTTGTTTGCAATTTCTCCGTCTAAACTGAAAACAACAAATACTTTTCCTCCAAATTTTTCTTCAAAATCGGCAAAACTTGCTTTCATTCTTTCGGTAGCGGAATAGCCTCCAAAATTTGATTTTACGGTAACAGGTTTTATTTGAATACCAAACGCTTTATTGCCAACTTTCGCAATGTAATCAATATCGCCTGCGTGGTCAAGTTCAGGGTCGCTTTCTTCAAATGTAATTTCAGGGAAAATCTTTGCCAAGCCGTCATTTACAACCGATTTTTCACGCAAAAAGCCGTCAAATGTGCGATTAATTGTCAGGTTGAAAATGTAATCAATACAATCTTGTAAAGTCAATTGTGCAAAAGCCGCCTGCCATTCAGGAATTACAACTTCTGTAATTTTTTCGTGCAACCGTTCGCCAAGTTCCGTCAGGCTTTCTTTGGTGATTTTCGTTTTTGTTTTTGCTTCTGTAAAAGCATTTTCAAAATACCATTTTTCCCATTCTTCAATGGTTTTTGGCTGACATTCACGGATTAATGCCATTACCGAGCCTACTTTGTTAGGACGTGAAAGTTGGTAAGTTTGGCAAGCATAGTTAAGAACTTTCTCTTTCTTGCCGAAATCAAGGGAGTATTTTTCTTGTTTCATAGTGTCTGAAATTTGGTTTTATATTTAAAATTTATTGAATTATCCACATCTGCCAATTTTTCTTTTAATAAATGAGCATTAATAAAGGTCTTATTTTCAAGATACAGATAAACCAACAAGCGATTTTGATTATCGTGTTTTTGCTCATCAAATTTCAAAAAAACGCGTTTCCCTTGTAATTTCTGTTTTAAATATTCTGTTGCTTGACCGTTTATTTGTGGATTTTGCTTTATTCCTATCAATCGTACTATCAAATCGTTACTTAATTTTAGAACTTCGGGACTAATAATTTCTTTTACAGAAAATAGTTCTTCTCTTTTTGTAGAACTTTCAGCGTCTATTTTAGAACCGTATTGTAACTTTTTTACATCAATTTTTTTATCTAATTTGTGAACATCAACGAATTGATATGGCAATTTCTCAAAATCAATTTTTCTTTCAGATTGTTTTATGAATTCCGTTTCAACTTGCATAAAGGCATTATTCTCTCCGATTTTTTCCTTAATTACAGGAATATATTCGGGATTAATTTCGTATCCTACGGAATTTCTATTTAATTTTTTTGCTGCCAAAGCGGTTGTTCCGCTACCCATAAAAGGGTCTAAAACTGTTTCACAAGGGAAAGAAAACATTTTTATCAATCTTGCAGGTAATTCTTCGGGAAACATCGCCAAATGTTTGTCCTGTTTCGCTCCGTTGAAATACCAATGTCCATTAAAGTAGGTATTCCATTCTTCGTTGGTCATCACGGCACTATCCTTTTGTTCCTGTGTCGGTTTTGGTGCATTTCCCTGTTTTTTAAACAGTAAAATATATTCAAAATCCAACTTCACAATACCATTTCTTGGGTGTGGAAAACTGCCCATTACTGCACCGCCACCCGAAGTATTCATTGTGGTCTGCTTTTGCCAAATAATCTGTCCCATAAAATCAAAACCGACTGTTTCACAAAATCTTATGATTTCGGAATGTATTGGAATAACTTTGTAGCGACCGTAATAGACAGACCTTGCAAATTGGTCGCCAATGTTTATGCACAAACGACAACCATCGTGCAAAACTCTATAACATTCCGACCACACTAAATTCAGATTGTTAATGTAGTTTTCGTAACTGTCATTAAAGCCAATTTGACTATCATTTCCATAATCTTTCAACTGCCAATAGGGCGGAGACGTGACAATCAAATGAACTGAATTATCTTTTAATTTGCTCATTTGTCGACTATCTCCGTTAATTATTTTATGTATTGTATTCATCTGAAACTTTTTTGCAAAGATACAATTTTTTTTTGACTTTTTCCTATCAAGTACGCACTCCCCCGCCTTGCATATAACGTCCCAGCGGCTTGGCGCAGTGGGGGCTTCCACTGCCGCTCGGACGGGAACGAAACTTCCAAATTTGCACAAACTTTCGGGCGAGACACTGCCCCGCTTGCGCCAAACCGCCCGTTGTATGCCGTATGTTGCCATTAACACTCATTTTTCAACATTTTACACATAATCGTTAAAATTTACCGACGCTGCTATATAAGCAAAACTACCATAAAACTGTTTGTGAATAAATACTTTCATTTTCATAAAACCGCTCATTAGACATCAGCAATTTTTGTGTGTTTGTTGGAAATAGTCTTTGTGATTGTTGGGCATTTTTGATGTTTTTTATCGCAATATCACTATATTTTTTCATTATTTCTATACCGATAAAATTTCTATTGGTTTCTATTGCTGCGACAGCAGTAGTTCCACTCCCAAGGAAAGGGTCAAGCACGACATCATTTTCGTCTGTAAATAAGCGTATCACACGATATGCTAATTCTTTTGGAAACATTGCAGGGTGTTCTTTGTTTGCTCTAACACTCGGTATTTCCCATATTTGTCTATATCCCCACTCTTTCCATTCTTTTGGTGTCAATCTCTCACGATTCACAATATATTCTCCGGGTTTCCAAAAAATATATAAATCTTCCGTTTCGCTAACACTTTTTAGTGTATTTGTTGTCCATTTACAATTTGCCCAAGCAGGGTCTTTTTTCCAAATACGTTTATCATAAAGAAATAATCCTGCATCATAGGCGTATTTTTCAATATTTCCACCTACAAGTTTTATATGTGTTCCTGCTGCGTATTTTCCTCCTCGAATATTATTCCCATTCATTCTTCTATCAACAGTTTGCTCACTGCAGTTAAGTACAGATGCAATTTGTTTTCTGTTATAATCGGGAAAATCTGATTGTACTTTTAAAATCATATCTTTTGTTACGTCGCACTTTCGATTTGCGGGATTCATTCCCATAATACGAGGCATATTCTCATTTTGAAAAGAGATTATATCTGCAATATTTATAATAAGAAATCCGCCCGGTTTTAATACGTTATAATGCAAAGTAATAATATTTTTTAGCAGGTCTTGCCAAGAATCATAAGTGGCATCTTTTTCATAATCTTTTCCTAAAAAATAAGGGGGCGACCAAAAGGATAATGCTATAGAATCAGGGGTTATCTGTTCCATCAATGAAACAGAATTTCCGCAATAAACTGTATTAATAGCCAATGTTTCCATATTAAACAAAAATTTCTTTTATGCGCCAAGAATCTATATTTTGTAGAATATCAAAAGATACTCTGGAACGAATTTTTCGTAAATCTTTTTTCTTGTCATCTTTTTCCGGGAAAAATAGTCCCGGAAATTTTTCAAGGTAATTAGGATTATGTGTAAGCAATAAACCGTTTGGAATACAAGCAATTTTTATTTTTTCAAGAGGTTGTCCTATTGTTTCACTCCCATTATTAACCATTTTATATATAGGTTTAATAACGAATGTTACCAATGGCGCTATAGTATTATCACTCAAAACATAAATAGGAGATAGAGAGCAAAGAAAATCGTGTGAAGTAATCTTCCCTTTTGCAACAATGGGGTCGTTTATGACACCACTATCAATATCATCCCACTTGCCCGAACCTGATACCTGATAAGGAGACATTACAGCGTGATTGAAATCGTCGCGTGGTCCTGCGGACTTTATATCAATAAAAACCCAAACGGAATCTGTTATTTGAAGGGTTTGTTTAATTCTTTCACTTGAAATTATACACCTATCGTCAGAACCCGAAGGCAAGCCCGAATCTTTAATAGCAAAATTAGAGGCAAAATATCGAGATAATTTATTGCCAAATACTTGTTCTCCTACTTCAATCCAGGGATATTGGTCTCCAATTGGCGACCTGCCCCTATCAAGAGGCGTATAATTTTTCCAAAAAGAATATAAATACGATGCTTCGTTATAGTCTCTTTTTATTTCAGGCAATTGTAAATCAATAAAGTGTAAAATTTCATTCATAACAAACCTTTCTATGTCAATAAGACAATTCGGATTGTTTTTATAAAAGTCTATGGAACTTTTATATGAGAAATGTTGTTCGTTTACAAATTGTTTAAACATTTTTTTGTATTTTTATTTATGAATAATGTTTTGCATATTGATTGTCAATGAATTCTGTTTTGTAAAGGGATTGTTCATTGTACAAATAATTTATTAAGTTCAACAAACACTTTTTCAAAGTTATTAATGGTGTCTTTATCAAAATCATTGATAGAAAATCCGCTTTTACTTAATTGATTTGCAGGTATATAATGATTAAAATGTTCGGTTTGTAAATGTTGGTTTATCTGTATCAAAATTTGTTCAATGTCTGCATTTAAGCTTTCAATTTTTACTTCTGCATATTTTTTTTCAAATGCTTTGTTGAACAATTTTAAATAATCATTTTTTGTAAACAAATCTTCTATGTCTGCTCGTTTTTTGTTTTCTAAAAATTCATTGAAAAATCGAATGTTTTTTTGATTGATAATTTTTTGAGCAATCATATTGTCCAATTTTGCCTTGCCTTTTGGGTCGGTAAAACTGTCTAATAAACATACAATTTGCAAATCATTACTTCTTAAAAGGGAAATAAAAGTTGCAACTTTTTCAAGTCCGCCTGTAGGTACAATCGTAATATCGTGTGGCAATCCTGTTTTTCCTGCACTTTCTATAATTGCAGACATATACTGTAAATAAATTAAATCTGAAACACCCTCAACCAACAAATTCTTTTTAGAAATAAACAAGTTTTGAGCAATATCATATCCTAATGCCGCTTGTAAAGGGAATAACGTTTTGGGGTCTTTTTCCTGAATGCTGTCGGAAATCACAGAACCTTTGTCTGTTTCTAAAATTGTTCTAACTCGCTGTAATTTGTCGGAAGTAATCATAAACGGCGAATGCGTAGTATAAACTATTTGATAGTTTTGTGATAAATCTTCCAAAAACCGTAATAAATCGGCTTGTGCTGAAGCGTGAAGATTTAAACCGGGTTCATCAAGTAATAAAATATAATTTGAATTTTGGTCTTCTTGAATTTTTTTGAACCAAACCAAAAACGAAAAAAACCAATTAAAGCCTTTGCTTCGATTTTTTAGTGGCAATGTAATTCCTTTGTTATCAACTCTAATATCCAAAATATGTTCGACTATTCTTGTATTATTATATCTATCTGTGTCTTCTTTTTTATCAATTCTAAAAATTATTTTCAGATTTTTATTAGTTTGCCAATACTTAAATAATTCTTCTGATATTATAAATTGAGTTGCCTCTAATTCTGCAATAAAATCTTCAAAACTTGTTGCTTGAACAATATCGTTTGTATTTATGTCTGCTAATTCAAAGAATGCTTTGGCTGTTTTGTATTCATTTCCTTTCAGTTCATTGTTGTTTAATTTTTCAACACTAATTCGTGACGGCAAAGTGTAATATTCATCGTAATACAAGAATTTGGGAATTTTTGGTGTAACTAATACACGATATACATATTCGCCGATAGGGTCGTTTGTCCAATTGTTTTTATTCTCAAAATAGGGAGTTAATGATTTGAGTGCTGTAATATATTCGTCTTTATATTCTTTTTGCACTGCGTCTAAATCCGTTTTGTTTTTGACTTTTAAAAGTTTTTCCGTTATGGTTTCGCTCGCTATATTGAGTTCCTTTGTTTTAAATTCAATGAACTTTTTTGTATCAACAGAAATGTTGATTGTTTTTCCATTGTTATATTTTGTTGTAACAGAAAAAATAGTAGATTTGAGAATACCTTTGCCCATTTCTTTTTCAATAGACTGTTGTAAATTACTATCTATTTCATAAACGCAAGTAATGGCTTCTGGATTTTCTTCGTTCTTTTCCATACGCTTTTTATCTTTTCGGGGATAATCGTGCGTGGCATTAAACTTAAAACTTTCATCATCTTGGAAATAATGAGTTTTTGCAATGGCTTCCAATGCAGAAGTTTTCCCCGACTCATTCATTCCGACAAGAATCGTAACATCATTTTCTAAATCGAACTTTTGTTCGGATTCAAATGATTTGTATTTGTGGATTGTTACTTCCTTGAGTTTCATATATCTTAATTTTTAATTATTTATCTGTTTTTTTGCAATCTCCAATACATCATTAGACAATTTCTTTTCGTCTGCTACCACCGCTGTAACTTGGTCGGCAAGCCAAAGTTTTAGCAATTCTTCGGGGTCGGTTTTCAAAATTTCCGCAATTAATGGAATTTGTTCTCTTTTTGCTTGACGGTCGCCACGCTCAATTTTGCAGTACATCGCATTATCAATATCAAGAGCAGCAGATATATGGCGTTGTAACATCTGCTTGTTTTCTCTTAATTCTCTTATCCTATTTGCAAATAACATACTTGTATTTTTTACACTTGACAATAATTTGCAAAAGTACACTTTTTCTCTGAATTGTTGCTCTTTATTTTCAGATATTTTTCAACAAATTTCGGTTAATTCTGTTTAGGGCGGCGGGTGGGCGAGCCAAATATGGCGTTAGCCATTTTTGGCGTGGGGTTTTGGGCATGAAGTGAGCGACAGCGAACTTGATGACCAAAACTTGGCTTTATTTATTCGGTTTTTTCAAGTTTTCTGTAATTTTGTCGGAATTTATCGTAAACCTCTCTTGCCCAACGCACTGTCCCCATATGGCATACAACGTTCCAGCGGCTTGGCGCAGGCGGGGCTTCCACTGCCGTTCGGACGGGCGCAAAATTTGCAAATTTGCACAAACTTTCAGGCGAGCCACTGCCCCGCTTGCGCCAAACCGCCCGTTGTGCGTTCGGCATTTTTAATGTATCATATTCAATGCTATTCATTCCTGTTTATTAAGTCAATCTTTGGGTTCTGAAAAGTGATTTCCATCTCCTAACCATTCTCTCTTTAATCCTGTCTTTTCAATAAATATTTTTTGCTCTTCTTCTGTCGCATAGTCAATAACAAATTGCTGTCCACCATCGTCGTAGTATGTATATTTCCCTCTCGTATTAAATTCTTTCGGCAAGTACGAAAATCTTTGAAAAAAAGAATCATCAATATATCCGACTTTTGCCAATTTCCATTTTTTATGAATACCATTTACTTTAAAATCAATCCACTCATAATTTTCATTATCTACAGACAAAGAAATTTCTGTAAAAACAAGTTCCTCGTTGGTTATTGTACTCATTCTTTCCATAAAAGTAATATATTCGGAACTTGGGTCGATAAATTCAATATCGTACCAAATACAATTGTTTGTGTAATACTGTGAAGAATTTCTCCAACCCAAATAATAGTACAATAATTCAAATTCCGACTTTTTAAATTCTTCTTCTAAATCAGTATTCGGTAAATAACTACCTTTCATATCTTCAAAGATAATTTCTTTGGTAATACCTTCATTTAGTTTATAACCTAAACTTTCAAAAACTTTCAATTGACTATTGAAATCATTTTTATTACTACAAGTATTCATTATCAACATAAGTGCAAAAAATTTTAAGTATCTCATTTTTATAAAACCATTTCATTTTTAATCTCTCTACCTTGTCTTGTTACGCTGTCGTCCGCTGACGCACAACGTCCCAGCGGCTTGGCGCAGGCGGGGCTTTCACTGCCGTTCGGACGGGCGCAAAACTTCCAAATCTGCACAAACTTTCAGGCGAGACACTGCCC
>JGI20171J14444_1000453_pt1 | contig 11537 bp, 11 predicted proteins | sample TergutNc150P4_FD_14444 | JGI IMG/M metagenome (IMG submission 14444) | reverse complement strand
GCAAGCCACTTGTGCGAAATAACCATATTCACAATGCCAAGTTTTTGCGGATTATTCCATTCCAAAAAGTCAAAGGAATTCAGCATAAAGCCAACTAGCAAAATGCCTAACAAAAAGAAGCTATCTGCAAAGCGGGTTAAAATAAAGGCCTGTTTTGAGGCAGCCACCGCAGAAGGCTTGTGATACCAAAAACCTATGAGCAAGTAGCTTGAAATTCCGACCAATTCCCAAAACATGTAAATCTGAATTAAGTTCGTGGCAACCACCAAACCGAGCATTGAAAAAGCAAAGAGACTGAGCAATGAAAAAAAACGCCCTGCGCCATCGTCTTCTTTCATATAGCCAACGCTGTAAATATTGACAAAAAATGCTATCACGCCAACAACTATGAGCATCATAACGGAAATGGGGTCGCAATAAAAAGAGATTTTAAGGGATATTTTGCCAAAAACTTCGCTCGTTAAAGGCAGCCATTCCCAAGTCCAAGGCATAGCAACGCGCTCTGCCACGGGAGCATTTGCAAAATTTTTCACAAATTCTGAGGCAAGCCCAAGAGCAAACACCATTGAAAGCCCAGCCATCAATATGGAAAAATAACCCGCTGCTTTTTTGTGTTTGCAAAGCAGGGTTCCATTAACAACAAAAGACAAAAACGGAAATGCGAGAATAAGCCAGCTATTTGCTGCAAAAAACGAGGAGTTGAAAGATTCTAACATTTGAATCTAAAATAGAAAAATATATTTAAACTTATCTGTTTAATCCCAATTTATGGCTGGAGGCGGGTCTTTTAGGTCTTTGTTGCTCTTTGCTTCCTCAAATTTTTTGCTCAAATACTCGTCTCTGTGCTTCTCTTTTTCCTTTGCCTCCGAGAATTTTGCATCCAATTCCGAATCTTTGTTCTTCTCGTTTGCCATAAATTCTTCCAAACTGACCTGCTTTTTGCGTTCCCTGTGAGAGACGACCTCCTTGGTGAGGGTATCCACCACCAGTATCTTATCGCAACAAGGGCAAATTACTTCTATGTTCTGCATAGAATAAAATTTAGAAAAATTTTCTAAATTATAACCCCCATGGTAAAAAGCCTGCAATCAATTCAAGAGCATATAAAAAATGCACCAGGTTCTTATTTAAGCCGCCTGCGCATAAAATTCACAAAAAAAAGTGGACTTGTGCAAAATTCAAAAATTCACAACGAATTGTGCAACGAAATTGCAAGCGAAGAGAGATTGCAAAAATGGATGCAAAAGAAAAACGAGCAAGAGGTTCTGGCTCTGTGCTTAATTTACGCAAGCCAAGGCAGGGGTTTGCATTTCAATGAATTGGAACGCAATTTAGATACAGACCAAAAATCTCTTTTTGCATTTTTGAACGAAGCCTCAAACGAAATGTTTATATGGCACGCAAAATGCCAAGGTTCCCACATATATTATGGCTTTGCGGATTTTGAAAATTTTATTTTGAACAATTTTATAAAAAACGAAGAAACGCTTGAATCAGTTGCATGGGTTTCCAACGAAAAGAAAGCGGAATTATATTTGCTATTTATGCTCTCTAAAATGCAACTAGGCAAAATTTCCGTCAATAAAGATTTTTCCATTAGCCATTTTTCAAAAAAACATATTTCAACAATTTTCAGCAACAACAAAAATTTAGACCATTTGATGATTGAAGAATGTATTTGCCTGCTGTTATCTTTTTTAGTTTCAGAAAAATGGATTTCAAAAAATGTAGAAAGCGGAAATTTAAAACTGCTCTCCCCTGCTTATGAATTTTTGCAAAACAACGGGTTCAGGCTTTTTTCGGAATTCTTTTTTTGGTGGAAAAACGAGAGATTCCGCAACAAAAACGATTTGCCAAAACTTTTAACATTTTTTCAAAAACCCCTTAGCGCATTGAACGCCGCCAAATTATTCTGGGCTCACGACACACGCTCTAGGTTGCAAAAAAACAAAAGCACCATAAGCTGGCAGCATTTGCCCGTGCCGCTAAAGGAACTTTGGATTTTTGGAATACTCAAAATGCAGGTGAGAAAAAAACATATTTTAACATTTTCCCTTTCCGAATATGGCGAGAGCATTTTCTTTGCCAAAACTCCAAAAGAAACCTTAGCCGAGCCGATTGTATCGAACAGCTCCAATTTTGAATGGCTTTTGTCTCAGAATAACGGGGCATTTAGAATTTTTCAAATGTCTTGTTTTGCGCAGGCAAAAAACGAAGAAGAGCTTTTGCGCTTTGTGCTTTCCAAAGAATCTTTTTTAGACGGTTTGCGTTCAAAACTTCCAAACTCTTTTATTCAAGATTTTTTGCAATGGAACAAGGCTGTGCCAAACGTAGCCGGAGCCTTAAACGAATGGCTCCACATATACAACGATTCTTCCATAGACACCTTGCCAATATTGCGCATAAGAAACGCAAATAAATTCGCAGAACTATCCGCATACAAACCATTTTTGACCTGCGTAGAAGAAATTATCCCAAACTGGGGTTTTATAATAAAACCAGAAAGCGAAAAGAAAATCAAAGAAATATTAGTAAATTTTTCCTTAGAGCCTCATTCTTCTACACAAAGTCCAAACAAAGAAGCCCCCCTGCCTAAACTAGCGGAAATAGAACAATTCAAACTACCCTATCCAATTCCTGAGGGGGAAGATGCGAATTTTTAATTTGGGGCAAGCCCCAACGGTTGTCCCTAAGCTGTTGCCTGTTTATTCGGTTACGGTTAAAGGAATGGATTTTGGAACATTTGGCAAAGACTGTGTAGCAATTTTCCAGTTCGTTTCTCCGTTCATTTTGGTGACAAATCTCAGGTTGTATTTACCTGGGGCTACGGTGTTTGGGACTTTGTAGTTTGTTGTAAAGGGATTAGAAAATCTGCTTCCTGGGCTAAATTCGACAAGATTTCTTGTTCCTATTACTTCTACAATATTGCCGCTGTTGTCCGCCAACGCTACACCCATTTGACCGCCAGGGAAAAGACCTGCACTCCTCATTTGGATAGTAATAGCAAACTGCTCATTTTGAGATACCGTTGTTTTGCTTACGGTAAAGCTGTCTAATGCCATTTCGTTGCTGCCAATGCTGCCTGCATCGGGTTTGATGTTTATGTTTAATTGTACTACGCCTAAGTTAAAATCATAGTAATTTTTTAGCGGTTCATTAACAGAATACCACCCGTCATAAGAGCCAGCCCAGCCCCAGTTGATATGAAATTTGCCAGCGTTATCGTATCCGTCTATTACCACGGAGTGACCAGAGTAAATTTCTACACTACTTCCTACTCTAACATCTATTGGCAAACCTAAATCCAACTGTTTCCGTATTACTGCCTCCCATTCGGCATCGCTGTAATATTCACGGTAGAGGACTTGAAAACTTTTGTCATATCCAAAATGGTCTATCACTATACTTTTCCAACCACCGCCTATCCCCCTTACCAAGCCGAAATGGTACATAATTGTGGCTACCGCAAGGCGTTGTTGTTCGTTGCCGGGGTTTGCCTTAGTATATTCACCCAGCATATTATCCCAGTCATACGCTACATCCATACTCGTTAGCGGAACAGATACGCTGGGGTAGGTGTTGCTGGTAGGGCCGACTACTGAGCTTTCTCCCTTTCCACGTGCTGGATATTTGTGAAATGCCATTATCTGTACCATAGAAGTAGTTGCGCAGTCGGTAACTTTGCGTGAACCATCCACAATAGGAAATAAATCATTGTATGGGCTTCCTTGTGCCCACTTTGTTTTCAGCAAGGGTCCAACAATGGCACCAGGGTGGCTATCACTGCTTTGCTGCTGGCTGGAACTGCTCACTTTCGCAACAGCAGACGAGCTAGAACTGCTTGCTTTGATACTGCTGCTGAGTAGTTCTTGCTCTACGCTGGAGCTGCTGTCGAGTCCGAGTAGTTCCTCGAAGGTGTGGTTGCCGCAGGAGAGGGTGAGGGTGGTGGCGAGCGCTATGGCTGCGGTGAATGCTAACTTTGTTAGTTTTGTCTTGTTCATATATATCTCCATTTAGGTTTTGAATTTAGAAATTCGGGGCAACCCCAACGGTTGCCCCCAACCCCCCTTTATCACAACACCGCAAAGTCTATGAAGGTTGGGGGATTTCCGTCTGTTTGGGTTACTATTCGCCATTCGGTTTTGCCTTCGGGTTTTACTGCTATGCGTAGTTTGTATTGACCTGGGGATACGGTGGTTGGGATTTTGCATTTTATTTTTTTGCCTACTGCCATATTGCTGGTTGCGTTTGAGGGGATTTCCAAGGTTCCTAGGATTTCTACTAGGTTGTTTTCGTTGTCCAGTAAGGCTACGGCTGATGTGGTGCGGGGGAAGGTTGTTGTGGATAGGTCGCTTAATGAGTGGTCTATTGTGAATTCCTCGTTTGGCGAGGCGGCGGTTTTTTCTTCTACGATGTTGAACCGCCTGAGCGTTAAGCCCCAGCCGCCACCTTTTACTCCTGTTTCGGTTACGGTGAATGGTATTGAGTTGGGGACATTTTGCAAAGAGCGCGTGGCTATTTTCCAGTTTGTTTCGCCGTTCATTTTGGTGACAAATCTTAGGTTGTATTGCCCTGCGTTTACGCTATATGGTACAGAACAATTTATTGTTGAAGTGCGTGTATGATTAGGATCAATGGCATCATAGTTATTTATCATTCCAACTACTGCTACAATATTCCCGCTATTATTTACTAACGCTACTCCTGCTTGACCGCCAGGGAAAACGCCAGCGTTATATATTTTGGCAGTAACGGTAAACGGATCATCTTGGGACACCTTTGTTTCGCTTGTGGTAAATTTGTCTAACCCCATTTCGTTGCTGCCAATGCTGCCTGCATCGGGTTTAATGTTGATTGTTATAATATGTTTATCACTATGATTATGATTATCAAGGTAATACCATCCGTCACGTGAACCTCCCCACCCCCAGTTGATATGAAATTTGCCAGCGTTATCATAACCGTCTATGACAACACCGTGGGTAGTATTAAAGCCCCAATCTTCTTCATAGCTCATAGTTGGATAACCATAAAACCATACTGGAAGCCCTAAATCCAACTGTTGCCGTATCATTGCCTCCCATTCGGCATCATTGTAATATTTAAGGTAGAGGCGTTGAAGGCTTTTGTCATATCCAAAAGTGTTGACCATTGCCTTATGAGTACTGCCGTTTATGCTCCTTGCCAAGCCATAATGGTACATCAGTGTTGCTACGGCAAGGCGTTGTTGTTCGGTGCCTGGGTTTCTGCTGGTATATTCATTTAGCATATTATCCCAGTCGTACGCTACATCCAAACTCGTTAGCGGTACAGGAATGTCGCCAGGACCAACTAAGGCACTCTCTCCTTTTCCTCGTGCAGGATATTTGTGAAATTTCATTATCTGTACAAAAGCAGTAGTTACGCAGTCGGTAACTTTACGTTTACCATCCTGTTCAATAGGAAATAAATCGTTGTATGGGCTGTGTTGGCTCCACTTTGTTTGCAGCAAGGGTCCAACAACTATACCAGAATGGCTGTCGCTGCTTTGCTGCAAGCTAGAACTGCTTGCTTTGGTGCTGCTCAACTTTAAGCTAGACGAGGAATAGTTGTCGTCTTGTTCGCTACTGCTGCTGTCGAGACCGAGTAGTTCGTCGAAGGTGTGGTTGCCGCAGGAGAGGGTGAGGGTGGTGGCGAGCGTTAGGGCTGCTGTGAGGGCGAGTTTGGGGAGTTGCTTTTTCATTGGGTTGTCTCCGTTTTAAGGGTTGAATTGTAATTTTGTATGTTATCTGTTATGGAAACGCTAATTTTAGAAACCGATACTTTGCCATCTGTTTTGGCAAATAAGATACATTCCAAAAGATTTAGAGCTTGCGATAGAGGCGATTCTATTGCTATTATTCCGTTATGTGATGAATCTGAGCATAGCAGCAAATTACGCGGAATGCTTAAAGATGAATATTTCTCTTTGGATGCTTTTTTGAAACGTAAGCGTGCCGATAGATAGCAAGCAAAGAGAATATTAAATTCTTTTGGGTAAGATAGCTGGTTCATATTTAATCCCTCACGCACCGCACACTTAAATACTCGCTCTTGTAGTTTATGTCGTCTGCATCGTCTGCGGTGCCTGTGTCGCGGTAGTGGGCACTGGTGGTGTCCCATTCGGTGCTGCTCCACCAAGAGGCGTAGGTGCCTGCGAGGGCGAAGGTGCCTTTGGCGGTGCCGTAGCCGCTTGGGAGGGCGGTGAAGCCGTATTTGTCGGTGCCGTTTTCGTTGTTTTGCCAGCCGATTTGGGATTTTAGGTTTTTGCAGGATGTTTCGCTTTGGTGGGGGGGTTCGGCTGGGGTTGTGCCGTCTGCGTGGTGGAATAGTTTGCCCCATTCTTCACGGGTGGGGAGGTGCCATCCGCTGGGGCAGGCTTTTGTGGCTGCTTGCCAGTTGTAGAGGCGACCGTATTTACCGCAGTTTTCGGGGTTGTTTCCGTAGCATACGGAGCCTTCTGTTTCTATGTTCAAGTTCTCTGCCATCCATATTTGCTCGCCGATTTTGACGGTTTTTATGGAGTTGCCAGCTTTTTCTGCTGGTTCTGGCACGGCGGCTGCCTGTTGCGTGGGTTGCTGCGGCACGGCTGCCTGTTGCGAGGGTTGCTGGGGTGCGGTTTGCTTTTCCTCGCAGGCGGTGTGCGTGAGGGCGGCGGCGAGTGCTAGGGCGAGATACTTTTTCATTGCTTTGCCTCTTTGTTTAGTTTTGTATGCAACGGACTGAAAACATAGATTCCTCGTGGTAGAACCCTATGAACAGGTTGTTATTATCGATTACCAAGCTGTAAGCCTCCTTAAAGGCATTGGCTCCTGGCTCCTGTTTCGTAGCCGACCACCAACCAGCAAAGGAACCTATATCTTCGAAACCGCCTTCGTCTCCGCCCATTGCTAATTGACCGCTTGGTAAAGCCGAAAACCCAAAATCATCCGTTCCGTTATCATTCCAGCCGCTTTTTGATTTCAATTTCTTGCCAGCCGTTTCCTTGCCGCCAAGTGTTTTAATCAAAACTTCCAATTCCGCTTTACTCGGCAATTTCCAACCGCTAGGGCAAGCCTTTTTTGCTGCTTCCCAATTATACAGCCTGCCATATTTCTGGCAGTTGGCAGGGTCGTTGTCATAACATAGGCTTCCGCTCTCGTCAGCGTTCAAGTTCTCTGCCATCCAAGTTTGGTTGCCGATTTTGGCGGTTTTGTAGGCAGGTCCGCCTATTTTTTTCACAGATACCAATAGGTTGAATCTTTGGCATTTGTCTTCGTTGAATGGGAATGGCTCTTCCATATACTTGTGAGTTACGGATACTTTGTCGCCTTTTTTTATGTCGTCTGGGGCGGTTCCGCTTAATGATAGTTTTTCGCCGCTTGGCAGGGTGAAGATACTCCACGCGAAGCCTTCGGGGTCGGAATCGTCATTTTCCAAGAATACGGCTTCTACCGTTTTGGGTGGTCCTTCTTTCTTGGGGCAGCCTTCTTCTCCGCTTGGCTGGCTTTCGCTGGCGGTTTGCTGCGTTTCCGCTGCGGCTGGTTCGGTGGTTGTGCCGTCTTGCTTTTTCTTTTCTTCGCAAGCGGCGAGGGTGAGCGTTATGGCGAGCGCTAGGGCTGCCGTGATGATGCTTTTCATTGGTTGTTCTCCTTTGTTGAGGTTTTGGTTAATCCTTTATGCAACGAATACTGTATAACATATCCTTTTTCTCGTAGCCGTAGCTGTAACCAGCTTCTTCGGAGGAGTATATGAATAGGTAGTAAGCGTGGTTGTTATCGTACTTAGTGGAACTCCACCAGTAGCCGTAGTTGCCAGCATTGCTGAAAGTGCTGCCGTAGCCGCCAGGCAGAGCCGCAAAGCCGAATTTGTCCTCGCCGTTGCCGCCATCTTCCCAGCCGCTCTTTGCTTTCAAATGCCCGTCTGCATTGTCTTCGCCGCCTGCAAATGCTATTAGCTTATCCAATTCCGCTTTGCTCGGCAGGTGCCAACCGCTGGGGCAAGCCTTTATAGCTGCTTCATAGTCATAGAGCCGTCCGTATTTTTGGCAGTTTTCGGGTTTGTTGTCGTAGCATTTGGAGCCTGCTGTTTCTATGTTGAGGTTTTCCGCCATCCAAGTTTGTGTGCCTATTTTGACGGATTTTATGCTTTCGCCAGCTTTTTCCGCTGGCGGCGGGGCGGCGGCTTCTTGCTTTGGCGGTGCGGCTGCCTCTTGCGTGGGTTGCTGGGTTTGGTTTTTCTCTTTGTCTTCGCAGGCTAAGAGGGTGAGGGCAAGCCCTGTGGCTGCCGTGAGTGCGAACTTTGTTAGTTTGCTGTTCATTGTTTTGTTCTCCTTTGTTGAGGTTTTGGTTAATCCTTTATGCAACGGACACTTAGCAAACTGCCTTTTGGGTTTGTAAGCGAATGTTCTTCTTCACCGCTACTTGAACCCATATCCTCGCGGTAGGCATCGACATTAAGGCTCTCGTATTCTGTGCCAGACCACCAGCCACCGTAGTTGCCAATATCCTCGAAACTATCGCCAAAGCCAGTACCAGCAGGCAGAGCGGAAAAGCCGAAATCGTCTGTGCCGTTATCGACTTTATCCTTATTCCAGCCATTAGTAGCCATTAACTTGCTATCAGTTGGTCCAGGACCGCCAGCAAAATTCCTTAGTTTTTTCCATTCCTCATTTGTCGGCAAATGCCAACCCGATGGGCAGGAGTTCATAGCCGTATTCCAGTCATAAAGGCGACCGTATTTTTGGCAGTTGGCAGGTTTGTTGTCATAGCACTTTGAGCCTTTCGCTTCGTAGTTTAGGTTTTCTGCCATCCAAGTTTGGGTGCCGATTTTGACGGTTTTGTAGGTTTTTTTGTCCCTGCTGTCGGTGAGGGTTGTGGCTGCTGCTTCTTGCGGTGGTGGGGCGGCTGCTGGTTCGGCGGTTTGGGTTTCGGCTGGGGTTTGTTTTTTCTCTTTGTCTTCGCAGGCTAAGAGGGTGAGGGCAAGCCCTAAGGCTGCGGTGAGGGCGAGTTTTGTGAGTTGCTTTTTCATTGGGTTTCCTCCTTAGTTTTGTATGCAACGGACACTAAATAAGGCGGTCTTATCGTTGCTGCCCCTAGCCACATTCGCATCGTAGTAGTATATGCTACGGAAGTAGGCATCGGAAGCATCGTGTTCTGTGGCAGACCACCAATTGCCGTCTTCGTTCTCGGCTTCGTGGTAGAAATCGCCACTAGAATTGCCAGCACCGCCAGCCAAAGCCGAAAAGCCGAAAGTATCATTTCCGTTGTTCCAACTAGATGCTTTTAGAGCGTTTCCAGCAGTTTCGCCACCTGCGAAATTCACTAGGGTATTCCATTCAGCATCGCTAGGCAATTTCCAACCGCTGGGGCAGGCTTTCTTTGCTGTGTTCCAGTCATAGAGGCGACCGTATTTTTTGCAGTTGTCGGGTTTGTTGTCGTAGCACTTTGAGCCTTTTGCTTCAAAGTTCAAGTTTTCTGCCATCCAAGTTTGGTTGCCGATTTTGACGGTTTTGTAGGTTTTGCTGTCGCGTGTGTCGGTTAGGGTGCTGCCGCTTGCTTTTTCTGCTGGCTTTTCTGCTGTGGCGGTGGCTTTTGCATCGCCTTGTATGCAACGGACACTCTCAAAGTAGCCCTTAGAGGTGCCGCGGTTGTAGTAATCTATATTCTCGTAGTCGTAGCCCATATTTCTGGTAAAGGCGGCGGCATCGCCGTATTCAGTGGCACTCCACCAGCCGCCCATATAGCTGACACCGTCAAAACTGCTACCATCACTGTATCCACCAGGCACGGCGGAAAAGCCGAACTTGTCCTCGCCGTTGCCAGACTTTCCTTTGTTATTATTCCAGCCGCTTTTAGCTTTAAGGTACTTACCTGCTATTTTACCGCCAGCCGTTTTCTCCAATACTTCCCATTCCTCAAATGTGGGCAAGTGCCATCCGCTGGGGCAGGCAGTTTTAGCTGTGTTCCAGTCATAGAGCCGTCCGTATTTTTGGCAGTTTTCGGGTTTGTTGTCGTAGCATTTGGAGCCCGCTGTTTCTATGTTGAGGTTTTCTGCCATCCAAACCTGTTCGCCGATTTTGACGGTTTTGAAGTTTGCTGGCGGTGGTGGCGGCGGTGCGGTGGCGGCGGCGGTTGTGCCGTCTTGCTTTTTTTCCTTTTCCTCGCAAGCGTTGAGTGTGAGTGTTATGGCAAGTGCTAAGACTGCCGTGAGTAGCTTTGTGATGGGGCAGGCTGACCCTGCCCTTACGATGCTTTTCATTTGGTTACCTCTGTGGTTTGTGGGTGAAAATAAAAATTGTTTTGCCATTGTTTTAGGGCACGAGGGGGTAGCGGAAAACGCCCACTTGTTTGCCGTTAGGTTTGAGGGCGGTTGGAGCGAGGGGGAGACTTCCCCCACATACTTTGCAGATATGGGGCAGACACGTAGGTCTGCCCTTACGGTGTGGTTATACGGCATTTGGTGTTCCCTCCGTTTGTGGGTGGTTGCTGTGTTCTGTGTGCCTGTGGTGGTGGTGTTTTATTGCGTATTTGGTGATTACGGCGCCCAGGGTTTTTATGAAGGGTTCGTAGGCGGCTACTCCTTCTACCACGGCTAGGGCGTTGATACGCTCCACGATGGTTTTGTAGGCTTCGTCTAGCTGTGCCCTTGCCTGTTTCATTACTATGTCGGTTGTTCTTGCTGCGGTTTCGTCAAAGCGTTCTTTTACCAAGCCCTCAAAGGTTTGATTTCGGGTTTCTAGTTCGGCTACCCATTGGGTTAAGCCCACGCTCTCCACATCGGCGGTGTATTTGCCTTTCAATTCCTGCAATATGTTGTAGATGGCTGAGGTTTCTTCGTTTAGGGGTTTGTTTGCTACGTTGCCGTAGGTGTCAAAGAGGATTTTGAGCCTTTCCGCTGCCTGCCTTACGGCTGGGTTGAAGTGCCTTAGGGCTGCTGTGTTTGTTTCCACTATGCCTAGGTAGATTTCGTCTCTGGCTTTGTCGGCTTCGTGGATTTTGGCGGTGAATTCGCTTTTTACTATCTTTTTGAGGGCATCATCCACCCTGTTGTAGAGGGGGAGGTAGCTGTCAAACTGGGGTTTGACTTTGAGGGTTAGGGGGTTTTGTTGCACTACCAAGTCGCGGAACTCGGTGTGGAACTGGAAATGTGCGTCGTTACGCATATTGTTGAGGTGGATGCTACTGATTTTCATAGCTTTTTTCTCCTTTTTTGGTGGTTCTGGGCTGGTTTTTGGCTTTCACAACGTTGTGATTTGTTGCTTTTAAGAGGATTCGTGGTTTCACAACGTTGTGAAAGTGTGTTTTTGTGCGGATTTGCGGTTTCACAAGGTTGTGAAAGTGTGTTTTTGTGCGGATTTGCGGTTTCACAAGGTTGTGAAAGGGTGTTTCTGTGCGGTTTTGAGGTTTCACAGGGTTGTGAAAGGGTGTTTCTGTGCGGAATATGGGTTTCACAAGGTTGTGAAAGGGCGAAAGCCCTTGCCGCCAAGCGGGCGCACATTGGCGGTGTGTGCGTGCGTGGGTTTTTGCGGCGGGCGCATT
>JGI20171J14444_1000451_pt1 | contig 11567 bp, 6 predicted proteins | sample TergutNc150P4_FD_14444 | JGI IMG/M metagenome (IMG submission 14444) | reverse complement strand
CGATAAAAAATATTTTGAATCTTTGATACAAAAATATTATCTTGATAATCCGCATCGAGCCCTTGTCATTCTTGAACCAAAAAATGATTTTCTGTTAAAACAGGAAAAAGAGCTTTTTAAAGAATTAAAAAATACTCAAAAAAAATTAAGCAAAGAAGAACAACAGAAAATTATCGATAAATCCAAAGAATTGGAAAAAATACAAAGCGAGGCGGACAGTCCGCAGGCGCTTTCTGCAATTCCTCATCTTTCACGAAGCGATCTTGCCGTTTACGAAGATGTTATACCCCGCCGTCAGGAAGATTTAAAAGGCGTTCCCGCTCTTTCACATGAGCTTTACACAAACGGCATCACATATTTAGATTTTGCTTTTCCCGTAGATATTTTCCCTCCCGAAGATTATTTATGGCTGCCGTTTTTTTCAAGAGCAATCACTTCCGTAGGGCTTCCGGGCATGGATTACGGGGAAGTATCGAGTTTGCTCGCACGCACTGTCGGCGGTTTTAATGCGGTGCTTCATACGGCGTCAGCTGTAAAAAATACTCCGCCCTTTTTGCAAACCGCTTCGGGAAACTTTGATTTGTCGGGGCGCGATTGGCTGTTCCTGCGGTTAAAATGTCTTGATGAAAAAATAGCGCCGTCCGTTGATCTTGCCATGCGTGTAATCTGCGACGCTGATTTTTCAGACCGCAGGAGAATAAACGATCTTGTCCTTGAAATGAAAAATGAAATTGACTCAAGCCTTGCGCCTATGGGGCATATTTATTCTTCAAGCAGAACAGGTCGATTTAATTCGCGTTCAAAAAGCGTGGAAGAAAAATACTCGGGTATTTCGCAGATTGAATTTGTTAATAAGCTTGCAAGGTATGATATTGGAGAAATAATTAAAAAACTGCAATACATTCGGGAAAAAATTGTTAAGGCGGGATTGATTGTAAACATCACGGGAACCGCCGTTAATTCCGCCGTTGCGGAAACAGCGCAAAGATTCAGCCGCTTTGGTCCGCCTTCGCCCCGTCTCCCCTCGGAGACAAGCGGCAGTACGCCTATGCCTGAAGTTTTTGCTTCCCGCTCTTTGCAAGTGGGCTTTGCGGCGCTAACATTAAACGCCGCGCCTTATGACACATTGGAACAAACCGCGGAGATTGTTTTGTCTCATCAGTTGAGTACAGGGGCGCTGTGGGAAGTTATCCGCATGAAGGGCGGCGCTTACGGAGCGTTCATCAACAGCAATAGCCTTGACAACTGTCTGTCTTTTGCCACATACCGAGACCCAAACCCGTTGCGTTCATTGGACGTTATATCGTCAATTTTCAAAGACATCTCTTACGGAAAATGCACGGAAGACTATCTTGTAAAATCTATAATCGGCTGTTACTCGAAAGAAACGCGCCCGCAAACAGCCGCGGAAAAAGGTTTAATCGACTTTAACAGATTCCTTTACGGTATCGATGAAAGTTACCGCAGAAAAAGACTTGAGCGTTTGGTTTCTCTTTCAACCGCCGACATTGAAGCGATTTTTAATTCTTTCAATTTAAGACCCACGTCGCCGCCTGTAATAATCGCGGGAGTAAAAAAAGCCGAAGAAGCCGCCAAAGCCCTTGGGGTTAATGTACAAATGTTAAAAATTTAAGCGCTTGGTTTTTTCTTTTGCGCTTCCTTTAATGAGTCTTTGAATATTTTATCCGCGTCAAGTTTCTTATCCACGCCGAATAACGGTTCTATTCCTTCGTTTTTAACGCTTCTAAAAAGCGATCCCGGTCTGCTGCCGTATACCCAGCTATTTTCGTTGTTTACAATGTAATCCAAAACCGTAGCCGCAGACAGCGAGAAGAAAATTAATGTGGCGTTCATTCTTCTTTCGTGCGGTAACATCATATCAAGGCGCATTGATATCGGGTTTGGAACCTGAAAATTATAAGGTTCCCACGGATTATTTATTCCCCTGCACGTGGCTTTTATTTTCGCTCCGCCCGCGCGCATACCTTGTTCAATGCCAAGAGCGACCGCCGTTAGGTGTTTACGCACCCTTCTTACTTCGCTGTAAATGGGGACAATCTCGCTTTTTGGAAACGGGGGAGGTCCCATAGACTCAAATTTATAATACGGAAGAAAATAAAGTCTTTTTATCCAATGCAGTTCGTTTAAATTTTTTCTTCCAAAAGGCGTTATTCTGGACTCTTTTGAATTTTCCAGCATACGGCAATATTCCGTCAGGCGCGGAAGATAATCTCTGGAAAAACTGTCTTCTATGTAACCGCGCCAGTTGTTAATAATTTCGGTAAGTTCTTCGCCGACTCTTAAAGCCGCTCCGTCCGGTCCTGTAACCGTACCGAAGTTCACATAACGCATTCCGATAAAAAGATCGTCAAGTATATGCAGTAATACGGAAATATACTGAAGCGGATCGTTAGGCGCAATTAATTCATAACCGTGTTTTAAGTTGTATACATTGGCAAAATACGGATAAAAATCGGGAGATTCTTCCAGTTTATCCCAGCCCGCTTTCGGGAAAAGGACTTCCAACGCCGCCTTTCCCTGCTCCATGGATTTGTGTTCCGCTCTTTCGGCTTCTTGTTTCGCTCTTAATGCGGCGGTTTTTGGGTCTTCGGGTTTTTCTTTTCCGTCTCCTTGTGATTCGCCGTTTTCACCGCCTTCGCCTGCCGCTTCATTTTCGCTTATATTTTTTTGAAGAGCGTCAACATCTATGCTTTCAATTTGCTGCGGGCTTAAATCCACCGCGTTTAATTGATCCGTTTCTTTAATGTCAAGAAAAGCTATAAAGCGTCTTCGTCTTTCAATAAAAAAACGNTCNTAAGGAATAAATCGATCTGAAATTAACTTCATTAACAGCGGATACATTCCAAAATGGACATTTCTGCGGATTTCCGAAATAGACGCAATAATATGGCGTATAACTTCCTGATATTTGTCTTTTGCGTCCATCGGGCTTTCTATGTACAGCACCTTATAAATTAATTTAAATGCGGATTTAATATTCTCTAAACTTAATTCTTCAATTATGAATAACGGTTTGTATATTCCTCTTAGAACCGATGGAAAATCGTGAACTCTTACGGAGCGAGGGTGCGACTGTAATTCTGAAATATTTTTTGCTAGAGTTTCAATATCCCAGTTGCGAATAACATCAAGAAATTTATAAACAAACGAAGACGCTCTTTTTAACTGATTATTACGCTTTTGGTTAGTTTTTGGAAACAGACTCCTTGCCGCGTTCACCAATTTTTCAATTCTGCTGTAATATTCATTCATGCGGTGAACAACAAATCGATGATTTACATAATCAACAGGTTCTTTAAAAAACGAAAAAATCGACGTAAGCACCTGCATTGAAGTTTTTATCTCAAAAACAGCCTGACCGGCATATTGATCTATTTTTATTCTTTCTCCGTAACTTAGCTTCGCCGGAACAGAAGGATCGTCTCCGGGGTACGGTCCTGATTTTTTGGATTTAAAAAAACCGCTTAAATCGTCTTCTTCTTCCGGCGCAAGGTCTATGGCGCGTCGTTTTCTGCCGCCTAAAACACTGCTTTTATCGTCTTTTTTCTTTTCTTCTACGATGTCACGCTCAGTGCCTACTTCTCCGCCCAGAAGCATCGCCATTCGTTTTGCTTCGGCGTCGTCTGTTACACCCAACTTATCCCGAACTTTGGTTAATTCGCCCGGCGCGTAAATCGCGTTGTTTTTCTTTGTCATAATCACACCCGTAAATAAAGTTTTTCTCCAATTCCAAAAAGGTTTTTAATAATAATTTTTTCACCTTCGGAATTGACTAACATACCGTTATAATAGCCTAAAAAAACATTAAAATCGGCTCTTGTAAACATCAATTTTACGCCGCTATTATACGGTTCCTTAGGAGTAAACGTCAAATCAACCATGCCCTCAACGTCCTGAATTATCCAATCGGTATTAAGCCCTTCGGTCGTTGTAATCCGCACCGGCGGCAGAAGGGTTAATTTCCCGTTTACCCATAAAGCATTCTCGTTGTTTCTGTTAGTATCTCTAGTTTGATTTTCGGCAATATGAAAGCCAAAACGTCTATTTTCTTCGTCAAAACCTGAAGCATTGCAGATAGATGTATGCATTTTGTAAGGGAAAAACCCCTTACAATCGTAAAAAAATCCGGAACAACCGTCTTGTTTTAAAACTATCCGCTTTCCAGCCAGAACCATGTCGCCCCGGACAGGGGCAAGAGCTTTATACGCGTACATTATCCGCGGTTTACCAAATCCCAAGGAGGTCGCCATTGGCGTTAAATTTTGATTGCTCATATCGTATGCAAGGTGAACGGTCAGCGGGGGACGGCGTTTTTTGTCTGTTTCAATATTGATGTCCAATTTTACGGTGTCGGCATCCAGCCAGTTATGGATACGGAAGAAAAAACGGAATGAACGGCTTTCTACGGAAGAATTCGCAAGGCTATTTGGCAGATGCCAGCCTGTGCCCGGGATTACTTTTCTAAAAATAAATTTTTGCCCTTTTTCCTTGTCGTAGAGCAAAACCTGCGCCATTCTGTACATTTTTACGTTGCAAAAGACTGCATCCAGCAGAAAATAGTTATCTTGTACGCTGAAACTCTGCCATTCCTTTATTCGTAAATCTTTCGCCCAGCGAGGCAGGGGGTAACGGAAAGGTTTGCTTATTTCCTGTAAATCCACCCTCTGAAAAGCCTTATTCCATGTCCCGATAACGGGAATTCCGTCTTCAATAGGCGAGGCAATCGGAGGCAGTATTTCCCTAGTGTACATCAAGGAGAATTGTAGCATATTTTGTTTTTAATTGCAAAATTCGACCGTTAGCCGAAGGTTGAAAAACCCCGATTTTTTATGTAAAATGCTTAAAAAGGCAAGAAAATGAAGTGTGATCCCGCAAATCCCAAAGGCTCAGGTTTTGTCGATATTTGGCAGGAAACCATTCCTGTGCGTTTCGGCATGATAGACAGATCCGACAGGCTTACTCTTGACGGCGTATTCCAGTTGTTTCAGGAAATGGCGATGAGTCATGCTGAAAATCTGGGCGTGGGGCGCGAGGAAATGGCAAGAACGGGGCAGGTGTGGATTCTTTCACGAATGTCCGTATTGGTTAAAAGCCGCCCCAAATTCTGCGATACTGTTACTATCCGAAGCTGGCCGTGCGGCTGGGAAAAACTGTTTGCCATGCGTAATTTCGATATAAGAGATAAAAACGATAACGCGGTTGTCGCGGCTCGAAGCGCGTGGCTAATCGTAGACATGGAAAAACGCCGCCCGTTAAGACCGCAGGCTGTAATGGACAATCTTCCGAAAAATGAGGGAATTAACGCTCTTGCCCCGGAAGATAACGGAACCGCCTCTCTTGAGGAGCGCAAAGATCTTCAGAAAGCGGCGGAAAGAACAGCGTCATATACCGACATCGACTTTAACGGACATGTTAATAATGTTCGCTATATTCAATGGATAGAGGATACGCTTGATCCGCAAATTTTGGAAAAAGCGGATAAAATCCGAATCGATATTAACTACATGAATGAGATTATGCTTGGAGAAACCGCGGAACTTTTATCCGCGCCTATTTCGGGGGAAAATAACGCCTTCGCTTTTGAAGGGCGCAAGAAGGAAAGCGGGCAAACGGCTTTTAGGGCTGAATTGCGGCTGTCGTGAATTACGGGACATCAATTACAGACGCAGATTTCCCGTCCCGGGCGTAACTTCTTCGCGGATTAAATGAATCTAAAATACGCTGTCCTTTGCAGAAAAACACATATTGATACGAACCGGGAGCCAATGGCAGCGTAATGGTGTAAACGCCCGAGGCGGTTTCCCTTAACTCATACATAAAAGGATCCCACCCGTTAAAACTGCCCGCAATTGTAACGTTCTCACCCGGCGTACTTTTAAAGGTAAAAGTTACTCCTTCCGGCAGGCTTTCAAAGAGGTTCGGTTTTGCGGGTCTATTAGGCATTTGCAAAACCGACAAATTTAAACCGGAAATAGGGTCTCTTCTGACCTGTGGATTACTTGGGTCTGTCGTCCACAAGCCGTTAACCACGAGCCTGTATTCAAGTTCTTTTACCTGTTGCGGAACTTTATATATATAAAATTGAACACCCGAATCCTTGTAGGGATCGGGAAATTTCTGCTTGGGCGGAATTGGGGCATCAAAGTCATTGGGGACGACAAGCTTCTTAAACCAGTAGGTTGTGGCAAAATCCTCATGAAAAAACGCTATTCCCACCTTGCGCAGGCTTGAATCAAGGGAAAAAATCACAAAATCATCGTAAATTACGGGCGATCCGGGCGTTCTTATTTTCAATAAGCGGTCTAAAACCCCATAAGTCTCCCAGTCGTCCGCCCATAAGGCAGGCTGTAAAAAAGAGGCAAAAATCAACGTTAAAATAACGAAAAAACTAATCCTTTTCATACATTCTTTACAATTATCGGTCGATATATAATTATCTTAATATGCCTTCTTTAAATGCGTTGGGGCAATTTAAATACTCGTTCAATAATATCGGAAAAGAAAAAGCCGATATGGAATCCCTGAATTTGCCCTTTGACGATTTAACGCTCCCAACGACAGAAGCGCCTCCTTTTGAGTTTATAAGGCACGAACCCCCTCCTGCTGACGATGTCGGCGATCTGGGGCTTGGTGAAGGCGGCGGCGATATCGACCTTAATTCTTTCCTTGATAATTTAACAGGCGACACCTCTCCCCTGCCGCCTGCCGATGCGCCCGCTGACGCTTCGTCCGACAACGCCGTATCCGCACTTGACGACTTTTTAAAAGGACTAAATACTCCTTCTCCGCCGGAATCGGATACGGGTTCGGATGATCTGTCATCTTTTTTGAGCGGTGTGCAGGATCAAGCTACGGCGGATACTCCTACGGATGTTTCAGCCACAGACGATTTTTCATCTTTGATGGGCGGCGGTCTGGACGAAGCCGCACCCGATGTTTCAGCCACGGACGATTTTTCATCTTTTATGGGCGGCGGTCAGGATGAAGCCATACCCGATGTTTCAGCCAACGAAGGCGGTATACCCGACGATCTTTTATCCGGTTTTTCCAACGAGATGGAATCGGCTCCTTCCGACACCGGTCTTCCCGACTTCAGTACGGAAGATTTTGGCGTTGAAGAACCCGAACCCGCTGAAACTAAAGCCGACCCTAAACAGGAAGAAATCGAAAATGATGAGGGTATAGACCTTGGCGGAGAAAGCAGAGATAGCGTACCGGCATCTGCGGACGATGACACCGATTTAGGCGATTTAGGCGATTTAGGCGATATTAAAGTTGATTCGATTGACAGCGGCGCTTTTTCGGAAGCCGCCTCCGGTACGGAAGAACCTCAAGCTGACAGTATGGACTTTGACGGTATCGATCTTGGCGGCGAGTCCTCCGCGGCGGAAGAACCTCAAGTTGATTCGGACTTTGACGGCATCGATCTTGGCGGCGAAGCTCCTTCCCCTATGCCCGAAGCGGCAAGCGACGCTTCTTCACCTGAAACCGCATTCCCCGACGAAGACGCTTCAAATCTTTCTACTGATGATTTTGCCGATTTTGCCTCACCTTCCGGCACAGATGATACTGTTGCGGATGACTTTACAACGGGTGACTCAACATTAGATACAAATTTTGATATGCCCGCTCCGAGCGATGATTTCGCCGGTGCGGATTTTTCAGGCGCAGGCGATATGTCTACGGACGACGCTATGGCTACAGACGATACCGCATTTGATACCGAAGCCGACCTAGGCGCAGGCGACGCCTCAGCCGCAACCGACATGGCGTTTGACATGGGCGATTTAGGAGCCGACTTTGCGTCCGATTCAATCGAGATAGACACAGGAACAGGAGCGGCAGTCGAAGGAGAGGCAAGCGATTCAGGCTTTACCGATTCCGGCGGCGATGTTTTCGGCGGCGATGATTTCTCGCTTACCGGTCTTGATGACATTTTAAATAAAACAAAAGTCAGCGCTCCAAAGCCGGTGGAAAAGAAAGGATTATTCGGCAGAAAAAAACACAAAGAAAAAATTGAAGAAACGGTAAAAGCGGAAGAAAATATCGATGAAATTTCGTTAAGTCAGGGAGATGTTGATAATTTACTGCATACCCTTACTACTTATCCGCTCAATTTAAGAATTACATGCGAAGAATTAATCGCCGAGCAGGTTATTCTGCCGGAACAATTATCAAAATTAATACGGCTTCTTATAAACGGCGCGTCCGTAAGAGAAACCGCTGATCATGTCGAGTTAATAACAGGCAAACCCGTTGTTATTCCGAAAAGCTTTGAAAAAAGCTCGGGCGCGGCGTTTGAGGCGGAACAGTCAAGTTTTGCGTATATCTTTGTACACAACTTACTTCCGGTTATAAGACTGTTTACTTTTATCGCGTTAATAGCAGGCTCCGTTATGTATCTAAGTTACAAGTTTATTTACATACCTCTTAAAGCCGAATCCATTTACAAACGCGGCTATGAACGTATCCCCGTGGGAGAATATCAGCGGGCAAATGAACTATTCCATGACGCTTTTACATTGCACAGAAAGAAAAAATGGTTTTATGCTTATGCCGAAGCGTTTAGGGATCAGCGCCGCTATATGCTCGCGGAGAATAAATACGATGAGCTTTTAAGATACTATCCGCGCGACAAAAAAGGCGTTTTAGACTATGCGGCTCTTAACACATATTATTTAATGAACTACGACAAGGCAAACAGGCTTTTACAGCGCGAGCTTCTTGATTACGCTCCCAATGATTTTGAAGGACTTATTGCCGCGGGAGACAACTTCCTTGATTGGGCGGATTCCAATCCCCAAAAATTCTATGACCACTACGAAGACGCGCGTTTCTCTTACGCGAGGCTCATTGAAAAATACGGGTGGCTGCCGCCAATTATCGAAAGAATGCTGAAGTATTTTATCCATACAGATAACCTTAAAGAGACGCTTCAGTTAAGAGTCTGGTTTGAAAACGATCCAAAAAGGCGGAAACTTTCCACCCCGACTCTTGCGGAACTTGGCGGCTATCTTTTGGACAAACAGCTTGAAAAAACACCGGGCACAGTACCCGATCCGTACATTGAAAGCATAGAAAGTGTAAGAAACATGTTGCTAAAGGCAGTCATGCAAGATCCGTATCTGCCCGAATCGCATTATCATCTTGCCCGCTATTATCATAATCTTGGCAATACCCACGAAGAACGATTAACTTTGGAAAACGCCATCCGCGCCTTTGATCTGGCTAAACAAGAATCGGTTAAACGCCGCCTTTACCGTGTGGATACTCATTACCGCTATGCGAATCTGCTTATCAATAACAAAGAATTCTTCCCCGCTGACGAACAGGCGGTAAGAGGCATAGAGTTATTTGAAGATTTCTACAATAGGAACTTAATTCCCGCTACTCCCCAGCTTGGTCAATTATACGCTCTGCGCGGAGACCTTGAGTATTTTGTAAAATCGGGCAACATGGAAGCCGCTATCGCCAACTACAAAAAAGCCGAAGGTTACGGCTATGCTCCGCCCGAAGTACAGTATCGCATGGGAGCCGCATACTACCAGCGTGAGGACTGGAGAAACGCCCTTGATTATCTGTTTAGGGCTTCAAAAGAATTGCCGCTGAACAGACGTCTGCTCTTTGCCATGGGAAATGCCGCTTATCAGCGCGGCGACTACTTTGCGGCAAAAGGCTATTACGATCGCTTGCTTGACATCTTGGAAACTCAGCGTATAAGACTGCCCGTACTATTGCCGAATGACAGCATCCAATTCTTGGAAACAGGCGAACGCCTGATGATGGCGAGAAATAACGCCGGTGTTGTAAACGAAGCTCTCGCCAGACAAACGGGCAACCGAGAATACCGCTCCAAGGCGATGGTTTTATACGCCGAATCTTCGCGCGCATGGGACGCAATTACCCGTAACCCGGAAACAATGACAAGAAGCCGCCTGACGGACAGTTCCGGCGCACCCAGCATCAACCTTGGCTATTTGAACGCAAATAACGCCCTGCGCCCGACCAGCGGTTACAGACCGCAAATCTTTGTACGCATCGATAAAGACGCTCTTGAACCCTCTCGCTGGGAAGAATTAGCCCCCTTGGGCGGTTTATAGGGTGTTTTCCGCCGAAAAATTGTACAAAATTTCGCATTTTAAAATAAAAAAAAATGTTGACGAATTTCGATATTTATGCTAAATTAAGTTATACCAGTTTGGTATACATCTAATTCTTACCTTTTGGATAAAAGCTATGCAGTATTTTGATACTCACGCCCATTTGGGGCTTATAGTTGATGACCCCATTGAGCAGTTAATAGTAATACAGGAAGCCCGTCAGGCTTCTGTTGCCAGAATCGTCTCGATTTGCAACAGTCTTCATGATTTTGGTCATGTTTATGAAAATCTTAAATCGGCGGCAAACGTTTATCATGCCGTTGGGGTAAGTCCGTCCGAGGTTCAAAATCCGGGCAAGGACTGGCTTCAGCATATTGAACAAAGCGTTCAATATGAACGTGTGGTCGCCATTGGCGAGATCGGTCTGGACTATTACCGTAAATTCGGCGACAAAAAGTCCCAGATCGAATTATTTATTACCCAGCTTGATCTGGCGGCAAAGCTCGGCAAGCCCGTAATTATTCACAACCGCGACGCGGGGCACGACGTGCTGGATATTCTCCGCGACCGTCTGCCGCCAAAAGGCGGGGTGCTTCACTGTTATTCCGAAGATGCCGCTTATGCCGAGAAAGCTCTGGAGCTTAATCTGTATTTTTCTTTTGCGGGAAACCTTACATACAAGAACGCCAAAAATCTTCACGAGACTCTTTCCGTTCTTCCCGTAGACCGCATATTGATAGAATCGGAAAGTCCGTTCATGGTTCCGGCTGATTATCGCGGCAAAAGAAATATGCCCAAGTATATGCCGCTAACCGCCCGTTTCATGGCGAACATGCTCGACATGGACGAAGAAGCTCTTGCCGCTCAACTCTGGGAAAACTCAAACAAATTTTTCGGCTTGCCGAGTGAATAGCGAAGAAATTTTTTACCACGAACAGGGAAGAGAAGAATTCTACCACGAACCAGCACGAACGATGGGGGGAAGGACACATAGGAAAAAATAGAAAATTATAGGCTGTTTAGTTTAATTAAAAGAATAGGTTCGACTCTGCTACGAAGAACTTAAGCATATACATTTTTTGAGATTTTATGTAAATTTAGCAATTTTTGCGTATTTAACATAATCGTATTCTATGATAAAATATACAATAATTGAAAGGATATTATGTCATTTAGAGACTTACAAATAAAAAAAGAATATCGTTCTCTTCACGATAATATCGCAAGCGATTTTTATATCCCTATCCTAAAACACGCTAATTCATATAAACGAGCTGTCGGCTTTTTTTCATCTTCTGTATTAGCCGGAATTTCAAAAGGGATCGGTTATCTTGTGCAAAATGACGGCATTGTCCAAATAGTCGCATCTCCTCATCTTTCTGATGAAGATATTGAAGCAATTAAAAAAGGTTATAATTTACGTAATGAAATAATAAAAAATGCAAT
>JGI20171J14444_1000447_pt1 | contig 11697 bp, 8 predicted proteins | sample TergutNc150P4_FD_14444 | JGI IMG/M metagenome (IMG submission 14444) | reverse complement strand
TTATTTTAGAATTATTATTTAATGCAAATGTACATGAAATTTTTGAATAATATTATACAAAGAATAATAAAAATTTAATTCAAAAAATTCAAATTTTATTTTCACATCTTTTAATTTTTTTTTTATAAATTTACTATACCTAAAAATATAATAAAATCTATTTTACACATCGTTTATACGAGCATTTTTACAAATAAATAGCAATTAAATAATAAAAAAATATATTTTTTTATTTATAAAATTTTTTATTATTATTTTTTTTATTACCTTTGCACCGTTTTTTTTAAAGATAAAACTATAAAATCATAATGAAATATCGAAAATCATTTTATTTTATCATTGAAAATCAGCAGTTTATATGTTTTTTATCTTTAGATTTTTTACAAATTAATTATGGAATTTAGTATATTTATTTACAAAAATAATATACATTAATTTAATAAATAACATTAACTTTATCGTTGATAATTTTTTTATTTTTCGTGTTATATAAAATTTTGTTTTTATACATTTATAGAACTATGGCAAACAAAACGCAAAATATTACCAAACTGGCTGTTGCAGTATTTATGCTGTTGCAGTTTGCTGTGTGTTTTGCGGAAAATATTCCTGTTGATAAAATGGAAACGCCTATCGTATTTATTGACGAAAATGCGATGATTTCGGGCGCGGAAAATATTTGTACTTGTTTGGTTGATAATAATTATAGCAATGCAACGAAAGATTTCACCGGTAAATCATTGTTAAAACTAATTAAGCCTGCTTCAAACGAGAAAATCAAACGAGAAAATCAAAGTATCTGTGCAGCAAAGCAAAAAAATGTATCTTACAAAGCGCAATTGCCTGTATCTTTTTGTCTGGCGGGCAAAAATATTATTATTGCCAATCTGCCAAACGGCAAACAGAAGCGTAATAGAAAATTGCCGTCATTGAACAGTAATATTTTCAATGTTTTATCAAATTCATTAAAAAACAATTATCTATTCAAATTTTATATATTAAAATTTACAGCAATAAACGGTAATTGCATAAACACAGTAATTTACTTATCTAAACAATACGGTTGCCTGACGGCTTTTGCGGCAAATTCTCCGCCTTCTTTTATTAAATAAATGGACTTTTAAAAATCTGGTTTTCCTGTTATGGCAAACGCAGTGAAACAATTTTGTGCATTGAATTTCAATGGACTGCCCTGTACTATGCCCTAACAATGAGTTTTTAAAAGTTCCCATAGTCTTAATTGATAATTGTGAAATATGGATAAAAACAAAAAACTTTCAATAAACAAAATAATAATTTAATAAAAGAAAATTTATGACAAAAAAAATAATTTTATCAGGCATATTTGCCATTATAATGAGCGGTGCGGCTATGAACGCACAAGTAGGCATCAATACTGAAACTCCTGCAAAAAATTCGGCATTGCATATTATGGGTTCAATAGAAAAAAACGGTATAGGTACTCATAATACAATTATTATTCCGCGTCTGACAACTGCTCAGGCGGCGGCTATTGAGCCGAACACCGCAACTGACGAAGGAATGATGTATTACAACACCGAACTCGGCTGTTTCTATTTTTGGAACAAGTCCAACGGTTGGACTTCGCTTTGCGGACAGGCTCCTGCAGCAGCCTTTAACACTCTTACTATCAGTTCTACAGGCAATGGCAGCAGTGCAGATGATTATATTTACTGGATTGACCCGCTGCGCGGAAATACAAAACCTGTGATTGCTCTTTCGGGTGATATTTTAAGAGCAGGTTCGTATATAGTTACATCAAACAACGAACAAACAACCAACAGCAACGGCATAATGATAGAAGGCGAAGGAAACGCTCTTAAAAGTATTTCATTTCCGGTGCCGTTGACGCTTACAGGCATACCTTTTACCGCAGGAACTTACAAATATACATTGTTTTACGATAGCGATGGAGACGGTTCTTTGGATGCTATGGTGTCGAACAAAAGCGGCGACAGTTCAAAACCTTATACTTTTACAATCACATATAAAACCCGCCCTTTGAATTTGCTCTCTCTTGGGTATGATGCCTATGGAACTACTTCTACAAGAACAGACTATGCAAGCGCTGTAACGCGCAGTGTAACCAATTTTGGCGATAACGGAACGGTTAAAACTCCTTTCAATATCAGTCATTCTCAAACTCTTAACGGTGCGGCTTTGGCTACTTTTATAAACAATAATAATATTGATATAATTTTGGTTAGTTACGGTTATAACGATTTGAATGCAGCATCGGTTAATGCACTTGTCGATTTTGTAAAAAACAAAAAAGGCGTATTGATTTTTGCAAATGAAACAGCAGGCACCGCCACTACCCAAACTATCGGCATGCTTACAAAACTTTACGGCGAAACTTTTACTTTTCCTGGAGCCGTTGGCAATTTGCAGGACGCAATACTTGATGTACATGACCCGATTTTACAGGGACCGTTCGGCAATATTCCCGCAGGGAAATTCTTTTACAACGATGCAGGAACTGCTTATCCTGTTTCGCCTACGCCTGCTACTGCTAATGTACTTGTGTACTGCAACAACAATACTNCAAGAGCATCAGTATTCCGCGATACAAATCTGGGTTTCCTGTTTTGCGGCGATAGCGGTTGGCTTAATGGAGGCGGCAATTTTTCCATAAGTTCTTTCAATAGTACAACGCTTACAGGAGGAATTCCGCAAACAAGTTCAAACAACAGCGTAAATTCCATTATCTACGCCAATGCTTTGGCTTGGGCAATAACCTACTGTTATGCTAACGAAAACCCAAATTATCAGGTGTCGGCTAATTAAATAAATGTTAAATTTAAAAACTACTAAATAAGTGAATTTTTTTGCTCTACTTTAAGAACTTTCTTGAAGTAGAGTTTTTTTGGAGGCTTCTAAAAATTCTGTTTTTTCATCATTGCGAACGCAGTGAGCAATCCAGAACCTCACCCCCAGCCCCTCTCCACAAGGAAAGAGGAGTTCGGGCTGTTGCCATCGCAATTATCTTTTTAGATGTTCCCTTTAAAATAAAAAAAATAATAAAACAAAATATCTAAAATAGTTTTGTTTTATTATTGAAAATCAGCAATTTATATATTGTTTTATAAATTAATTAAATAATTTAGTATATTAATTTACAAAAATAATGTATATTAATTTAAAAAAATAATGTATATTAATTTAAAAATATTATTAACTTTGTCGCCGATTAATTTTTTATTTTTCGTGTTGTAAAAAATTTTGTTTTTACACATTGGAGAACTATGGCAAACAAAACGCACAATATAACTAAGATTGCTGCCACAGTATTTCTGCTGTTGCAGTTTACTGTTTGTTTTGCAGAAATACTTTCTATTGACAGTAAAACCTCAACAGTTTTTATTGGTGAAAACACGGCAATTTCGGTTTCAGGTAATGGATTTTTTTTCGTTGATAATCACATTAATTCAATAATAGAAACGTCAATCGTCTTTATTGGCAAAAATACTGCGGTTGTGGGCACTAATCATATTTTTATTAATAACCGCTATATTAAATACAATTTGATTCAATATTATGCCATCATAGCGAACTCAAAACTAACGGAAAAATCAACGCATATTCACGTAAAGCACATTCACACAGCAACGCAAAAAAATGTACTTTACAGAGAGCAATTTCCTTTCCTGTTTGCATATAGAAATATCGTTGCCAATGTACCAACCAACAATTATAAGCGTCAAAGGAAATTGCTGCCATTTAACGGTAATTTTTTCAATGCTTTATCAAATTTATTAAAGAATAATTATCTATTCAAATTTTATATATCTAAATTTGCAGCGGTAAATTTTGCTTTCACAGACACGATAATTCGCGTATTTGTGCAATGCGGTTGTCTGACGGCTTTCTCGGCAAATTCTCCGCCTCATTTTCATTAATAATATGAGTTCTATATAAGAAATAGCCCAAATGGCTTACATATCAATAGAATACAATTCAAAACAACAGTTTTTTCCCGTTAAAACATTTACCGTTAATGTCCTACGGATAATATCAGAAAGTATTGATTTATTTTCTATTAATATTAATAGCCTGTAGATAATTTATAAAACAAAAAACTTTCAATAAACAAAATAATAATTTAAAAAAAAAAATTTTTTATGACAAAAAAAATAATTTTATTTGGTATATTTACCATTATAATGAGCGGTGCGGCTATGAACGCACAAGTAGGCATCAATACCGAAAATCCGAGCGAAAATGCCATTCTGGATATGAAAATAAACTCAGGATATCCTAAAACCGTTATTCCGCCAGTTTTTACTACAGGCGATAGAAACGGCATATTGCCAAATATGGATTTAGATAATGGTATGTTCTTTTTCAATACCTCAACAGGATGTTTTAACTATTATGTTGTGGAATCGGCAATGTGGCTTTCGCTTTGCGGAACAATGCCACCTGCGCAAGGAATGATTACCGACTGCGACCATATTTTTGTACGCGGACAATACATTGAGGGAACAAGTTTGACCAACAATAACTATATTAGCGTACCTGTTGCAGTTACTTCGCCGGGAACTTATGTTATCACTGCTACCACAGAAAATCAGCCCGACAACGGATACTTCTTTTCTGCAAGTGGAACATTTACTTCTGTCGGAAATTATGTGGTAAATTTGGTTTCAGCAGGAACACCAATTGTGGCACAAACAGACAATATAAAAATTACATTTAACGGGACAATACAAGGCTGTAACACCCCGCTTGTAGTTACTCCTGCTCAGCCAGATTATTGTATCAATAATGTTATAGTATCTCCGGAATTTTATACAGTAGGTGAAGACCTTAACGTTCCCAGTACTCATTTTATTCAGGCGCAATTGCAGGTTTATCGTCCGGGACAATGGCAATTAGTTGCTAATACTGTAAATGGTTATTTCTTTTCAGGGTCAGGGCAAATCAATGAAGGCTCTGGATATAACCCTAACGGAGGATTTCCGCAGTTAGTTACTGTTATAGTGCCCGCTTCGGGAAATGTTACAGCTTACGGAACTGGCACTGACCTATTTACTTTGACCAATATTGGTTCGGCTTCAAGTTGCAACTATCCTTTTTCGGTAAAACTTGCAACTGTGGCTCTCTCCATTGCTTGCGAAGACATAGATCTTAGTTCGCTTGGAACATTAAAGATGAATACGCAACCCGCCGGCAGTTCTGTGATAAATGTTAGAATCAACTGTACTGCTCCAGGTCCAACTATTCTTTCAGCAACTTTTGCAGGATTAAGTTATACTAGTATGGTAGATCCTACAAATCCTTCTGCAGGCAATAGGATAAATATACCGCTTGGACAAAGCATCATTACGCTTTATCCCATTTCTACCACTCAGAAACCTGCTGTATCTGGAGATATCCTTGTTACAATTAAAAGCTCTGAAGGAGGATTAAAATACAACTGCCCTACTACCACAGCACATATTGATCCTTCAATTGCAGCATTCACTTCAATAACAGCAGGAAATGGTACATATATGCTTGACCCTCTTTCAGGCAATACTCCGTGTAATATTACAGTATCTGCTTCGACAAATGTTGGCGGTACATATACTATCACTACCGACAATGTAAATGGAGTAACGTTCAGCGCAAGCAGCACGGCTGTTCTGGGTTCAAACACTATTACTCTTACCCCGAGCGGTACGCCTGTAAAGAATGGAACATACACTTACACCCTGCCCTACGACTCAGATGGAGACGGTATACCTGATAAAACGACTACATTTACTGTTACATTTATGTACAGGTCAATTAAAGTACTTGGAATATCTTCTGGGAATGCCTATGGTTATGCGCCATTCAGTAGTGGAACTCCACCACAGGTAACACAAATTTTGACATACGTGGTCAATGGTACTACCCGTACCCTTAATCCTACAGGTAATGTAAACTTTGGAATTAACGGTACAGTACCGACAGGTGGGATTACTCTGTTCCCGAATTTTAACGGCAATGCAGCTGCGCTTAAAAACTCTATAAACAACAACAAGATAGATATCATAGTAATTGGCTATAATGTTAATCCTGATAATGCTACCTGTAATGTACTTGCAGATTTTGTGAACAACAAAAAAGGGGTGCTTGTATATCAAAGCGATAATCTGGCTTCGCTCAACAATATAATAGGTGCAATATATGGAAACTCATATAATGTTACCATTCATAATAGTGGTGCTAATATAGCACACACAAATAAACTGTTAAACGTTGATGACCCAATTCTCAATGGACCGTTCGGCAATGTATGCAATAAATATGCGGGTGTTGATGCTGGCATAACCGGTGCAGTTGCTGTAACTTCCACTTTGCCTGCAAGTATGATTGTATTGGCTAACGGACCAAATGCAAATAATACATGGATAGCCCGCGACAACAGTAAAGGATTTATGTTTATAGGAGACGGCGGATTTACATCAGGTGGTGCAAATGCTTATACAGGTGTAAGCGCCGATATATGTCCTATGGCAAGTAATAATGGTGTTCCAATGCCAAGCAACAGATGGACAAATAGTCCTGACGGTTCAGTACAAAATGCTATTGTTTTTGCCAACTATATGGCATGGGCAATAAATTATTCTGCAAATAATACACTTGTCAATTATGTGATACCATAAAGAATAATAAAAATTGACGCAAAAATACAGCGGGCTGTTGAGGAAATATTTCCTCAACAGTTCCGCAAGCGTCAAACTGCCAAAATATTTCAAAAATGACTGTTTAATATTGGAATCAGAGTTATAACATTTTTATGATGCAGAATTCCGTTTTGTTTGGTACAGATTCAAGTTTCAAGCAAACTTATCCAAGGTCTAACTTTGATAAATTACAAATAAAAAAACAGATTATAAAAAAAGATTTTGAAGTTTTAATTTTATTTATTTAACAAAAAAATTGTTGTTACTCTCCTTCAAGAAGTGATTTCTTAAAGGAGAGTTTTTTATTTACAATCCGTAAAAAAACATATAGAGGACTCCTAAAAACTTCATTGCATGTATTATGAAACAATCCATAATTTAAACAAAATTTTATTTTTCATGCATAAATTTAAACAATTTCTTAATAAAAAATAAAAAAATATAAAGTCATAAAAACAAAATAAAATATCAAATACTGTTTTGTTTTGTCTCTAAAAATTAGAAGTTTAAATATTTAAACTTTTGATTTTTTTTTATGAATTAATAATGATTTTAATATATCACTTTATAAGAAAAATATATTACATTGAATCATATATTACTTTTGCTACAAATATATAGGTTTGAATTTTTAAAATTTTCATAACTTATAATAAAAACATTGTTTTTTGCGCAATTCGTTTTAAAATGATCTATTATGACAAACAAAACACAAAAGAGAACAAAATTGGCTGTTGCAGTATTTATGCTATTGCAGTTTTCTGTGTTTTGTGCGCACACCTCTGCTGATAATAGAGAACCGTTTATCTTTTTTAAAGATGAAAATATTGTAATATCAGGTTTCGAAAAAGTTTGCATCAAAAACCATTATGATGATAAGGCTGAGGCAATGATAAGAGGATTGCATCAAATCAATACGTTTTCATCAAAGCAAATTGAGCAAACTTCAAATTCAAAAATAAAAATTACTCGCAACAGTACGCCTACTTGCATGCTCTTACAGTACAACACGCAATATCCTTTCTATTTCCTGTTTGCATGCAGAAATATTGCTGCCAATTTACCTACCAACAACCATAAGCGTCAAAGAAAATTGCCGTCATTTAACAGTAATATTTTCAAGACTTTCTCAAATTTATTAGAGAATAATTATCTGTTTAAATTTTATGTATTGAAATTTGCAACTTTAAATTATTGCATGCAGACTTATACTGTAATTCGCATATCTGCGCAATACGGCTGTTTGACAGCTTTTTCGGCAAATTCTCCACCTCGTTTTATAAATCTTAATTTACAAAAAAATTGTCTCAACAACTTTGCAGTAACATCGTTGCCAATGCAATGAAGCAATCAGTTGATAATTAGCATTTTGAGGGCATTACTTTGTTCGCAATGACAAAAAAGCGGACTTTTGAACCCGCATCGTTTAAACAACAACAACAAACTAAAAAACTTTTAATAAACAAAATAATAATATTTAATAAAAAAAAATTATGACAAATAAGATGATTTTAATAGGCATATTTGCCTTTATGATAAATAGTGCAGTTTTAAACGCACAGGTAGGTATTAATACCGAAACTCCAAGAGCGACCTTTGAAGTGGTTGCAAACAACTCATCGTCAAACGTTGCTCCGGGAATAATTATTCCTGTTATGAGCACAGATCAACGCGATGCTGTAAGCAATCCGCCTAACAGTTTGATTATATTCAATACTAATGAAAACTGTTTGAATTATTACCATAGCGACAGCCACCAATGGTTATCTCTTTGCGGCTCTGAACCGCCAGCCAGCCTGACAATCGACTGCGGCGGGGTAAGCATAAGCGGCAATTACATCAAAGGATTGCCTTGCGGCGGAAGCAACTATATGCAAATACCGATAACGGTAAATACGCCCGGCAATTTTACCATTCTTGGTATTACCAAAAGTAATAATGGATATTCGTTTTCTTATTCAGGGACAGCGACAGTGCCAGGCGCAATGCTCATTAATATCCCCGCGCAAGGCACTCCTGCTGCCATTCAGACCGACACTGTAATGATTAAGGTGAATAATCTGACTTTGGACGATTGCAACAGCGCTATCATAGATGTATTCAATCCTGCTGCTACTTACACCATTACCTCCTGCGGACAGAACCATTTTGGCGGAAATTATGTTGCTGGGCAATCAATAACATCAACTCATAAAGATACAGTATGGGTTAATGTGCCAGCAGCAACATTTGAAGGGGGGCAAGACCTTTGGTCAATAACTACCAATACTGTAGATGGACTTTCTTTCTCAGGTAGCGGTAGATTTACCACTTCAGGCTCTCAATATGTAGTACTTGATGCTCAAGGTACGCCTACAAATTCCAAAGACAAGGTATTTACTTACAGCACCAACAGTCTTGACCCTGCTCAACAGACGGCAACCTGCCAAACTACATTAAGAATGACTTTGAATAAAATGACTGTTTTGGCTACCAGTAGTGGTTATAATGCATTTTCAGGTGGTAGTGTAAGCAGAATATTTAGCAATCCTGCAATGTTTGGTCCGAATGCAAGCGCAAAACAACCCGTAGCAGGATTTACATGGCAAACTTATGGCAACTTACCTACATTGCTTAATTCGGCAACTCCTCCTGATATATTGATAATAACTTATGCAGAAGGCGTGAGCGATGCTTATGTAAATGCTATTGTAAGTTATATACAAAAGGGCGGTGTTGTGATATTCTCAACTGAAACTACAGGCAGTGCAACAGGAGGCGGTGCATACGGAATGATTAGAAAATTATGCGAAGCATACAGTTTGGGAAGTCCTACAGCTGGCGCTGTCAGTGCATCGGGTAACTATACCTACCCATTCCTGTGGAATCAAATACCTGCAGACGACCCAATTACAGCAGGTCCTTTTGGCGATTTGCGGGCAATGGGCGTTAATTACTGGGGTGAAGATGCCGCCGGTACGCAATATGTAGTTAATTTACCTTCTCAATTTGTCGTTTATTCAAATTCTCAAAATTCATCGAACAATACCCTTGTTGCAAATTCGGCAACTATGGCAAGAATGACAACAGCCAACTTCCTGTTTATTGGCGATGGAGGATGGTCTAATGTCGCTACATCTTCAAATACCCGTGTTACAGGCAATCCTTTTAGAACCACAGGCACCGCGCCAAACATTGTACCAAATACGCAAATATATGGCGCTACAGGCAGCGGTCAGCTAACGGCTAATTCTATTATGGGAGCCAACATAATGGCGTGGGCTATAAGGCAAGCGCAGTGGAACGGTATTAACTCAAAGAATTACAAATAGAAAACAGATTTTTATCAAATATGTTGAAGTTTTAATTTTATTGATTTAATAAAAAAATTGTTGTTGCTCCCCTTTAAGATGTGATTTCTTGAAGGGGAGTTTTTTATGAAAAATTTTAGAAGTTCCCAAAATTCAATGTTTTGGATTGCATCATGCTTAATATTTCGCAGTTTGCAATGGCGAAAATACAGGATTTTTAGAAGGTTCTTGTATAAATTTTCAATAAAAAACATAAAAAAATAAAGTGATAAAAATAAAACAAAATATCGAAAATCATTGTATTTTATTTTTAAAAATCAGGATTTTATACGTTTTTGTGATTTTTATTTTTCATAAATTAATTACAGATTTTTATAAATTAATTTATAAATAATTATATCAATTAAATTTAATATATTACTTTTGCAGCAAATTAAATTTTTAAAGTAAAAAAACATTTTATAATTAAAAGAATTTTGTTTTTTGCTATCAAGTGAAAGTCATGAAGAAAACAACGCAAAATATAACCAAATTGCCAATTGCAGCATTTTTAATGTTGCAATGCGCCGTGTGTTTTGCCGCCGACTTTTCTATTGACAGTACAGTAACCTCTGCTATCTTTATTGAGGAAAATGTTGTGATTGCAGGCGTTGATAATATTTTTGTTGCTGGTGACTGCGTCTTTACGCAATGCGGTTGCCTTACGGATTTTGCGGCAAATTCTCCTCCTTGTTTTATATAATCTCAATTCAGTAAAAAACTGTCTTAAAAAGTCAGTAATAATGTTATTGCGTGTGCGCGCCATTGCGAAAGCAACAAAAATCTATTCAAAATTAACATATTGAATTATTGCATTACATTAGCAATTACAATAAACCTGATTTTTTGAGATAAGATTTAGTTCTTTATTTCCAAAATGGAATATGGGAGCAAATATAATGGCATGGGCTATCAAACAGGCGCAGTGGAACGGAATTAATTCCAAAAACTATAAATAAAAAAACAGATTTTGTATGATTAATGTCAATCATTAATCAAGTAAATATTATATGATTCTAATAAAAAATTAATTGTTTGTTTGTCGTAGTTAAAAAACGATAATGTTAATGGGAACAGGATGCTGTGAAGCATTCTGTTTTTTGTTTATTAACTCCGTTTTTTTTAATTTTAATTGAAAATTGTTATTTAATAAATGTAAGATATATTTTTTCAAAAAAAATTATCCAACTGTATTTGATAATTATTCTGTAAATCAAGATTTTATAAAATATTTTGAGGGGATTTAATGTTGGATTATTTATAAAAAAATTTATAAATAATTTAACATTTTGGTTAAAAAATATTAAAATTTAATATAAATAATTGTTATTAAAAAAAAAAGTAATACTTTTGTACCGTTATTTAAGAAAATGCAGTGATGCAGAAGAGAATAACAGACACGAATTTTTTACTAATGGAAGTTCGATGTCTTAACAACTCAAATTAGTTAAAGTTTTTTTCATAGTTTTTGTTTTTTAATTGGTTCCCTGCAATCGTTTAGGTTGCAGGGTTTTTTTTTGTAAATAATGTGAATCACGGGTTGAAAAAGCCAGTTTTTTTATTTAATTTTATAGTTAAAAATCTTTAAACAAAAGTTGCATATATCGTTGATTTTTAGTAATTTATAGGTCTAAAAATCAAAAAATACTATTATGTCAAACGAAATGCAACTTAAATTAATCGAAACCTAC
>JGI20171J14444_1000444_pt1 | contig 11793 bp, 12 predicted proteins | sample TergutNc150P4_FD_14444 | JGI IMG/M metagenome (IMG submission 14444) | reverse complement strand
AATTTTCAAAGGTAGCAGTTCAGGCTTGCTATGGAACATTATTATTGGAATCATCGGCGGCTTTTTGGGCGGCTGGTTGGTGGGAGGCGTACTCGGACTTGGTTTTAAAAACGTTTGGGTTAGCGCAATTGTTTACGGAGTGATAGGCGCTATTATTTTGCTATGGCTCTGGTCGTTAATTACGAAAAAGAAATAATTTTTTTGTAAAACGAAATCTTAAAAAAAGCGAGTATGAATTAACATACCCGCTTTTTTATGCAATTAAGCCTGAAAAAAATTACGACAAAGCCGCAATAGCCGCACCAATCAGATTTGGATTTTCCATTGGAGGAAAAATATCAACTTTTACGCCAACAGGCAATAATATTTTTAATTCTGCTTCAACCATATTTTTATAATTAGGCGTTTTCCAGAAAACACTTCCATCTACGGCTAAACCGATTTTTTTAGTATTTTCATCTTGTCTTACAAGTTCCTGCACCAATCCTGCGATAGAGGCAGCCACAAGTTTTGCCGACCGTTCGGCAAGTTGGCGGGCAACCTGCACTTTTTCATCGGCATCATCTTTACTTGCAATAAGTTGCGACAAATCATAACCGTCAAAATCGTATTTGATTTTTTCGTACATAAATACAGTTTTAAAAATCTCGCCCAAATATCCGCCCGAAATCGCTTTTTCAAAACGATGTTCACCTTTGTTGTTGGTCGTTGCATCAACCAAATTATCTATAACAGTCAGATATGGCGGATTGAAACCACCCGACTCCAAATTTACAGGGATACGACCTGTTTCTTTGCTGTTGAGTTTTTCAATTTTATCACGGCGCATAAGCGAAGCCATATTTGTTCCCGTACCAACAATTAAACCGATATAAGCGTCATATCCCTGTTCGCTCAAGCCTGCAAAAAGGCAAGCAACCGTATCGTTAATAACCTTGATATTTTTAAAATTAATATCTTGATTAGTATTCAGATGTTTTACCAGCGATTCTCCAACAATATTATTCGGATTATCCTTTTGTTTGTTGTCGCCCTGCATATCTGTAATAAAAATTTCTTTTGTCCAATGCAAAAGAATTGCATCTCCGTTGAGCCGCGCAGCAGCAGGATACGAAAAACAATAACCAATATTTGTTACGCTTTGGTCAAGTGTTTTAAGGCTGAAAATTGCTTCTGCCATTGCAGAATAAAGGTCGTGCTGCTTAAGCCCGTCCGTTTCTTTTGCCGAGAGCGGAATTTCTTTTATTTCCAAAATTTGTGGCTTTCCTTTTTTAAACTCCACAACAGCCGCTCTGAAATTTGTTCCGCCCCAGTCAAGCGCAAGCACTTTCCCTTCAGAAATGTTTTCACTTGGAACAATGTGCGTAGGAATTCCCAAAATTTCCATACCGTCTTTTTGAATGCCTTCTTCTATTTTTACCTGAAGACGATTGGCAATTACTTTTAATTCTTCGTGAGTTAAATCAAAAATATTTTTCATTTTTTATTTTTTTTAAAATTAAATTCTTTATTGTTTATTAACATTTTTACTTCCAATCAAAGCGTAGAAAAGCAAATATGCCAATCCGAGCAATGGAACAATGTACGACAGCATATAATTTTTACCCGACCAATCGACAATTCCGTTTTGCAACAAAGGCAAAATTCCTCCGCCGACAACCATCATCATAAATATTCCAGATGCTTTTTTTACAGATGCACCCAAGCCTTCAACTGCGAGGTTGAAAATTCCGCCCCACATTACCGAAGTGCAAAGCCCTACCAAAACAAACAGCAATGCATTAATAGGCACTGTTTGCATTGCAAATTTAAAATTGGAAAATACAGGCATTGAAACAATTATGCTTTGAGGTAAAATCATTGCCACGCCAACCAAAATTATCGCAGCAGAGGCAACGGCAGCCAAAAGAGCTCTTCCGCTAACTTTTGCCGCAATTCCTGCGCCTGCCAAACGTCCTATAAGCATCAAAAACCAGTAAGTAGCGGCAACTGTACCCGCTGCCGAAGGGTCTAATGCGCCGTTTTTAAGATTTTCCAAAAAGAATTTCATTGTTCCGGGAATGCCCACTTCCACGCCCACATAAACAAAAATACCTATTGCCCCAAGTACAAAATGACGAAATTTCCAAGGCGAACGTACTCTTCCGTCTATTTTTTCCACATTGGGATCTGGGATATGAATAAAATAAAGAATAATCGCCGACAGAGCAAAAATTCCCATTGCAATGTAAAGCACTAAATTAATGTCCGAAAAAGCAGTATTTTTTGTAACCGAACCAATCAACGCGCCCACAAGCACAGGCGCAATAGTGCCGAATAAAGAATTTAACGAACTGCCCCATTGCAGCAAAGTGTTTCCTTTTTTGCCGCCGCCGCCGATTTCATTCAACATCGGATTAACAACGGTGTTGAGCATGCAAACACAAAGCCCCGCCACAAACGCGCCAATAAGATAAACAGTTAGACCTACATTGTCGCTGGCAAATTTCCCTGAAAGGAATTGAATTCCTATGCCGAAAAAGCCGACAACAACTGCGATAAGCGCAGTTTTTTTGTAGCCGATTTTTTGCAGCAACATTCCCGCAGGGATACCCATCACCAAATAAGCAAAAAAGTTCATGAAATTGCCCAGCATACCGATAGTGTTTGAGCCTTCGTATTTACTCATCCAAATAGTGCCCGCAGGCGCAGCCAAATTGGTTACAAAACCAACCATTCCAAAGAGAAAGAACATTGTGATTATTGCCACAACGTTTGCATTTTTTTGTTTTTGTGCATTCATTTTATATTAAAAGTTAAATTAAAAATTTATATAACTAATTTTTATTTACGATTTGAGATTGTCCATAAAATTTTGTAATGAAATCCTGAATTTTTATTTTGACAGCGCAAATGTAAAGCAAAATTATGAAAAGTGAAAACTTTATTGAAATTTTTTTCTGCAAAATTATAAAATATTTTGTTGTTTTTATAATTTCAATCATACTAATGGCAATTCATTTTCTCCACTAAACCTTCCTCTAAAACAGAATCTTTTACAATATATTTTATTATTCTTATTTACTAATGCTATGAAATTGCTATTATTGCAACTCAAAAGAAGTAAAACAATAAAAAACAAACTCGATTTATTCAGTTTTTGGTTTATTTTTTTAGTATTGTCTTGTAATCAATGACTTCAGGAAAGTCTTTCGGATTATTTTTAAAATTGTTAATATTAAAATTTTCACACAAAATTAATGAAAATAATTTATAACAAACAAATTATTTTCGCACATTTTTCATTTAAAATTAGGTTGGCAACAAAAAAAGAATTATTTTTGTGCCTTTGATTTTTATCAAAATTATTTTAAAAAATGAAAAATAAGAAATATTATATTTTACTGATAATTAATCTTTTGTCTGTTTATGGTTTTTCGCAGGCAGGGACAGGGCTTTACAGATTTTTGGATTTTTCTCCTTCTGCTCGCACAACTGCTTTGGGCGGAATGAACGTGTCGCTTATAGATAACGACATTACTATGGCATTTGAAAATCCCGCGCTTTTGACCGAAAAAACGCATAATATGTTAAGTTTGAATTATGCTAATTTTCCCGCATTTATGTATGGAACAGCCAGTTACGGCTACAATCTCAATTCCCGAAATTATTTTAGCGGCGGAGTTCAATACGACGATTACGGAACTTTGCAGGGTAAAAATGAATTTAATCAGAACGAAGGCGCGTTTTATGTTAAAGATATTGCGCTTTACCTTTCTTATGCGCGAAAACTTTCTGAACTTTTAACCATTGGAGCAACTTTCAAGCCGATTTTTCTTGTTGCCGAGCAGCGCACAAGTTTTGGTTTGGGCTTTGATGTGGGAATGAGTTATTTGAATAGCGATAAAGATTTTTCGGCGGGGCTTGTTTTCAAAAATATTGGCGTACAACTCAAAGGTTTTTATTCTGACGAAACAGGGCAATTCACAGAATCTCTGCCATTTAATATCGAAGCAGGATTGTCGTGGAAATTGCGCCACGCTCCGCTTCGTTTTTCTTTTACTTTGCACGATTTACAGCGTTGGAACTTGAGTTATCGCATTGACAATCAGCGCAATTTGGAAAATACAAAAAAAATTAATTTTGTTGATATGGCTTTTCGCCATACAATTATCGGGGTTGAATTTGTGCCGTCGAACAATTTTTATGTTGCTTTGGGTTATAATCATCGCCGCGCTGCCGAATTCCGCGCTGCAAATTTCAAATCGCTGTCGGGTTTTTCAATCGGCGCGGGAGTAAAAATTTCAAAATTCCACGCTGCATTCGGTATGGCGCAATATCAAGCGGGACTGAATATCTACCATCTCTCGTTGGCGACCTCTTTGGAAGATTTTGGATTGTAAATTTTTTTACTAAAATAATAAAATATTTCCGAAAATTTTCTTGTGTAAGCAATTTTTTTTTACTACTTTTGCACTCCTTTTAATTTTGAATTAAATGGAACTTTATTTTTTTTATAATCATCAAAAACACAACTAATTAAGTATTATGTCAGAAGAAAAAACAAGATACAGTGATGCGGAATTGGAAGAATTTCGTGCAATAATTGAAGAGAAACTCGCAAAAGCACAACGAGAATATGACGGCTTGCGCAATGCATTGAATAATATGGACGGAAATGATGTTGTAGATACCTCTCCAACATTCAAAGTGCTTGAAGAAGGCGCATCAACGCTTTCCAAAGAAGAAATGGGCTTGCTCGCTCAACGTCAGAAAAAGTTCATTCAGAATTTGCAGGCTGCGCTTGTCCGCATCGAAAATAAAACTTACGGCATTTGTCGCGAAATGGGAAAATTAATTCCAAAAGAACGTTTGCGTGCCGTTCCACATGCCACTTTAAGCATTGAGGCAAAATCGAAATAATTTTTCAGATGAATCAGAAAAAGTCCATTACTATTAAAGTTATATTGTTGATTTTCACAATTTTGTTGATTGACCAAATTTTGAAAATTTACATTAAAACCAATTTTCGCTTGTATGAGAGCGTGCGCGTGTTCGATTGGTTTCAAATTTCTTTTACAGAAAATCCGGGTATGGCTTTTGGTTTGGAATTTGGCGGAGTAGTGGGGAAATTGTTTTTAACGCTTTTTCGCATTGTTGCAGTTGTGATTTTGGGTATTTTTATTCGTAATTTGATAAAATCGGGCGCACGCAGCGGATTTATTCTTACGATTGCGCTGGTTTTGGTTGGCGCAGCAGGAAATATCATAGATTCAGTATTTTACGGAGTTTTTTTTAGCGAAAGTACAACAGAAACTGTTGCGCAATTTCTTCCATTAGGTGGCGGTTACGCGCCGTTTTTGCAGGGCAAAGTTGTTGATATGCTGTTTTTCCCGATTATTAGCAGCGGTTCAAAAGTCATATTTTTCAGTCCTGTTTTCAATATCGCCGATTCGGCAATCACAGTGGCAATTTTTCTGATAATTTTTTTCTTTTTAAAAGATTTAAATAAGAGCTTGGAAAAGAAAAAATAATTTTCTGATAATTTTTTTTCAAAATAATTTTACCGTTTGTATTTTTTATTGTATTTTTGCAAAAGATTTTGCAGGATTATATAAAAATCCTGTTACAATAAATTCATAAATAATTGTATAAATTATATTTAGTAATTAATTGATTCGATAATTTTTGAAATTTGAAATAAAATAATCGGTTATATCGCATTGTTAAAGAGATTGGAAAATTCAACATTTAATTAAAACCGGAGCAAATTTGATTTTCAATGGCGGGCTGCGCCTTTCAAAGGTAAGTTTTTATAACTCAGCAGATTACAAAGAAAGTTAAAACTCCAAATCCTTTCATTAAGGAATTTTCTCAATAAAATAACAATGCGCTTTTTTGAGACTAAAACTTAAAATTAATGATATGAATACAACGCTTGAAAATTTGGAACTATTGCGCAATGCAATGAAAATCAACAATATAGGAGCGTATATTGTGCCGGGAACAGACCCGCACGCAAGTGAATATATTGCCGATTGCTGGAAAGAACGTGAATGGATTTCGGGCTTTAACGGCTCAGCAGGAACGGCAGTTGTAACATTGTCAAATGCCGGACTTTGGACAGATTCCCGGTACTTTTTGCAAGCAGCAAATCAACTCAAAAACAGCGGCTATGAACTTATGAAAGACGGTTTGCCGCAAACTCCGAATATAGTTTCGTGGCTGGCTGCAACTTTGAATAAAGGCGAAAAAGTTGCTGTAAATCCGCAAATGTTTTCTTATAATGCATATCAAAAATTGAAAGCGGAGTTGGAATTTAATTCTCTTTGCCTTGTTTCAATCGACTTAATATCAGATATTTGGACAGACCGTCCCGCAATTCCTAAAAATCCCTGTTTTGTGTATGATATTGCATACGCAGGTCAGTCAACAACAGAAAAACTTGCGGCTGTCCGCGCCGAATTGGCAAAAGCGCACGCCAATGTTTTTGTAATTTCATCGCTTGACGATGTTGCGTGGCTTTTCAACATTCGCGGTAATGATGTGGATTTCAACCCTTTAACTATTGCTTACGCTGTAGTTGAAGAAAACAATGCAACTCTTTTTATTGACGAAAAGAAAATTACAGCGAAAGTTGCCGCTTATTTAAAATCTGAAAATATTGATGTAAAACCTTATCTTTCAATTTGTTCTGAATTGCAAAAACTTTCTGCGGATAAAGCGGTTTTTATTGATGGAAATAAACTTAACGAACAACTTTTTGAATCAATTCCTGCAAAATGTGCAATTCGCAATGCGATGTCGCCTGTTTTTAAACTCAAAGCAGTGAAAAACGATGTTGAAATCAAAGGAACTCGTGCGGCAATGATAAAAGACGGCGTGGCTTTGGTTAAATTTTTTAAATGGTTTGAAGAAAGCGTTCGCAAGCAGGAAGAATTGAGTGAAATAATTATTGCTAACAAACTTCACGATTTCAGAGCGGAACAGCATAATTTTATTGGCGAAAGTTTTGAAACAATCGCAGGTTATGCAGAACATGGCGCGATTGTGCATTACAGCGCAAAGCCCGAAACCGATAAAAGAATTGTTGCAAAAGATATTTTGCTGCTCGATTCGGGTGGACAGTATTTTGAAGGTACAACCGATATTACACGCACTATTGCTGTGGGCACTCCTTCGATAAAGCAGAAAAACGATTTTACACTTGTTCTCAAAGGACATATTGCACTCGCAACTGCTATTTTTCCTGCTGGCACGCGCGGCTCACAACTTGATATTCTCGCCCGCAAAGCAATGTGGAACGAACATATTAATTACGGACACGGCACAGGACACGGCGTAGGACATTTTCTTTGTGTCCACGAAGGTCCTCAAAATATCCGTATGGAAGAAAATCCAACGGTTTTGCAAGTGGGAATGATACTTTCGAATGAGCCCGGACTTTACCGCACAAATGAATACGGTATTCGCATCGAAAATCTTGTGCGCGTTGAAGAGGCAGGAAATTCAGAATTTGGACAATTCTTAAAATTTGAAACACTCACGCTTTTCCCAATCGATATGCAAATGATAAATATTGATTTGCTTTCATATAAAGAAATAGAATGGATAAACGCTTATCATTCATTTGTTTATGCAAAACTTATTCCAAATCTTTCAGAAGAAGAACGGGTTTGGTTAAGTAAAATGTGCGAACCGATAAGGAAATAAAATTTCACTTTACCGAAACAATTTTATCAACTACAAATTCGCTTACCCCGCGCCACGGTAGCGGCGCGAGGTATTCTTTGTAGTGAAGTTCTACTTCTTTTCCGCTATAAAGCATCAGCGAATCGGCAATAGCATCATTGGTAACAGAAAATTGAAATTCATTGCTCTGAATCGTTGTAGTGCCTGCCGATTTGAAACCTGTCTGAATTAATCTGCCTTCATAGGTTTTAAAAATATAACCTTTATGAACAAAATAATTCAATTCGCCCGCTTTTACTCCATCTCCAAAAACAAAAAAGTAACGAACATAAATAAAAATTGTTAAAGCAAGAACAATTATTAAAATAGCGATAGCAATAACTTTCTTTTTCATATTTTTATAAATTTTTATTTTAAAAAATAAAATTAAATTGACAGCATTTGCAGTACTTTCAGTTCCTCTTCATCAACGTTTTTATCATCTTTAATTGCTTTTGTAAAAGGTACATACACAATTTCATCATTTATAATTCCAATCATCACATTACGCTGTCCTTCTTTTAATGCCTCAATTGCTGCCGCGCCCATACGGCTTGCAATAATGCGGTCTTGAGCGGACGGCGAACCGCCGCGCTGAATATGCCCAAGAATCGTTACGCGAACATCGTATTCGGGATGTTCGATACGCATACGTTCTGCCAAACCGTTTGCGCCGCCAGTAACTTCACTTTCGGCAACAATTACAATGCTGCTGTTTTTCGATTTGCGGAAACCGTTGCGAATCAATTCATCAAGTTGGTCAACTTTTGTTTCACGTTCGGGAATAATTGCCGCTTCTGCACCAGATGCCATTGCGCTGTAGAGAGCCAAAAAACCCGCATCGCGCCCCATAACCTCGATAAAAAATAGCCGCTCGTGCGAAGATGCAGTATCGCGGATTTTATCAACCGCATTTATAATAGTGTTCAGAGCCGTATCGTAGCCAATAGTTGTATCTGTTCCACAAAGGTCGTTGTCGATAGTTCCGGGTAGCCCTATAATTGGAATATTATATTCCTGCGCAAAAATTCGTGCACCTGTAAAAGTGCCGTCGCCGCCGATAACAACCAGCGCATCTATTTGATGTTTTAAAATATTGTTGAAAGCAATTTGTCTGCCTTCGGGAGTTTGAAATTCTTGCGAACGGGCGGTTTTGAGAATCGTCCCGCCGTGTTGAATAATATTACTTACATTTTCCGTATGAAAATCAACAATTTCATCGGCAATAAGTCCTTTATAGCCGCGATAAATTGCTTTAACGCGCATTCCATTGTGGATAGCGGTACGCGTAACCGCACGAATAGCGGCGTTCATTCCGGGCGCATCGCCACCAGAAGTAAGTACGCCGATAGTTTTAATTTCGTATCTCATTTCTAAATTCCAAAATTATTCCTTTTATTTTTTATTTTATATTTTAAAAAAAATTACAATCCATTTTTGCGCATCATTACCTCTATTTGCTTGTTCCACACCAAAATAGCGTCTTCTTCTTCCCCTTCTGGCGTAAAATCTGTAATGTGCAGCACCATATCATTTGTCAGTTCGTTAATACTCAAACGCATTTCAAAAAAAGCGTCAGTTCCTTTATCTTCTTCCCATTGCAAACGAATGTAATTAAATGGTTTTAAGGCAATTACATTTGCTTTTTGCTCATATCCGTCCCAAAGAAACGAATAAACTGTGTTGGTTTCTGCCACAACATTATCGGCAAACCATTCAGCCATACCCGCAGGCGTTCCCACTGCAATCCAAACTACATTCAATGAAGGATTTTTAAGGTTAAATTCCAATTCTATTTTTGACTTTTTCATAATATTTTAAAAATTATTAAATTAGAAAAAGGAAAGATATGTTTCAAATTATTATTTTTATCAAATAATAATCAATAATTGCCAAAAAAATGTCATTTTAAACTTTCTTTTACAAAGCAAAATGGCAAAAGTTGTTGTGCTCCCTTGATATGAAAAATTTCTTTTGTTCCAAAAAGATAAATGTCAATAGGTTTCCCAAAACGCACTTCGGTTTCGACCAACACCTGACGGCACGCACCGCAAGGAGAAATTGGCGTATCCAAAAAATCTCCTTTGGTGTAAGCAGCTACTGCAATGGCAGTTACTGCCGTTTGAGGCTGTTGAGAATTTGCGTAAAACATTGCAACACGTTCGGCGCAAAGCCCAGACGGATAAGCGGCATTTTCCTGATTGCTTGCCGAAAAAATCGTACCGTTTTCGAGCAAAATAGCCGCGCCTACTTTAAATCCTGAATATGGTGAATATGAGGTAATTACAGCAGATTTTGCCCTGCTTATCAAATTTTTAATTTCAAGGTTTAGTTCATCAAAAGTATATATATTTATCTTTGTTTCAATGCTTTGCGATTTCATATAATAAAATTTTTTATAAAATTAATTCGGCAAAGATAAAAATATTTTTTATAAAATAAAACTTGCAGAAACAATTTTTTCTATTTCTGCAAGTTAAAAAATATTAATTACTTAAATCCGCGCCTTAATTGCTTTGCTTTGCTGTTCATAACCGGGCTTGTCCAGCAAAGCGAACATATTTTTTTTGTACGCCTCAACTCCCGGCTGATCAAAAGGATTGACACCTAGCAAATAACCGCTAATGCCGCACGCACGTTCAAAAAAGTAAATCAATTGTCCGAGATAATATTCGTTGAGCAACGGAAGTTCGATTTTCAGTTGCGGAACTCCACCGTCAAGGTGAGCAATCATTGTTCCGAGTTCTGCCATTTTATTTACCTCATCAACGCGTTTGCCCGCCAAAAAATTCAGTTCGTCCAAGTTTTCGTCCCACGCAGGAAAAATCGTTGTGTGATTTGGCGTTTTTACAGAAATAACCGTTTCAAAGATTGTGCGCTCGCCGTCTTGAATCCATTGCCCCATTGAGTGCAAATCGGTGGTAAAATCCACTGATGCGGGGAAAATTCCTTTTCCGTCTTTGCCTTCGCTTTCGCCGTAAAGTTGCTTCCACCATTCGGAAATATAATGCAATTTTGGATTGAAATTTACAAGAATTTCAATTTTTTTACCCTGACGGTAAAGTTCATTGCGCACTGCGGCATATTGCGCCGCAATATTTTCGGCAAAAGGAACAGTTATATCTGTTTGCTGTTCAATGCTTTGCGCACCTGCAATTAATTTTTGCAAATCCAAACCCGCAACAGCAATCGGCAGCAAGCCCACAGGCGATAGAACGGAAAAACGTCCGCCTATATTATCTTCAATTACAAATGTTTTGTAATTTTCTTTTGCGGCTAAAGTACGCAACGCCCCGCGCGATTTATCTGTAATACAAACAATTAAATCCTTTGCCGCCGCTGCGCCTTGCTGCTGTTCGAGTTGAGTTCTCAACAAACGGAAAGCCAGCGCAGGCTCGGTGGTTGTTCCCGATTTTGAAATACAAATAATGCCGAATTTTCTGTCTTTTAGCATATTTTGTAATTCAAAAAGATAATCTTCTCCAATATTTTGCCCTGCGTAAATAACAATCGGCGTTTTGCGCTCACGCTGCAACCAATCGAAAGAGTTCGACAGCGCGTCAATAACCGCCTTTGCTCCCAAATACGAGCCGCCAATTCCAATGCAAATCACCACTTCGCATCGCTCACACAGGATTTTTGCCGTATTTTCAATATCTGCAAGAAATTCAAAGGAAGTTTCCGATGGCAGATGCAGCCAACCGAGAAAATCGCTGCCTTTGCCAGTTCCTTTTTGTAAATCCTCATTTGCTTTTTGAGCAGCAGAATTATAATTTTCAACCAATTTTTTATCAACAAAACCAAAGGCTTTATCAATTGTCAATTTAATATTTTCCATTTCAAACAATTACAAATTAAAAACTGTGCAAAGGTAAGATTTTTTTCGTAAAAAACAGAGATAAATAAGAGATTTATTCTACAAGGATTTTTGTTGTTACCCTGTTGCCTGTTTCATCTTCTACCAATATTACTGTATAAATTCCAGGCTGCGACGGCATCAACATTTGAGCATTGCCACCTGTATAGTGTGAAACGCCCACAGGAAAGCCCATTGAATTATAAATCATTACAGTTATTCTTTTT
>JGI20171J14444_1000442_pt1 | contig 11809 bp, 9 predicted proteins | sample TergutNc150P4_FD_14444 | JGI IMG/M metagenome (IMG submission 14444) | reverse complement strand
CGCAGAAAACGACAAAAAACCTCAAAATAACGCTGATTTTGAGAAAAAATACAATATATGTTAATATACACCCTTTTTACAGGTTTGTCAAGAAATTATTTAATTTACAGTTCTAAAGTATTAAAAATATCCTCCGCCTTCCTAGTTAATTCCGCTTTATCTATTCCCCAATTTTTTCCAAAGTGGGACAAGAGCGAATCTGAGAGCGACATGAATTTTTCAAAAATTAATTCGCCTTCAATGCGGAGCAAACCTCGATTTACAAGCCGCTCCCAAAAGGCGGCGAAATTTTTTAGGCGCTGTAAATCTTCTGCGGAAATTGACGATGTTTCTTCTATCTCGTAAGGCGGCTTGCTGTTGTAACGCATTCCAAATGTTTCGTTGTGTCGTACAATCGGTGCACCGGGAAGTTGTTTTAGTATGCCAAGCTGTATTTCTACCTTCGAATTTTTCGCTTCTTGCCCTTGAGCGTCATCGCTGTCCTCGCTTACCGCCTGCCAAAGAAGGTCGAAGCCTTTGCCGAAGGACTCAATGGTTTCTCCGGGCAAACCGGCAATTAAGTCCGCATGAATGATCGCGTTTGTCTTTTTCCGCAGAAAGCGAAGCGTTTCCAGTTCTTTTTCGGGATTAATGGAGCGAGTTTTCCAGCCCGGGCGGTGAATTCTTTCACTCACTTCGGGGTTTAATGTTTGAATACCGATTTCCAGACGAAGGGTATCAGGCGGAAACAGTGCAAGGGTTTCACATAACGCAGGCGTGATAAGCAGGGGAACCATCTCAAAGTGGACGACAAAAGGAACGTATCCCTCTCTTTTGCGCTCTTCCAGTTTTTTTAGAAAAAACTCGCAGATTTTTACAGCGCGGTTTATGTTGGCGTTAAAAGTTCTATCCAAAAACTTAAAAGTTTTTACGCCTCTATTTACCAGCGTATCCATGTCTGCCAAAAACGGTTCCAGCGGAAATTCCCTTACCGCACTGCTCTGCCCCTCTGACTTTACCGCGCTGAGGCAAAAATCACATTCAAACGGACAGCCACGGGTTGATTCAACGTAGATTAGTTTCTGCGCAATATCTTCGTCAGTATAGAGATGATATGCGGTTTTTATTTCCGCAAGATTATCTGTCATATTGAAAATTAATTCTTTGGTGGGTGTACGCAAAGCCCTGCTGGCTCCGGATGGCTGACATGAATTGACGCACGCTTTGGCGTGGCTGCATTGGCGATCCAGCCATATGTCGCCATCAAGGCTTTGCGCACGCCCACCGATCATTTTATTTTCATTTTGTAAGATACTTTCACATAGCGCGGAAAAAACTGCTTCTCCCTCTCCGCGAATTATGTGATCGGCATATCTAAAAATATCTGCGTCATCTGATAAATACGAAACTTCAGGACCACCGAGAACAATTATCGGTCTTTGCCGCCCATGTGTTGCCCATTCTTTTTCCAATGCTTCAAGAAGTTCTATTGTCGCAAGATGATTCCATATTGAAACTGATATACCTAAAATGCGCGGGCGCATGGCAAGCAGAGGTTCCGTTTTTTCGTGTAACGGTTGGCGCAGGGCGAATTCGATTATTTCACATTGGGGCTCAAGAGAACTAAGATTTGCTTTGAGCAGGCGCAGAGCTAGCGAAGGGTGTGTCCATTTGGCGTTAATTGTCGTTAGAACAATATCTTTCAATTACCAAAGAGTCCCACAGTGCCGGTTTTCCATTCTTCGCAGGCTTCCATTACCAATTTTTCAACGTCAAGCCAGTTTTCGGCTCTGGGACCTGGAATACCTCGATTAGTGGAATTACTAAATACTATCGTTTTACAATCCTGTTTTCGCAGACTTATTATGTTTTCGGGGGTGTCGTCTATGTAGACGTGAGCGCCGACAGCGCCTTTGTCGTTCATAAAGCATATATCCCAGTAGGGAATATCGTAGTTATCCAGCCAATCTATTGTTTGCTTAATCGTTGTCGCATGAGAATATTTTAAAAAAAGACGGTGTGTAATGATACGGATTCTTATGCCCTTGCTGGATAATTTTCGCAGAATAGCGGGAGCGTGCCGTATCGGTTCCATACTGCCGAAGATATTTCTTTGCGTTACGGCAAATCTGTGTAATCTGTCGTAGCCGCCGAATTCGTCAAGCCCCCACTCTTTAAGTCCGTAGGAAATTTCGGTGGTAAGAGATTCAATCGGTTTGTTCAGCCATTCGGCGGCGATTTTTCTTATCTCGCCGTAAAAGTCGCCTACTACGCCGTCAAGATCAACACCGAAAATAAAACTGCTGTCGTCCATGTTACCCTTCCTTGGAAATTAATATTACCGTACTTCGAGCTTTAACGGAATAGGAATTTTGCGAAGCAAGTGATTCTTCATTTCCCGGAAGAAGAATGTCATCGGGAGAATTAAGCCCTGTGTCTACAACACGATACCATTTTTTCTTCGGCGGCGGATAGGCGATTGCAAAATTATAAAGATCAGAATTTGCGTTAAACATTATGTAAAAATCATTATCGTCCCGATCAGCCAGCGTATCCGCTTTTGTGCCGAGCAAACGTAAAGCTAAATAATAATCTATCTCTTCCCAATCAATGGCAGCGCCTTTTTCATTGAACCAGCTAATATCGGGAATGCCCTTATACGCTCCGCCTTTTCCGGTGAAAAATTCGGGGCGCATAAAACCATGATGTCTAAGACGGAAAGCTATCATCTCTTTGACAAAACGATAAAAGCCGGAATTTTTTTCCAGAAGAGACCAGTCGTACCATGATAGTTCGTTATCCTGACAATAGGCGTTGTTGTTACCGTTTTGAGTACGGGCAAATTCATCGCCGCCGAGAATCATCGGAGTGCCGAGCGAAACCATCACAGTGGCGAAAAAATTCTTTAATTGCCGCTCTCGAAGCGTCTTTATAACAGGATCATCGGTCTGCCCTTCTATGCCGTAATTGTAACTTAAATTTTTATCACTGCCGTCACGGTTTTCTTCTCCGTTGTCTTCGTTGTGTTTATCGTTATAAGAAACTAAATCGTTCAGTGTAAAACCGTCGTGGCTTGTGATAAAGTTTATTGAATGGAACGGCTTGCGTCCGTCGCGCAAATAAAGATCGGAACTGCCGGCAATACGAGTCGCCAGATAACGGGTTTCTTTAGGATCGCCTCTCCAGTATTTGCGCACATTGTCGCGGAATTTATCATTCCATTCCGCCCAGCGTCCGCCGGGGAACCACCCCACTTGATAAGCGCCGCCGGCATCCCACGCCTCGGCGATAATTTTTGTCGAATTTAAAACAGGGTCTTCAGCTATTTGTTCAAGTGTCGGCGGACTTTCCATGATACGCCCATTTTGATCCCTTCCAAGAATCGAGCCTAGATCAAAACGGAAACCGTCAACGTGCATTTCCATTACCCAATAACGAAGACAGTCCATTATAAATGTCCGCACAACAGGGTGGTTACAATTTACAGTATTACCGCAACCGGAATAATTTTGATAGTATCGTCTGTTCTCGTTAAGTATGTAGTAGATCGAATTATCAAGTCCGCGGAAAGAAAAAGTCGGTCCCTGTTCATTGCCCTCGGCGGTGTGGTTAAAAACGATATCAAGAATTACCTCTATTCCGGCTTTGTGCAATTCCCGCACCATCTCTTTAAATTCATTAACTTGTCCGCCGGGATTTTTATTCGAGGCATAATTTCCCTTCGGCGCAAAAAATGCCGCCGTGGAATAACCCCAGTAATTGGTCAGCTTTTTTCCCGTTTTTGGGTGATGGCGAATAATTTCGTTTTCGTTAAATTCTTGAACAGGTAAAAATTCAAGGCTTGTTACTCCCAAATCTTTAAAGAACGGAATTTTTTCGACAACGCCAAGGTATGTTCCCGGGTGCTCTACTCCCGAATTGGGGTTAGCCGTTAGCCCTTTCACATGGGTTTCATAAATTACGCTGAAGCGCAGAGGGTAATTTAACGGCACATCGCCCTGCCAATCAAAATTGTCATCTATTACGATACTGCGCGGTTGGTGCGCGATATCATCATCGTAGGAATAGGTAAGATCTCGACCGGGCTTATCAGTATCATAACCGGCGCATTTTCCGTAGTCCCACTCGCTTATGTCCGTAAGGGCTTTCGCGTAAGGATCGACTAATGTTTTATGAGGATTAAAACGCAGTCCCTTTTCGGGGAAATACGGACCGTCGGCTCTGTACAGATAACAGGTTCCGGCTTGCAAACCTCTGATGAAACAATGCCAGATATTTCCGGTTTTATGCGTATTTTTATCAAGGGGAATTTCTATTCGAGGGCTGTTTTTATCGGCAGACTCAAAAACAATGAGTGTAACGGCGGTGGCGTTTCTGGAAAAAAGAGCAAAGTTAACGCCGCCGTGGGTCAACGACGCTCCAAGGGGCAACGCCTTGCCCGTTTCCGCCACAAGATTAATAAGAGTCATGTTTTAATTATAGCACAAAAAACATCTTAAAACTACACCATTTTTTACTTGCTAAATCAAATACTTATAAGTTAAAATCAATATACGGGAAATTTGTTTTTCGTAAGCATATACATAGAAGGAGAATAAAATGAGAAAATTAGGATTGATTTTAGCGATTATGTTGATTGGGGTAATTGGTCTGACAAGTTGCGCCAGTTCCTCCGGCGCTGCAGCGCCCGCAAAAAAAGAAGCCGTACCGCCGCCGCCCCCTGGAACGGAAAGACTTACGCTGGAAAACGGAGCATACGCAATATTTAAGTTTGAACTTCCTGCCGGAGCAAAATGGGGCGACTATGGTAAAATTACGGCGGATTATTTGATAGACGAAGAAAACATGAACAAAAAGATACGTAACGGCAACGCTGTCAGACTTATGGGCAATTACACCGAGGATCAATTTGAACTTGCGGGTTCGTATCGCAACTTCAATATGGGCGACGGTCCCGGCAGTTCTAACGGACCGTACATAATGGACAACACTCCCAGAACATGGGACAGCATGGGTGCGGTTCCCAATGAATGGTTTACTTTAACCTATGATATTTCCGGAACAAAAGGACATGCGCAATTTAAAAAAGAAAACGTTCCCGCACCAAGCGACAAAGGACCTTTCTTTTTCGGCGTAGGAATATCCGGCATGGACTCGGGAAGATTCGGCGGAATAACCCAATTAATAAGGAATGTTACTCTGCACCACAAAACAAACCCCGCATTAAATGTAGTCTCCAAAGGCTCAGGTTTTGACGTACCGACATATATATCATTCTATCCGGTTATGTCCAAACGCCAGACCAGCGGCGAATAATGTTGAAAAAACGGGGGCTTAAAACCCGGTCTTCTCTTTTTGCTTGAGCACCTTACCGCCGTAAAGATACCTTTTTGGGTTGCGACTTCTTCCCGAAATGCTACGGCGGTTAATATGCTCACTAAAGCCGATATAATCGACCGCTTTGCCGCGCTTACCTGCGGCGATGAAGTTAAAATTTGAAAAGTTATATCTATTTGATAATGTGTACTTTGCATTTAAAGTTTTTGTTATGTTCTGACATACTATTTATTTCTTGAATGTTTTTCGTAAAATTTTATCAATACTTCCTTTTTCATTTCGCCTTTCGCAATATCCATTACTTTATTGTATAATGTTTCATCTTTACAAAATAATTCGTATCCATTTATATCTAAAAATACCAATGAACTTGCCAAAGCAACTCTTTTATTTCCATCAATAAACGGATGATTTTGACAAATATGAAACGCATAAGCGGCAGCCATTGCCGGAATTGTTTCATGTAAATATTGCCCTTCAAAACTTGATTCAGGCATATATATAGCGGAACTCAATAAATTGATGTCTCTAATTCCGTATATTCCGCCGTAATTTTTAATTTGATCGTCCAGTATCAGCAATACTTCGGACAACGTTAAAAATTTGATCATTTTATTCACCGAGCCGTCTTAAAACAGCTCCATATTTTTTATTTATTTTTTCCAGTGAATTTATTACTGTCTTTTCCTGATTATTTTCAATTTGAGGCGATAATATTAAATTTTTCCCGTCAGTGCTCAACTCAAAAGTTGTTTCATTAGTAATATTTAATATTTCCATAATAGGTTTATCAATTACCAAAGCGGCGCTATTCCCATGTTGGATCAGTCTTTTTACCATTATTTACCTCTCATTTCATTGTATACATATTGTGAATACCTGTCAAGTGTTTTTTGTAAAGAAAGGTGGGGGCAAAATGACCCGCTTGAACGTTTACATCAAAAAATTATTACAGATATGAAACAACTTGTAAGTGAAGCCATAGAGAAAATAATAGATTCTAAATCAAAAAATTAAAAAACTCACAAGGTGAAATCGTGTTAAAACCCTAAAAATACATTATAATTTAATTAAATGGACAAAATTGAATATAACAAGCTTGAATTCCCCTACATTAGCCGCGATCTTTCATGGGTGGACTTTAATGAACGTGTAATGAACGAGGGACTTCGCAAGGAGACGCCCCTGCTTGAAAGGTTAAGGTTCCTTTCCATTGTTTCTTCCAATTTTGACGAATTTTTTATGGTCAGGGTAGCGGCGCTGAAACGTCTGCAAAAAGCGGAAGCCGGCAGGGTGGTTGATCCTTCGGGCTTGACTCCCGATCAACAGCTAAAAGCGATTTCCCAAAAAGTCCATGACATTATGAACAGACAGTATGAATGTTTGCGTAACGAAATATTCCCAGGGCTGGCAAAAAACGGTTTGTCCCTTCTACGCCCCGATTCATGGACTGTCCCTCAGCTTGATTTTTTAAACTCGTTTTTTTTAAGCCACATATATCCCGTTTTAACTCCCTTGCGTTTGGAAGACGACAAACCCATGCCGTTTATCGAAAGCCGCCTATTAAACGCCGTCTTTCTGCTTGAGCCGGAAAATCCAAACCCTCCTCCGGGACTGGAACTTGAAGCCGCCGCCGCGCCCAAGGAATTAAAAGTAATTATTCCTCTGCCCGGCGTTTTAGACAGGCTTGTCTGGCTGCCAGGTTTTGAGGCGGAACGCACCAACGAAGAAAAAGAAAAGTTTAACCTTGCTTTATTGGAAGACGTAATTGTCACATGGGGCGCTTATCTTTTCCCCGGCTTTAAAATAAAAGAATCCATGTTATTTAAAATTAACAGGGACGCTGATTTTTCCGTTGACGAACAGAGAGACGAAGATTTTGTTTCGGCGATGGTGGAAGTTTTGGAAGGCAGGGGAAGTTCGGATTGTATCAGAATGGTTTATTCTCCGGGAAGCGTCATGTTAAAAGAAGAACTTGCGAAGCGTTTTTCGCTTGACAATGATTTTTTGTATGAAGTTGACGGACCGATTAACCCTGTCGATTTCATGGAATTGTCAGGCGTGGCAAGCTTGGAAGACTTAACGGAAAAGCCTTGGAAAATTCATCAGCCTGTAATTTTTAACGAGGAGACATTGATTTGGGATCAAATCAGTCAGGGCGACGTTATGTTGCATTTGCCGTATCAGTCGTTTGATCCTGTTGTAAGATTTTTTCAGGAAGCCGCGGTAGACCCGCAGGTTATTTCGATAAGAACCGCGCTTTACAGGACGGGCGGCGCTATTCCGGGAATCGGGCTTAATTCGGGGTCTTCCGCTTTTTCCCCCGTGGTTCGCGCGTTAGAGCAGGCTGCTTTGAACGGCAAGCATGTAACGGCGGTGGTAGAACTTAAAGCGCGGTTTGACGAAGAGCGGAATATCTCCTGGGCGAACAGNNTGGAAAAAGCGGGAGTTATCGTCGTGTACGGACTTTCGCATTTAAAAATCCATTCTAAAATCTCGATGGTTCTGCGCAGAGAGAATGATCGTATTAAGCGTTATGTACATCTTTCCACCGGAAACTATAACGACAGAACAGCAAAATATTACGAGGATATTTGCCTCTTTACCTGCAGAGAAGATATTGCCTATGACGCGGGACTGATTTTTAATATGCTCACAGGTTACTCAACCGTACAGACAATGATGAAACTTACAATCGCTCCTACCGCTCTTAAACGCCGTTTTCTGGAGTTTATCGAAAGAGAAGCGAACAGGGCAAGGCAAAAGTATCCGGCTAAAATAATGGCTAAAATGAATTCGCTTACCGATGTCGAAATTATAAAAGCGCTTTACAAGGCTTCGGGAGCGGGCGTAAAAATTTCTTTGTGTATCCGAGGCATTTGCACATTGGTTCCCGGCATAATCGGAGTCTCTGAAAATATCAAAGTAATCAGCGTCATAGACCATTATCTTGAACACTCAAGAATTTATTACTTCTCCAACGGGGGAGCGGATGAGATCTATTGCGCCAGCGCCGACTTGATGACGCGCAATCTTGATCATCGCGTGGAGATTTTATTCCCCATTCAGGATGAAAAACTCCGCGCGGAGTTGTATGATATGCTTAACGATTATTTCCGCGATAATTGTCAGTCTTCTGTTTTAGACAACGAAGGTAAATGGACATTGCTTTCTCCCGCGACGGAAGAAAAACCTTTCCGCGTTCAGAAAGAAATGCTTTTCCGCGCGGCAAGGGACAGTGAAAACCCGGGACCCGTAAAACTTGAATATACAGTGCGGCGCAGTCTGCCCGCAGATAGGAGTTAATATGTTTAATATGTTTTTTGATGAGTATTATTTATTACTGGTAGTGCCTACGCTGATTTTATCGCTTTGGGCGCAAATTATGGTAAAATCAACTTTTGCTAAATATTCGGGAATTCCGTCTTCGCGCGGAATAACAGGCTTTGACGCGGCATCTCTTTTGTTAAAGTCAAATAATATCAGAGATGTAAAAGTTGAGCGTATTGCCGGCTCCCTTACCGATCATTATTCCCCTATGGAAAAAGTATTACGGCTTTCCCAGCCCGTATTCGGCTCAACGTCAATCGCCGCAGTAGGAGTCGCCGCGCATGAAACAGGACACGCTATTCAACACGCCGTCCGCTGGAGCCCTCTCGCCATGAGAAGTACGCTTGTGCCTGTGGCAAATATCGGCTCAAGAATCGGTCCTTGGCTTGCGATAATCGGGCTTATTATTCCTCCCAATTCGTCTTATTCCGGTATTGCCGGTCTGTTATTTAAAATCGGAATTATGCTTTTCAGCGGAGCCGTGCTTTTTTATGTTATTACCCTGCCGGTTGAAATAAACGCTTCAAGCAGAGCCATAGCTGTTTTACGCGAAAATAACGTATTAACCGAAAAAGAACTAAATGGGGTTAAAAAAGTTTTAACCGCCGCCGCTTTAACATATATCGCTTCCGCGCTTGCTTCGATAGCAAGCTTATTAAGGCTTATTTTGCTGTCTCGCAGAAGAAAGTAAGTTAGTGAATATTATTTCTTAAAATACTCTTAAAAACACAAAAAAACGTACATTTTATTGTTTAAAAATTGTATTTTTTTATAATACAACTTGTTCTATTGTCTGTTTTAATGGTATAATTAAGGAAGATTTTAATAATAATTCCCCGTTCGGGTTTTAAAAGGATTTTAGCTTATGCGTCCGGAAATAATATATTATAGCTTTTTTAACTTGATTTGCGTTCTTGTGCTGTCGCTAATTGTAATTGCTCTTTTGATAATTATTTTTGTAAGACGCGCCAACGAAAAGAAAAAGCTTGAAGAAATGGTGGAATTACAAACAGAAGAGTTAAGCAGGCGTTTGCAAGAAGCGACCAGTGAACTTGAAACCATTAAATCGACAAGCAAAGCTAAATCGGTTTTTTATATAAATATAAGTAATGAAATAATGAAGTTATTAAACAGTAACATAGGCTTTTTAGTAACGGCATTAGACGGTAATGCTTCTCAAAGAACCAGTGATTCTTTGTCTAATATCCGCATAAACACAGAAAGGCTTATGCAAGTTATTAATGACATCATGGATATTTCTAAAATTGAATCCGGTGAAATGTCGCTTAAGAAAAATCCTTTTGATATGCACGAGCTTTTTGCCGGTTGCAGAACATTGGTAATGCCTAAAGCCGTGGAAAAAGGTCTATTGCTTCATTTTTACGCCGAACCGAGCGTAGGTAAAAAACCTGTCGGCGATATCACAAGGCTTCGTCAGGTATTTGTAAATCTGCTTTTCAACGCGGTAAAATATACAAATACCGGTATGGTTAAACTTGTGTCCGATATTCTTAGTATCGATGATAAATCAATAACGATACACTTTGAGGTTAAAGACAGCGGTGTCGGTATGACGCCGGAACAGATAGCTAATGTGTTTAAACCGTTTTCGCTGGTGGAAAAATCTTATAAAAACGGCGCAACAGGACTTAGCTTACCGATTACCAAAAGCATTATCGAAATGATGGGAGGCACACTATCTGTTGACAGTACGCCCGGTATTGGAAGCAGATTCAGCTTTGATCTTACGTTTGATACGATCGACGTTACCGTAAATGAAATACTTCTTGAAAGAGTTTCATATAAAGACATTGAAAAGCCGTTATTTGAGGGCGATGTTCTGATATGTGAAGACAATTTTATGAAACAGGAAGTTATCCGCGAACATCTTGCAAGCGTTGGTTTAAGAACAGAAGTCGCGGAAAACGGATTAATCGGCATAGAGATGGTTAAGAACCGATTAAATAGAGGCGAGAAATTATACGATTTAATTTTTATGGATATGCACATGCCTGTAATGGACGGTCTTGAAGCGGCGGTTGAAATCGTCAAGATGGACATTAAGATACCTATTATCGCCCTTACCGCTAACATAATGGTTGATGATTTGGATATGTACAAGTCGCATGGCATAATAGATTGCGTAAGCAAGCCGTTTACATCGCAGGAATTGTGGCATTGTTTGCTTAAACACATAACACCGATAAATAAATCTGAATCGCATAAGGATCTAATAGCGCAAGAAACTGACACGGAAATTCAGGAGTCGCTTGAAAAATATTTTGTAAAAACGAATATTAATAAATACGATGAAATTTGCAAATGCATGGAAGAAGGCGATATAAAACAGGCGCACAGGCTGGTATATACATTAAAAGGAAACGCGGGACAAGTCGGAAAAAACCGTTTGCAGTCCGCCGCGGGCACTGTGGAACATCAGCTTGCCGACGGCACAAACTCCGTTACTATTGAGCAGATGAATACGCTTAAAAACGAGTTAGACGCGGCACTGAAGGAATTTCAATCATTAATTGAAAAAAATAATTAATTTTCGGTGGAGGAAATATGGCTGAAAATCAACCAAGTAAAGAAGTAATGGATTTATATAACAAAGGAAATGCCGCTGGAATGCTTGGTAATTTTGTGGAAGCGTTTGAATGTTATCTGTTTGCGGCGGAACAGGGATACGCTCCCGCTCAATGTAATCTTGCTTTTTGCTATGAAAAAGGACACGGCGTTCCTCTGGATTATAAAAAAGCGCTTGATTATTACCAAAAAGCCGCAAAGCAAGGATATGCGCCGGCTATATGTAACTTGGGGTGGTGTTATGAAAGCGGCAGTGGAGTAGATCAAGATATGGAAAAAGCTTTTGCATATTACAGTAAATCCGCGGAACAAGGATATGCGCCGGCTCAGGGCAANTTGGGTTTTTGCTGTGAGAACGGCAATGGTATAGACAAAGATATTGAACAGGCTTTTGAATGGTATCAAGCAGCCGCAGTTCAAGGTAATGTTTTTGCCCAGTTTAATTTGGGCGCATGTTACGAATTCGGCAAAGGGGTAGAGAAGGACTATGAAAAAGCGGCTGAATGGTATAGAAAATCCGCTGAGCATGGATATGCGCCCGCGCAGAATTGTCTTGGTATTTGTTACGAGAACGGTC
>JGI20171J14444_1000441_pt1 | contig 11810 bp, 11 predicted proteins | sample TergutNc150P4_FD_14444 | JGI IMG/M metagenome (IMG submission 14444) | reverse complement strand
TAATAATAAATAAATTTAAAATGTAATTTTTATGAAGAAAATCCTTAACCTTTTGTTAATCAGCACACTGCTTCTGCCGTTTGGTTTTGCTGTTGCGCAGCAAATCCCTGTCGATCCCGATATCAGAATAGGAAAATTGGACAATGGATTGACGTATTATATCAAACACAACGTCAAGCCAGAGAAGAAAGTGGAATTGCGTCTTGCAATTAATGCGGGCTCAATCCTCGAAGATGACGACCAGCAAGGCTTGGCGCATTTTATGGAGCATATGAATTTTAACGGAACAAAAAATTTCCCCGACAACAAACTTGTTGATTATCTGCAATCTATCGGCATTCGTTTTGGCAACGACCTGAATGCTTACACAAGTTTTGACGAAACGATTTATATTCTGCCTGTTCCGTTGGATAAACCTGAGAATCTGAAAACAGGACTGAAAGTTATTGAAGATTGGGCGTTCAATGCTTTGCTCACAGACGAGCAAATTGACAAGGAACGCGGCGTTATTCTCGAAGAATTGCGTATGGGGCTGGGTGCAGGGCAACGCATTCGCGATAAAATTCTTCCTGTAATCCTCAAAGATTCGCGTTATGCAGTCCGCTTGCCGATTGGTAAGGAAGAAATTATTAAAAATTGCAAATACGATGTTTTAAGGCGTTTTCACAGAGATTGGTATCGTCCTGATTTGATGGCAGTTATCGTTGTTGGCGATATTAATGTTAATGAAATTGAAGGCTACATTAAGGAAAATTTCAGCAAGTACAAAAATCCTGCAAATGAGCGTCCGCGTACTGTGTATGAAGTGCCAGACCACGCAGAAACTCTTATTGCCGCAGCCACAGATAAGGAAATGCCGCAGTCTATTGTTTCTGTTGATTATAATCAAAACGGAATGACGAAAGTTGTTGCCACTGTTGCCGATTATAATGACAAAATTATTGAAAATCTGCTTTTTAACATCGTCAATAATCGTTTGAACGAATTAGTTCAATCGGCAAATCCGCCTTTTACCTATGGAGGCGTTTATCACAATAATGTTGTCCGTACAAAAGAAGGACTTTCGGCTTATGCAGTGGTAACCGAAGGTAAGCAACTTGATGCGATGAATGTTTTGCTAACCGAAATTGAACGGGCAAAACTTGGCGTCGGGCAGAGCGAACTCGACAGAGCAAAAACTGAACTGCTTTCGGCTATGGAAAAATCGTACAACGACCGCGAAAAAACGGAAAGTTCAAATTATGTTCAAGAATATATCCGCAACTTTTTAGAAAAAGAACCTATTCCCGGAATTGCTTGGGAATATAATCAGTATAAAACATTCTTGCCAAGCGTTACTTTGAATCAGGTAAATGATGTTTTAGCAAAATATGTACAGGACGAAAACCGCACTGTTACAATGTACGGACCTGATAAAGAAGGCGCAAATCTTCCTGCACAAAGCGCAGTACTGGCAATTTTTGATGAAGTTAAAAATTCGGATATTGAAAAATATGACGATAAAGTTGCTATTGAACAGTTAGTTAAAAATTTGCCTAATGCCGGCTCTATTGTCAAAACCGAAAAAGATGATAAACTTGGAACTCAAACATTTACTTTAAGCAACGGAGTGAAAGTGGTTGCTAAAAAAACTGATTTTAAAAACGATGAAATATTGTTTTATGCTGTTCGTAAGGGCGGCTCGTCGCTGCTTAACGACGCCGATTATTTGAAAACTCAATGGGCTTTTGATGTGCTTGGTGAGGCAGGATTAAATGGATATTCAAAAAATGATTTAACAAAATATCTTGCAGGAAAGCAGGTAAACGTTGAACTTTCTATCAAGCCGACTTACGAAAGCTTGCAGGGAAAATCTACGCCAAAAGATTTGCCAACTTTATTTGAACTTGCCTATTCGTATTTTACAGGGTTAAATTACGAGCCTGAAATTTATCTGGCGACAGTTCAACGCATTTCGGCTGTATATGACAATGTAACTTCCATGCCTAATTATTATTTTATTAATGAATTGAATAAATTCAGAATGAAAAATAATCCGCGTTTTACAAATATTGTTCCAATGAAAGAAGATTGGGCAAGGACAGATTTCAAACTGGCTTACGATTTTTATAAAAATAAATTTGCAAATGCTAATGATTTTGTATTTTATTTTGTTGGAAATTTTGATGAAAATACTGTTAAAAGTTTGGCAACCAAATATTTGGCAGCTTTGCCAGGCAAAGGTGTTGCAGAGAATTTCCGCGACAATGGCTACCGCCCTGTTTATTCTGCTGCCGACCAAATTTGGAAAAAAGGCAATGACCCCAAAAGTATGATTCAAATTATATACAGCGGCGAATTGAAAAAGTTTGACCAGACAGAAGCAATACAGTTTGATGCACTGGCAGAGGTAATGCAAATTAAAATGATTGAAATTTTGCGCGAAGAACTTGGAGGAGTGTATTCAGCAGGAATTAGACAGTCAATACAGCCTGTGCCTTATCCTTCGTATAGTATGACTTTAGTTATTCCATGCGGACCTGAAAATGTAGAGAAACTTAAAAAATCCACTTTTGATATTGTTAAAAATGTAATCAGCAACGGACCAGACCAAAAAGACCTTGATAAATATAAAGAAGAAGCGTACAATGAACTGCGCGACGATTTGAAGAAAAATTCAACTTGGATGGACTTTTTAATAGATTATCAACTCAATGACGGCGATAAATATTTGATTTTGAATAAAGAAAATTTAATTAAAAATGTTACTGTTTCGCAAATTCAAAATGTTGCAAAAAAATATTTAAGGTCGGATAATCGCCTTATCGCAACTTTAATGCCCGAAGACGACGGCTGGCAGGATAAAGTTGCTGAAAAAAATGCGCCTGCGCGGGCATCAGATGTCTCTGCTGAAAGTGTAATTAATAATTATATCAATGCTTTGGGCGGAAAATCCAAACTTGAAAGTGTGAAAACTTTGCTTATAGAATGTACAATTTCGGTAAGCGGAATGGTAATGCCGACAGTTATCAAACAAATGTCGCCAAACAAGCAACATACTGAAATGACTTGCATGGGTATGACAATGATTCAAAATTTTGACGGACAAACGGGCTATATGTCGCAAGGGGGAATGAAAATGGAAACGCCCGCTGAAATGATTGCCAAATATTCTGAAGAAGAAATGATAGACGCGCTTAAAATGGATGCTGGCAAAATAAAATCTGTTGAAATAAAAACTATTGACGGTAAAGACTATTATGTTCTGACAAACGATAAAGGCGAAAAGAATTATTTTGACAAAACAACTTGGCTGCTTTACCGAACCGAAACGCAGGAAGGAACAACAACCAATAAAAGTTATGGCGAATTTGACGGAATAATGTTTCCGACAGAAACAGTTCAAACAATTCATGGAGAGGAAAGCACAATGAAAACGACCAAAATAACAATAAATAAGGAAGTAACCGAACAAGATTTCAAATAATTATTATTGATTAATATAAATAAACAGGCGGGTTGAAAAACTCGCCTGTTTTTGTGAATAAATATATAAAAATCAAATCAAATTTCCCCTTCAAACACCGTTTCGGCTGCGCCTGTGAGATAAACATGATTGTCTTTTTCGCGCCATTCAACAGTTAATTTGCCGCCAAGCAATTCTACGGTCGTTTTTCTTTCGCAAAGATTGTTCAGCACGGCAGCAACAACCGCTGCTGATGCGCCTGTTCCGCAAGCCATCGTTTCGCCCGACCCGCGCTCCCAAACGCGCATTTTCAAATGGTTTTCGTTGATTTTTTCAATAAATTCAGTGTTAATTCGATGCGGAAAATACTGCGTTGAGTTTTCTATAACACTGCCAATTTGCGGTAAATTGAGTTCGGCAATATTTTCGGTGAAAATTACCGCGTGCGGATTGCCCATCGAAACGCAGGTAATAGCGTATTTTATTGTATCGGAAAAAGTTACAGATTTATTAACGACACGGTTTTCGGCAAAAGTTGTCGGGATTTTCTCGCTTTCCAAAATCGGCTCGCCCATATCAACCGTTACCTCGCCAACCGTTTTTTTGTCGGCGCAAATATGCAAATCGAGCATGCGTACACCTGCAAGTGTTTCAAGGGTAAGCGTGGTTTTTTGAGTTAATTTTTTGTCAAAAACATATTTGCCAACGCAGCGCGAAGCATTTCCACACATTTCTGCCTCAGAGCCGTCGGCGTTAAACATTCGCATGCGAAAATCGGCAACCGTCGAAGGCAAAATCAGCACCAGACCATCGCCGCCGATGCCTTTATGGCGGTCGCTGTAACGAATTGACCACGCCGCAGGGTCGTCAATTGTTTCCTCAAAACCATTGACGTAAATATAATCGTTGCCGATGCCGTGCATTTTTGTAAATTTCATAATTATTTTTTTATAAAAACATTTTACAAAATTACTAAATTATTTGTACTTTTGCCGAAATTTATTGTAAAATATCAATGAAAAAAATAATTTTTTGTATCGGAATTTTTTGTTGTTTTTCTTTATTTATCAATGCACAAACAAATGCGTCCAAAAGCGTGATAACGATGAAAAACGGCAGCGTTTTTATCGGCGAAATTGTTGTACAATCAGAATCTGCAGTTGTTTTAAAAACCGCAGACGGTACGCGATATCAGTTTCCCGTTGCCGATATTGAAAATATCAAGCAGGAAAATATTGTGAAAGTGGACACAATCGTACATGCTGCTCCTACTTATTCTGTTGAACCAGCGGATTTTGCAATGATGATAAGCATAAATGCCGATAAAGTTTTTAAAAGCAGAGGAATAGGCGGCGGAGCGGCGGTGTCGGCAGAATTGACGCTCGGTATGAAAAATTTGGCAGGACAAAATTGGTTTTTGGGAATGGGCGCAGGCTACGAAAATATTTTTCTTTCATCGAACAATATAAATTTGATAAAATTATTTTTCAGAATGCAAAAAACATTTTTAAATGAAAGAATAATTTCACCTTTTGCATCTTTGGATTTGGGCTATTCTTTAATTTCGGCAGACGGCTGGGAAGGCGGTATTTTAGCCAAAGCCAAAAGCGGAATTTCAATAGACATCGGCAAAGGCAATTCTTTATTTTTAGGAATAAATTTTGGCGTTCAGGGTTTCAACACAATGCTTTCTCAAACTCGCAGCGGGGAAATTTACCACTATAAAGGTACAACATTTTTGCCTGAAATTGGAATTTCTGCGGCAATTATGTTTTAAATTTTAATGATAATTATTTTTTTATATAAAAAAACCCTCGAAATTCTTTAGGAATTCGAGGGTTTTTGCATTTTCAATACCTTGATTTTGTGTACTGTTCGCGTGGCAACGACTCTTTTACAATGAGTTTTCTGCCTTCAAGTTCTGCTTCGTTGAGTTCTGCAATGGCTTTGCTTGCTGCCTCATCGTCGGGCATTTCTACAAAACCAAAACCTTTTGAGCGACGTGTTTCGCGGTCGGTAACAATACGGCACGAATCAACCTGCCCATATTCTTCAAATACTCCGCGCAGGTCGTTTTCTCTCAGCCGATAGCTGAGATTTCCAACATAGATGTTCATAAAAAAACTATTAAATAATTGTGAATAATTTATTTAAAGAAAAAACTATTTGATTGCGGAGGGTTAAAAACAAATCCGTGCTTACCTGCAACAGGGAAAAAGAGAGTTGGTACTAAACCTACGAAACTAAATATCAATTCTTTTCGGCTGCAAAGGTAAGTACTTTTTTTGAATGAACAAAATATTTTTTAATATTTTTTTTGAAATGCAGCTTCAGCCGTTTTATATTTTTTTTCACGGAACGGGGTCATAACCGCTGCCGCCCCAAGGATTGCAGCGCAAAAGTCGTTTCAAGGCGAGCCACCCGCCTTTGAAAATTCCGTATTTGCGCACGGCATCTATTGCGTATTGAGAGCAAGTCGGTGTGTATCTGCAAGATGCAGGCTTAATAGGTGAAATCACCGCACGATAAAAAAATACAGGCAGCAATGCAATATTATTTATTATCTGTTTGAATCGCTTCATTTTGTTGTTTGTTTTTAATATTTGATTTTAATTTGATTAAAATTTCGCGTGTTTTATTTTGGATTAAATTAAATTTTAAAACGTCATCGGAAATATACTGAAATGCGAGTGAAACATTAAGCGTATTTTCTTTTGCAAAATTAATAAAATCGTGTTTGTTAAGGCGATAACTTTCCCGCGTCAAACGTTTTAACCGATTACGAACATTGGCTCGGCGATGCTTTTTCTTTGGAACGGAAATTAAAACTTTCACCTCTGCGTCATTTGCTGCATCTTCTTGTTTTTCAAACAGATAAACCACGCGAAAAGGATATGCCACAAAAGCATTGCCCGCCTCAAAAAGCCGCTCAATATTGTTTTTGCCACACAAATGTTCTTTTTTATTAAAAGAAAATATTTTCATTTTTTTAATCACCAGAATAGAGTTTATATACAATAATTTTAAAAATCAGCCAATTTCCACATAGTGTCTTGTGGCATTGAATTATCCGTAATATCTGCAACATTATTTTTGTGCATATAACAATTTTTTGCTTACATAATTACCATTATTATTAAAAATATTTTTTTTATTTTTTATTGCTAAATTTTAAAAATAATTTCCATATTAATACACTTACAATTACAACCAATACAGATAATAAATGGTAAAAAAATCTTTTAAATTTGTACTGTATATTACAAAATAACTGATAACAAATGATATAAATCCGATTGCAACACCTAACAATGCAGCCAATATTTTATTGTTTTTTGCCAACACCAAATAACAAAAGCCAGACATAAAACATATACATTCTATTCTGACAATTAATCCGTTATCTTTACCATGATAAATATGACATATCATATTTTCTAATTTTATAATCAATATAAAATATGCCAATTAAAGTTATAATTAAAGCAAAGATAATACGATTATTTTAATAATTTTCATTTTATGTTACTTTTATTGGGCATCTTTTGCATTAAACCTTTTTTAAAACTGCGTTCAGCCATATAATAATTGAAAAGAGTTTCGGGCGAAAGAACTTTTTTTAGTTTTTCATGATAGTTTTTAAGTAAAGCCGCAAGTTTAATTTCGTTGTTGATATAAACTTCGTTGATTTCGGCAAAATTAATATTTTCCGATTTCTCTTTGCTTGCTTTCACGTGCTTAAAAGTATCCCACAATGTTTTATTGAGAGCAAAAACTGAATTTTCGTACTCGATAAAAATTGGATAAACCGCTTTTTTTTCGTCTTCTGTAAGGTTGGCTTTTGTACTTATTTCCTGCCATTTACGCTCAATTAATTCCTCAAATGGAGGAAAATCTCTTTTACCTTGCGCCGTTGCTGATGCGGCAATTATTAGAAAAATAAATAAAATCCTGTTTTTCATATTTCGATAAAATTTCTATTATTTTTTTTTAAACATAAAATAGTATGACAAAATAATTCTATAATGGTTTAATAAAAGCATTTATACTATTAAAATTTTTTTGTTAAAAATTTTCAGAAAAAAACTTTATGCAATTTTTGGTTTATAATAAAAAAAATTGTTACCTTTGCACACTTTTTCTGTTGTTCATATCAGAAAAATTTAAGGCAATTAATTAATAATATTAATTAATTAATTGAATAGATACATAAATAAGAAGAGAAAAGTAATGTAAAATTGTTTTTTGACCTATTTTAATATCTTTAAATATGAGTTTATTAAGTGAAAAAATGGGAAATGTGGATATATTCACAGAATCCCAAAAAGTGAAGAAATCAGGATGTTATCCTTATTTCCGCCCGATCCAGTCAGATCAGGATACGGTGGTAACTATCAATAACAAAAGAGTGTTGATGTTTGGCTCAAACAGTTATTTGGGCTTAACCAACCACCCTAAACTCAAAGAGGGCGCTATCAATGCAATAAAAAAATACGGAACAGGCTGCGCTGGTTCACGTTTTTTGAATGGAACGCTTGATATTCACCTTAAACTTGAAGAACGGCTTGCAAAATTAGTAGGAAAAGAAGCTGCGCTGGTTTTTGCAACTGGTTTTACAGTCAATTCGGGAGTAATTCCGTGCGTTGCACAGCGAGGCGATTATTTGATTTTCGACGAGCGCGACCACGCTTCAATTATTGAAGGGAAGCGGCTTTCGTTTGCTACAACACTCAAATACAAGCACAATGATATGGAAGCGCTTGAAAAAGCCTTGCAAAAATGTGATATTAATAAGGTAAAAGTCATTGTTGCAGACGGAGTTTTTTCTATGGAAGGCGATGTTGCCAATATTCCCGAAATGCTTAAACTTGCTAAAAAATATAAGGCTTCGCTTTATATTGATGAAGCACATTCGCTTGGCGTTTTTGGACAAAACGGACGCGGCATTTGCAATCATTTTGGAGTTACCGATGATGTGGATTTAATAATGGGTACTTTCAGCAAGTCGCTTGGCACTATTGGCGGCTTTATTGCCGCAGATAAAACAACCATTGAAAGTATAAAACACATTTCACGTACATTGATTTTCAGTGCGTCAATTACGCCTGCTTCAACAGGTTGCGTTTTGGCAGCCTTAGATGTAATGGAAGAGGAAACCTGGCGGCAGAAAGCGCTTTGGGAAAACACAAAGCATGCAAAAGATGCTTTCGTTGCAGCAGGTTTTGAAGTAGGACCAACCGAAAGTCCGATTATCCCGCTTTATGTGCGCGACAATGAAACGACCTTTATCCTTACTAAAATGTGTATGGACGAAGGCGTTTTTATTAATCCTGTGGTTGCTCCGGCGGTGTCTTCGGAAGATACTTTGATTCGTTATAATTTGATGGCTACTCATACGCCTGACCAGATTGACGAATCAGTAGAAAAAATTACCATTGCGGCAAAAACGCTGGGAATTATTTGATTTCAAAAATTAAAGATTGTAAATTCAACCTCTTTTAATATTATATAAAATCTTATGAAAAACAATTTGCAAAGTATTATTATTGGAGTTTGTATTCTTGTTGGATTGATTTCGCTTGCCATTGGCATCAACAAGGGATTGCAAAGTTTTTCTAACAAAGAACGTGTTGTAACTGTTCGCGGACTTGCGGAAAAGGAAATAAAAGCGACTTCGGCAGGTATATGCGTGAGTTACAGTTTTTCTGGCGATGACCCAAAGTTATTGCTCAACCAAATTGACAGACGCACAAACGAAATTACCGCGTATTTTAAGCAAAAAGGTTATAATAACGTAACAGTAAGCGATTTGACGCTTTACGACAGCAAAACCTATTACGAATACGATTGGAATGACGGCAAGCGAATTCAGGTAAAGAAAGACCGTTATCGCGCCTCAAAATCAATTTCTATTGTTATCAGCGAAGTAGAAAAAGCCGAAGTAACAGGCAACGAAATAAATATTGACCTGATAAACAAAGAATTGACAGCCGATGTTTCTACTTCTTACAATTTCCCCGAATTGAATGATATCAAACCCGCGCTTATCGCCGAAAGTACAAAGAACGCGCGTATCGCAGGCGAACAGTTTGCAAAAGACTCTCAATCGAGTTTGGGAAAAATCAAAACTGCTTCACAGGGACAAATCTCGCTCGCAGGCAGATATTATGACGAAGAAGGAACATCTACTACCAACAACAGACCATATATTGAAAAAGCGCGTGTGGTAAGTACAATTGTATTCTTTTTAGAAGATTAAAATAAAGAGTAAATTAGTGTCTTACACTATCCAAAAACAAAATTCAGGCGATTTTTGGTGATTTTATCACATCGCCTGAATTTTTTGTTTTACAGTTGTTGTCATACAAATCTTACAAACCACGAATAAAAAAAGCGGCACGAAATTTCCGCGCCGCTCATCTTATTATGAAAGTGAACTTAAATTCTTATTTTACAATTAATTTACGTGTCGAAACTCCGCTATTGCTTGTTACTTCGAACAGATAAAGTCCGGCAGGTTGATAAATATTCAATGTAGAATTTGCTGAGGCATTATAATTGCCAAATACTCTACCTGAAATATCCAGTACACGTATTGTAGAATTTTCAGAAACAGTTACTTGTATTTCACCATTCTTTTGTATAATATTTATTTTATTATTGTCTTTTACAATAGGTACATCAGTTGTTCCGTCAATAACTATATTGTCAATTCCCAACATATATTGACAATCAGAATAATAATTGATAGCAATATATTTAGTTCCTGCAGGGGCAGTGCCTGAATACTGCAAAAAATTTGCTATATTGGTTGCAATTTCTTCAGCGCCCCATGTGAAAGCAGCGACATTATTAGTGGTAGAAGAATATCCTACTCTAAATTTTTCTACGCCTGCATTAAATGGTGTAAATTCAGCATAATCAAAGGTAAAAGTTAAACCAGTGTTGTTTGGCAATGCAGGACTGATAAGATACTGATTATAATCATCTGCAGGATTAAAAGAAGAGAATGCAAACGTTATATTTGTCTCACTGTCGTCTTCGTAATATATTCCCATCGGATAGTAACCCAAGCCATCAGGACCATTTACAGCATTATTACTAATCATTGTCCAGCATTCATAAGAATCATCTTCAAAATTCTGAACTAATGGCAAAGTTTCCACCGGGTCGCAATTTACTTCTTCTTTTACCATTACATTATCAATTGCTGTATAGTATGTATATTCGTCTGAATACGAGTAAAATCCAAGGAAATAATTACCCGTTGCAGATGGTGTATAATTTACTGTAATTTTTTGAAATGCCATATCTCCTTCATTAGACCAAAGTGGAGTGGCATTCATAGCCGCATCAGATTGCGCTGTTCCTATATGCAATGCTAATTTTTCTTCAGCAGGTGATTCGCCTACCATACTTACATAAAAACTTATTTGATATGTAACGCCTGCTGTAAGAGAAATAGCGGGGCTGATAAGCCAGTCGTTGTGAGGACCTTCACCATCATCATTATAAAAAATGGTTACGTTTTGATCGTCTATAATTGGGAATTCTGCGGGACTTAATCCCATCTCACCGAAATAAAAATAATCCTGTACAGTCCAGTGACTAAATGGCAATGCTACTAAACTATTATCTATAGTTAACCAGCCGCCTGCAGGAGGTAAATCATAATCATAATCTTCGAAATCTTCATAGAAGATAACGCCTCTGACAGCACGAGATGACGATGTTGCTCTATTGAGAATTTGTGCAGATTTTACAGGATTTGTTGTCTTTATAGACTCTGTTCTGTTCAATCCTCTTTCACGCAGAGTAGATTTCATTTCTGCCTTGTTAATTTTCTGTTCAAGGGTAACGCCACTTGCTGTATTTGCTTTTTGCATTGGCAGTTTGCTTGCTTCTTGTGCATTTATGGTGGATATAATCAACACCAATGACATTAAAAATGTAATTTTTTTCACTTAAATAAATTTAAAAATTATTATTAATTAATATTAAATAATTTTACTAATCACAACAGATATATTTTTTAATACAAAAGTATGAATTTTTTTTAAATATGCCAAATGTTTTTTTTGTTAAAAAATATCAATTAAAAGTTAAACCACAAATGAAGTATAATGCATTTTATTGGGAACTCATAGAAACGTCATTGGTAGAAATCTCCTATTGTTAAATGTGTATTATGCTGTAATTGTTTTATCGTAAAAAAGTGGCACAGAAACTTCCGTGCCACTCATCTTATGAAAGTGAACTTAAACTCTTATTTTACAATTAATTTACGTGTCGAAACTCCGCTATTGCTTGTTACTTCGAACAGATAAAGTCCGGCAGGTTGATAAATATTCAATGTAGAATTTGC
>JGI20171J14444_1000440_pt1 | contig 11813 bp, 12 predicted proteins | sample TergutNc150P4_FD_14444 | JGI IMG/M metagenome (IMG submission 14444) | reverse complement strand
TGAGGCACATACATCTCAAGCGCAGCATTAATAAGATCCTGCATAGTAATACCCCGCTGCTCAAGCCACTTTAACATCGGCACATTTGCCCTATCTACCATAAAAATCGTAATAACTTACTAAATTGACTGCTTTAAAGTTTTATCAAAAAAAACTACCACACCATCTTATCCCAACATAATATACTAACGTTAAAAACACCAAATGAACTATAAACATAATAAATTCTCCAACTAAATGATTACTTCCTTATAAGCTCCAAAAAATATGTCTGTAGGAAACAAAAAAATAGTTTACAATAGCATACATTTATAGAAATCATAAACTGGTAACCTAAAGCAAGGCGAAGATTATGCACACAAAACAGGAAAGTAACCCTAAAACAACTCTTATGCTTCAAATTAACCATGCAAATCCTGAGCCTGAAAAAATCCAAATAGCCACACAAATAATCCAAAACGGCGGGCTAGTCGCTTTCCCAACAGAAACAGTCTACGGTCTAGGCGCAAACGCCCTAAACAGCAATACAATACTCGCTCTATTTAAAACCAAAAACAGACCTATGGACAACCCCCCAATTTTACACATAGCTGATAACAGTCAAGTTTACCTGCTCGCAAAAGAAGTACCAAAAAACGCTGAAATATTAATGAAAAAATTCTGGCCCGGACCACTAACCCTAATATTCAAACGCTCTAACACAATACCTAAAGAAACCGTTGCAAATCTAGACACAGTCGCAATACGAATACCCAAACACAATATAGCCCTATCATTAATAAAACAAAGTGGCACACCGCTCGCAGCACCTAGCGCAAACCTCTCAGGAAAACCCAGCCCAACAACTGCCCAACACGTCTACAACGATTTAAACGGCAAAATCGACGCAATACTTGATGGTGGATCAACAAATATTGGTTTAGAATCTACCGTTTTAGACCTAAGTGCCGACCCACCCTTATTACTACGACCCGGCGCAACAACTTTTGAAGACATACAAGCAGTACTACCCAATGTAATAATGCATCCCATTATTAACTATAAACAAAATATTGAAATCAAGCATGCACGCTCTCCGGGCATGTTACATAAGCATTACGCGCCAAACGCAGAAATGCTACTAATCGACGGCGCAGTTCAAGATATAATCTCTAAAATAACTGCTTTATCTGAACAGTACACTCACGAAGGCAAGAAAATAGGCATATTAGCAACAGATGAAACCCAAAAAGCATATGCAATAACCAACACAATAAAATCCATGGGTAGCCGCTTGAACCTTAATACAATAGCAAAGAATCTGTTTAAGGAGCTACGTGACTTTAACGAAAGTCCTGTTGATATAATTTTAGCAGAAAGCGTACCTTTAGATGGAATAGGTTTGGCCGTTATGAATAGACTGCAAAAAGCCTCAAATTACAAAATTATTAAAGCCTAACAAAACAAATATCAAATAGCGACAAGCGATGAAAACGATAAAACATGTAATACATGTATGTAAACAAAAGACAATATTTAACACTGATATGACCAAATATCCTTTTTACGTAAATTATAGCAAAACTCTTTTTTTGAATACCTTAGTTTTTACGAATTAGCTTTTGAATGTCCAGTTAAACACTGGAAAAATTTATATGTTCTTTTTACTTGTTTCAACTTAATAAATTTCAAACTAAAATCATATTTGGTGAATATTATGTCAACACAAGGTGGACAAGTTCCAGTTCTAGTATTAAAAGAAGGTACCGGAAGAACAATTGGTCGTGAAGCACAAAGAAGTAACATTATGGCTGCGAAAGTTGTAGCTGAGACTGTTAAGACAACATTGGGTCCGCGTGGGATGGATAAGATGCTTGTTACGGGTATGGGTGATATTGCGATTACTAATGATGGTGCGACTATACTGAAGGAGCTTGATGTTCAGCATCCGGCTGCGAAGATGCTTGTGGAGGTGGCTAAGGCTCAGGATAATGAGGTTGGTGATGGTACTACTACGGCTGTTATTTTGTCGGGGGAGCTTCTTTCTAAGGCTGAGGGTTTGTTGGAGCGGAATGTGCATCCCACGGTTATTATAGAGGGTTTTAAGAAGGCGAGTGAGAAGGCTCAGGAGATTTTGACTGGTATAGCTATGTCTGTGGGTTTTGATGATGATAAGGTTATTAGGCAGGTGGCTATGACTTCGCTTCATAGTAAGGGTATTAATTTAGCTCAGGATCATTTTACAAAGTTGCTTGTTGATGCTGTTAAACAGGTTGCGGAGAAGGTTGATGGTAAATATAAGGCTGATCTTGATTTGATTAAGGTGGTTAAGAAGCATGGTAAGAGTTTGGATGAGTCTGAGTTAGTTAAGGGTATGGTGCTTGATAAGGAAGTTGCTAGTTCTCAGATGCCCAAAGTTGTTGATAATGCCAAGATTGCTATACTTAATGCTAAGCTTGAGATAGAGAAGACAGAGTTTGATGCTAAAATTAATATTGAGAGTCCTGATCAGATGCAGCTTTTCTTAGATGAGGAGGAGAATATGATAAAGGATATGGTTGCCTCTATTCAAAAGTCTGGTGCGAATGTTGTCTTCTGTGAGAAGGGTATGGATGATATGGCGATACATTTTCTTGGGAAGGCTGGGATTTTAGCTGTTAAGAGTGTTAGTAGTAGTGATATTGAAAAGCTTGCTCGTGCGACTGGTGCAAGTATAGCTGCGAGTGTGAAGGATCTTACAAAGGAGACTTTGGGTAATGCTAAGCGTGTTGAGGAGGTTAAAATTGGTGATGACAAGCTTCTCTATATTCGTGATTGTAAGAATCCTAAAGCGGTAACCTTAGTTATTCGTGGTGCGTCGAATCATGTAATTGATGAGGCTGAGCGTAGTCTTCATGATGGTCTATGTGTAGTTCGAAATGTAATTGAAGATGGTAAATTTGTTGCAGGTGGTGGTGCGCCAGAGGCTGAGTTAGCGAAAGGTCTGCGTGCATATGCTGTTAAAGTAGGTGGTCGTGAGCAGCTTGCAATTGAAGCATTTGCTGAGGCTGTAGAGGCGATTCCTTTAACTCTTGCAGAGAACGCTGGTTTAGACCCTATAAACATCATGGTTGCTCTACGTAGTGAGCATGAAAAGAAGGATAGCAAATACATGGGTATCGATGTTAATACAGGCGAAATCGTTTGCATGTGTACTAAAATGATCCTTGAGCCCTTACGTGTTAAGCAGCAGGTTATAAAGTCAGCTACAGAAGCTACTAATATGATCCTTAAAATAGATGACCTAATTAGCATAAAGGGTGGTAGTAAAATGCCTCCAATGCCTCCGGGAGGAATGGGTGGTATGGGCGGAATGGGTGGCATGGGTGGTATGGGCGGAATGCCCTATTAACCCGACTCGGCTTTTTTACGGGTTCTAGCTTCGTTTTTGCTTTTCATGTTACATGCTTATTTTTTTGTTTCACGTTTACTCACTGTTAGACTTATATTTTTGGAGAACTGTTAGATAACCAATATGCAGCGAAGGGTGTTTTGGAGAATTTGAAGCACATAAAGATTTCAGCGTTTGACTGTCCTGATGCTTGGTTTAAAACTTTAAGTAGAATCTGGTATGAAGGTGACGTTTTTCCTGTTGGGTTTGGTTCTGAGGAGACGGAGACAAAAAAGTTGAACCTTACAATTGAAATTGAGCACCCTGAAACTCGGCCTCTTGTAAGTGATAAGGCGTCCTGTGACTTCAAATATGTTCAAGGATATGCACTTGAATACCTATGGTGTGGTGAAAAGCAGGATGATGAAACTTATACCTACGGTAGTCGTTTAAACAATCCCGTTAACCAAATTCAAGAAGCTATAAACCGGTATGCTGAGGAGCAAAGAGACCGTCAAGTAACTATGGTAATAAGGCAACCATTGGATATTAAAAAGTTTGATGAAAACCATAATAAAAGTGAGCCGCCCTGTTTAAGCTTAATTGACACCGAAATCTCAGATGGTAAACTACACTTAACCTGCTACTTCCGCAGCTGGGACGCATTTGGCGGTTTACCTGCAAACATTGCCGGATTACAACTCTTCAACGAAGCATTCGTTGATGAAATAAACAAAAAAGGCAACCTGAACCTAAAACCAGGCAAATTAATATTCCATAGCAAAAACTGCCACATATACCAACGCCAATACAACCTCATAAAAGAATTACTCGAACCTAAAGATAACAATACAAAACGCCTAGCTAAAACAATAACAGACAAAAAAGACGCCTAAACCAAGACATCAATAATAATCATATCAACTAATTTTTTAGCAAACGTTTTAACCCTTAATAGTAACAAAAGACTACCTTTAAACGGAGCTACACATGGGTCATAATCTGTTTATTTGGAAAACTCTGGAAGACCTCTTAATTGAACTTCGAAAAAAAGATGTACAAATTCCAGCAAACATTCTCGAGGATTTGCGGACGGCAAGATCTCTGATTGAACTATCATATAGTAATGGTGCTTCTGAGGAAACTGTAACAAAGACTGAGGTATACCTTACAAATGTCGAAGCATATCTTGTAGATCAAGCTCAGAGAGTTTTTGAACCAGCTACCGTAACTGCATGGTTTAAACGTCTCCAAGAGGGCAACATGCAAGTAGTTAAAGAAGAAACTATTTTGCCTAAAAGTAGATTTGTATCTGATGTGCCTTGTGATCGACAATGGATTCGTATTGAAACAGACAGCAAACTATCTGAGGAGTGCGTGCTAAAATTAGCTACAGAATGGCATTTAACTGTCAATAAGCAAGACGACGGCCGCCTTATAGTACACGGCCAATTAGATGATGTTAAAGCCTTTGTAAAGCAAATAGCTGCCAAATTTGCTTAACCCTTTTTTGCTTTCAACCTTTCTGCTGCGTCCTAGTTTTTACAATTAAATGAGGCTGTTCAGTTAAAGCTTATTAAATTGTAAACATATCAACATGTAAGAAGAAAACTAGATGAGGCAAAATTTGTGCCACTTCACTTACCCATAAATCCCTTTCAGGAGAAATATTAATTGATTTTATTAATGACTACTGCACCCCCTTCTAATGCGCCATGGTTTCATGGAAAAAGGCTTCCCCCACTTGGACTCATGTACATAGCCGCTGCCTTAGAGCAAGCTGGACATGAAGTACAAATGCTAGATAACTATCTAATGCAGCAAAGCACCGAGGAAGTCCAACAACTTGTATTAAAACTTCAACCCACTATTGTTGGTATAACCTGTGGAAGCGCCACATACAAAAAATGTGTAGAAACAGCAAAAGCAATAAAAACAGTAGCTCCAAACTGCAAAATTGTTGTCGGCGGATGGCACGCTTCTTATATGCCTGAAAGCCTGCTTGAAACCCCAGAGATAGACTACGCCGTTATAGGTGAAGGAGAACGCGCAATAACAAACCTTGCCGAATTTATCCTAAAAGAAGACTACCTCGGAGCCTCAAACGTGGCAGGCATAGCATGCAGAAGCACAACAGGGGTTATAAAAAATGAACCCTGCTTTATTAATATGGACGAGTTGCCCTTTCCCGCACGTCACCTCTTACCATTGGAAAAATATGATCGCAATATAGAATTCTTAAAAGCTAAACCAGCTGACGTTATGAGCATAAGCCGAGGTTGCACTTTCAACTGTGGTTTTTGTGAAACTACAAAACTCTGGGGAAACATTAACCGTCAATTTAGTCCTCAACGTGTCATAGCTGAAGTAAATGATTTAGTAAATAAATACGGTACACGAGGTATCTATTTTATCAACGACAATTTTACCATGCGTAAAAATCAAACTGCTGAATTCTGCGATTTACTAATTAAAAGTAAATTGGACATTGAATGGGTCTGTGATACTCGCGTTGATCTTGTCAATCAAGAAATTCTTGAAAAAATGGCCTCTGCTGGTTGTAAAACTATTTGGTTTGGTATAGAATCTGGTTCACAAAAAGTTCTAAATCATATTAATCGTAATATAACTTTGGAGCAGATAGAGGAGGCTTTTAAAATGTGTCGCAAGGCTGGTATTCAGATTGCCTGCTCTTTTATGTTAGGTATGCCTAGTGAAACTAGAGATGATTTAATAGCCTCTTATCGCTTTGCTGAAAAGCTTAACGCTGATTGGTGTCAATTTAACGTGTTTATTGCCTATCCTGATAGTCCATTGTGGCGTGAAATGCTTGAGACAGGTAAATACACGCAGCTTGATGATTTTCTCTATAGTTATAAGACAGATGAATTTGACTATGATGAGCTTATGCGTATACAGAAACAGTTCTTTAGAGATTACCATCGTGCGCCAAAGCGTATTTTACAGCGTATTCAAAGAGAGGGTGTGCTAAATTTTGCCAAACGCCGTCTCAGTCTAAATCCCTTTGATAATGCAGGTATAGCCTAGAGGCAGGGATGCAGTTGCAGACGCGGCGGCTTGGCAGAACAAATCTTAATGTATCCATAGTTGGTTTCGGTGGAACATGGATATCTGAAATAGATCTGCCTACTGCTGTTGATGTTGTTAGGCGAGCTTTTGAGTTAGGCATTAACTATTTTGACACTGCCCGCTGGGATGGAGATAGTGAAGCTAAAATCGGCTGTGCCTTAAAAGATACTCGTGACAAGTGTATTATTGCTACAAAAACTGGTTCTCGAACAAAGGCTGAGTCTATTGATGACCTGAAAAGGAGTCTTCAGCTTCTCCAAACAGACCACGTAGATATAATTCAGTTACATGGTATAGATGATGAAAAAACACTAGCTAAAGCGATGAGCTCCGATGGTGCCCTGCAAACTTGTAAGCAGGCGCAGAAGAAAAAGCTGGCAAATTTCATTGGTATAACTGGGCATAAGCCGCAGATTTTAGCTAAAGCTATAGAAACAGGCGAATTTGACATGGTACTTGTTCCTCTAAATATTATAACCAGACAAGCTGAAGAGGAACTTTTACCCATTGCTAAAGATTTAGATGTCGGAGTAATAGCTATGAAACCGCTTTCAGCCAAAACCTCAAACCTTATAACTTGCACTTATCAGCCATCACTATCACTTGTCTCTGATGAACCCGAACTCAAAGATTTACTCGGACAAAATAATGCACAAATGGTTAACAGCCTTCTTAGATGCAACTTGTCAAAGTCTATCGCCTCAACAATTGTAGGTCTACGTTCAATACTTGAAGTTGAAACCGCTGCTAACGCTGGAACAAACTATCAGGGCTTAACGGATATAGAGCAGAAGCGTTTCAACTTTAAACTTGACACTTACTGCCGCGACTGCGGCCTATGCATGTCCTGCCCTGAAAAAATAAATATACCTGCAATATTGCGCTTCTACACCTTTTACTCAACCTACGGTTTAAAAAATTGGGCACGCAAACTATACACTGGCTTAGAGGTAAAATCTGACAAATGCACCAAATGCGACCTATGCCAACAAAAATGCCCCTACAACTTGCCAATAGAGTATATGCTAAAAGAAGCTCACAAAAATTTTGTTAATTCTTCTGAAATAAACAGATAAAAGTCGCTGTTGGAGCACCCCACTCAGGCGAATACGTTTTCGATTGAAGAAGAGTAAACTTTTTGCCAAGCATATGCTGAAACCTCTCTACAGTAAACCAGTTCTTATGCGCATCATACCGCAAACCCTCAATACCCTCCGGAGCCTCTAAAATAAGTAAACCCTTAGGTTTCAAAACTCTATAAGCATCATCAAGAAAACGTTGAGGATTCCAAAGATGCTCAACAACCTCCGAAGCTAAAACAACATCAAAAATTTCCGATTTGAATGCCAAATTTTCTGCGTCACCTGCAAAAACATTTGAAACACCACGCTTATGAGCTATCGGCGTAATTGTTGGCAAATCAAACCCTGTCACAGTATTACCTTGTCTTGCAATAGGCTCACTTAATACTCCATCACCGCAACCCACGTCAAGAACGTTTAGATTTTTACCTCCCCTACTTATCATTTTAAGAAACGTCTTAATTCTCGCCTGATTTAGAGGTCTTGCGTAGGAAACTGCTGTACTATGTTGAAATGCTGCGGTGTATGTGTCATATTTTTGCCATTCAATCCAACCTTGGCGGCTCGTGTTTCTATGGCGATATATCGTTTCCCGTATGATAATGTGTTGTACCTGCTTTGGATTTCTAAGAAGCCATATTACACCGTGAATATACGCTTTAATACCGTTTGACATTAACTTTTAATTGTCTATTCTCTACAATTTAAGTATTACATCACTTAACAAAGCATAAAAACCAATTACACCAAAGCAGAAAGCATTTTGTCATATCTCATTTATTAAAACTTGACGAGAATACTGCAGCCGTTAGGCTGCAGATGAATTGTCGTTAGGTTCTTTTGTGTGTTTGTTTTGTGTTTTTTCTAGATGGTAATTTGGGTTTACCGTCTAGGAGGTGATACAACATGGGTTTGATGTCTTTTGGCCATGGCTATGGTTAGTGTGCGTTCCACGTTGTGCTTGTGTCCAAGTATAGGCATAAGTTATTTGTGTCTTTGGAGATTAAAAGTTACTGTGAGCTTGCTTTGTGGGAGACTGCTTTTAAGGCTGGTTGCGAGGTGTTTGTGCTGCAGGTTGGTGATGATCATTTGTATATCTTTGTTGGGCTGTATCTAAGCTGTTCTGTTTCTGTTTTGATTAGTTTGTTGAAGTGTAACTCTGTTAGTCGATTGTTTTTGGCGTTTCTTGAGCTAAAAGGTAAGCTTTGGAAGGGTCACTTATGGTCTAGAGGCAAGTTCTACCGTTCAATTGGCCAAGTCAATGGTGGAACAATTAAATACTACATCGAGAAGTCCAAACACCAATAGGTCGAGATACCGCAACCGCAAGGTTGCGGTAATTCATTGTTTTTCAATCGTAAATTGAGGCGTCTTGTAGCTGTGGAGTTGAAGATAGGGCGTTTTAAGCCCCAATATATGGGGCAGATGCGGTTCTATTTGAAATGGCTTGACAAGTATGAACGGCAGGAAGGTGAAAATCCGCGCCCATTGGTATTATACTTTGTCCAACTGCAAGTCATGATCAGATAGAGTTGATGGAGCTTTCTAAGAAAGGAATTGCTGTTGCTCAATATTGGACTGAGCTGCCTCCGAAAGCAGAGTTTGAACGAAAAATTAAACCTAATTTCCCGAAAGAATTATACATAGGTTGTAAAAACTCTTAAAATTACAGGTGATTTTGAAAATACGACATAAATCACTTCAATACCTAACCAAAACATATGTATAATTGCATTTGAATTATACATATGAAGTTGGATCCATGGTCTCACTTGTCTACCTCAAAAACAAAACAAACAACACCACATACGTCTACCAAAACACCTCCACATGGAACAAACAAACCAAACAATGTAACACCAAACGAAAATACATAGGAAAACTAGACCCAAACACAGGAAACATTACCCCAACAAACAAACACAACACCAAAAAAGAACAAACACCCCCACACTATGCAAAAGTACAATGCCAAGGCCCAACCCTAATACTTGACAAAACCGCAAACAACCTAAACCTAACACACCACCTACAAACCACTTTCCCCGACAACTACCAAAAAATCCTCACCACCGCCTACTACCTAATAAGCGAAAACAAACCACTAAGCCACATACAAACATGGAGCACCCACCACACCCACCCCAACAACACCCCACTAACAAGCCAACACATAAGCGAATTACTAAAAACAATCTCTAAAGAAAAACAATTACCCTTCTTCACCAAATGGATAAAAGAACATGCTGAAAAAGAATACATAGCACTCGACATCACAAGTGTATCCTCCTACAGCAAACAAAACCACTACGTTCGTTATGGATACAACAGAGATGGAGATAGTCTGCCTCAAATCAACCTCTGTATGCTACTAGGACAGACAAGTAAACTGCCCCTCTACTATGAGAGCCTTAACGGCAGTATAAAAGATGTCAGCACACTTGAGAATATACTTAAAATGCTCTTCTGGTTAAAGGCAACTCACATCCATCCGGTGATGGATAAGGGTTTTTATAGTGAGCACAATATTGATTGTCTTTATGAATATGGGATTTTGTTTACAGTTGGGGTGCCTTTTACACTGAAGTGGGCTAAAGATTTGGTGGCAAAGTTGCGTGGTGGGATTGAGCGTTTTTCGTGTTTTCATCGTGTAGGTGAGCAGGGTTTTTTTGCTGATACTGATACTACGTCTTGGAAGGGGCAGGTGTGTTATCGGCATGTTTATTATGATAGTGTGCGGGCGGCTGAGGAGTATATGTTGTTGTTTTTGAAGCTTGAGGAGTGGAAGAAGGAGTTAGAGTTGGGTTGTTTGGTTGATGGGAATGAGGTGTTTTATGAGCGGTATTTTACTGTTATAGTTGAGTCTGATGGTAGTTGGCGGGTGGAGGTTTGTGATGGGGCGGTTTTGGAGTTTAAGTTGAATGTTGCTGGGTTTTTTGTTTTGTTGTCTAATGATATTTCTGATGTTGTGGAGGCTTACAAGGTGTATCGGGAGAAGGATGTGGTTGAGAAGGGGTTTGATAATTTGAAGAATGGTCTTGATATGAAGCGTTTGTGTGTTCATGATGCTTTGGCTATGGAGGGTCGTTTGTTTGTTCAGTTTGTTGCTCAGGTTCTTTCTTGTGGTGTTCGCAGGGTTATGGTTGATTCTAAATTGGATGAAAAGTATTCTTTACCAGAGCTTATGAATGAGTTAAAGTCTTTTCATAGTGTTAGTTTAGAAGGTCAGCAAAAACTTGTTTTTTCCAAAATGTCCAAAGCACAACGCGAAATTTTTACCGCTTTCAACATAAACAAAGAAACCTATGTATAATTACACGGGATTTTAGGATTAAAGAAATACTCTCTGAAGCACAAGAGCGCCTTGAGCGTCGTAAGGCATTTCCAATTGGTGAGGTGCCGAAACAAATAGAATATTTCTACGAACCAAAAAATGATGACATAGAAGAGGATAATTAGATACCTGTAAACATAGGTCGTACGCTTAAACTGTACTATTTCGGGCTCAGCCAAATTCTTTGTTCTCAAGCAGTCCATTAGAGCTCAAAATGTTCCTAAAATGCTTTTCTATCTGATAGTTTGCGTTTTTCCATTAAACCGTGTCAAAGCTTATTTTCACCATAAAACATAGACACATATATGTTCAAATTTTTAACCGGCATACCAAAAAGACTCAAAAACATCTTTTCACACTTCAAAAAACACTTCACAAAACCACAATACAACAACTTTTGCAGAACCGAACTAGCCCTAATAACAGCCGCCAAAAAGAACACAACATAACAAGTCTAAACGACCTCTTCATAGATAGAAAAAACCAAAGCACCCAAAACCGCTTCCTCACAAACCCCAAATACAACCACCAAAACCTCCCTAACACACGCAAAAACTATGCTTCTACAAGAAACAAACAAACAAATACCAACCCCAAACACCATCACCCACACCAAACACAGAACACAGATCAATCGATGACACTGTTTGTCGCAAATACAGCCCAAATACAAAGCTGGCCTGCTACAACTATTCCTCAACACAAGGTAAAATACTAAGCCACGACTACGTAACAAACGTATACCACAACGACCAAATAAAAATCCCAGACAACATTAAATTATATGGCAGTAAAAAGAAATGTGAGCAAAAAAAATGTGCCCTTTAAAACCAAAATCGAGCTTGCCTGCGAAATAATCGATGAACACACCCCTTTAGGGAGTGTTAGAAAATAATATTTACGTTTGTGGGTGGGGTTGTTTAGTTGTGTGTTGAGGAGAGATAGTGTAGTTCCATTC
>JGI20171J14444_1000439_pt1 | contig 11823 bp, 14 predicted proteins | sample TergutNc150P4_FD_14444 | JGI IMG/M metagenome (IMG submission 14444) | reverse complement strand
CCCGCCAATATTCATAATTCCAATATCGATGGGTTGTTTGAGTACCTGCGCGGCAACTTCGCGCATCACATCGGAAGTAAAATTCGATAGCAAACTTTCGGGGCGGTCAGCTGCCATATTTTGCGCCGATTGTCCGATAACAACTTTCATATGCTCGTTCATTTCTTTTGAAATTGTTTGCAGATAATTGATATACTGTTTGTTGGCAATCGCATCTTTTGTGCCGTCGATAGCAATGCGCGTAGAAGATGTTTCAACAATTTTCCATTTTGCAGCGCAGGAAAAAAGCGCGAAAACCGCAGTAAAAATCAGTACTTTAGATAAAAATTTTCTATTCATTGTAATTAAAAAAATAATTTCTTTTTAAATTTTTGCAAAAATACAAAAAAACAGTTGATTTCAAAAAAAATGAAATCAACTGCCCCATTAACAAACATTAAATAACAGTAAATGTTAAAAAAATATTTTCTTAGTTCAAAACATAATTTAAACTGCAATTTTTAGAAATCGGAATTGAGCGAAACATTGCCGCAAAACGCATTATAGTTTTCAAAGTTTCTTCTGACGGCTCGCATAACATTGTTTGACAATCCATTTCGTTCCAATAATTTTGTAAATTTTGTTGCATAGGCGTTACATTTTAATTTTGATAATAAAACGCAAAGCAATGCAAAAAATTATATTTATATAAAAAAATTTTACAATTTATTTTCTGTTGCAAGGCGGCGCATATTAATAAGCGCGTAACGCATACGTCCAAGTGATGTATTTAAGCCCACGCCCGTTTTATCGGAAATTTCCTTAAAACTCATGTCTTCAAAAATCCGCATCATCAACACTTCTTTTTGCGTTTTTGGCAAATGTTCCACCAAATCAACAACATCGTTAAGCATCTGTTCTTTTGTCATCACCTCTTCGATACTTACCTCCGACAGCCGCGCATCGTTGAGAATATCATATTCGCAGTTGTCTGCCGAAAATGTATTTTCATTTTTCTCTCGCCTGAAATAGTCAATTATCAAATTGTGTGCAATCCGCATAAGCCAGCCCAAAAATCGCCCTGACTCAACGTAACGTCCTTGCTGAATGGTAATTATCGCTTTTAAAAACGTATCTTGAAAAATATCTTCTGCAAGTTCGCGGTTGCGCACCACCATCAAAATGTTGGAAAACAAACTTGATTTATAACGCAACATCAACTTTTCAAAAGCAGAATTATCTCCGTTCTGATACATCAGCACCAATTCCTTATCAGAAAATTGTTTCGTTGTTTTCATTATTCTCTATTTTTAAAATTTAAAGAGTAATAATTCTATCAATAGGCACAAATTTTTAGTGGTTAAATATTAAAATTTATTAAATACAGCGCAAAAGTAATAAATAATCTTAAAACACAAAAGTTTTACACAATATTTTTTTATTTTTTAGAATATTTCACGGCAAATTTTATACCAAAAAATTAGATTTCTAATTTTTTTATATGTTATGAAAAAAATTAACATTGTAGAAGGGAAATATCTATAAAAACTATAAATAAATGAAAGAAATTAAATTAATATTTTATAATTTCACTATACTGTTTAACTACTTGATTTTTAAATAATTAATTATATTTTTATTTCTTCGCAATTTTAACTCTTTCGATTGAAATTCCTTTATTTAAAATATTTACCAAATAATTTCCCTGCGGTAGATTGCTGATATTTATTTCGTCGGTTTTGGCAGAAGTTAAAACTTCGCGCCCGTAAATATCATAAATTTTTATATCTGAATAATCCAAATCACCTTCAATAAAAATTCTGTCGCTTGCAGGAACAGGATAAATTTTAAAATGCTTTGTTTCCAATTCATTTACAGCAGAATAAGTTGTACAAACTTCATTACTTACCGCATCTGCACACGCGGTATTTGTGTTTGCAACACGGATTTGATAACAGTATGAATTGCCGAGAGTGATGTTGTTGTCGGTATAGTTTTTCACACCTACGGTTGCAATCAGCGTATTGTTGCGGTAAATTTTATAACTTGTTGCGCTGCCCTGCCATTGCAATTTTATGCTTGCGCTTTCGTTTGCCGCCTGCAAATCATACGGAACGCTCACCGACCCAAATCCCTGAATATTTGTAAAATTATTCCAATAGGTAGCGGCTGAATATACTGCTGCACTGTTGCAACTTACAGTTACAGGAATGTTTGTTGCAATATCTTTGAATGTTTGCGCATAAATTTGTGGCGGAGTTATTGCATCGCTTTTGATAGATTGAACAGTTGTAAGCTTTGAAAAACCATAATTTGGAATTTTTGTAACATTTGCACCTATATTAATTGTTTTTACCGCATTACAATTATAAAAAGCTACCTTTTCATGAGATTGGTCTGTTAAATCTGCCATTGTTTCACATTTTTTAGCATTAAAATTAATAGTTTTTAAATTATTAAAACCCAAAAAAGCAAAAAAAGCAATATATGTAACCGAATCAGGTATAGTCAATGTTTCTGTCGGAGTAATTATGCCTGCGCATTGCTCAAACGGCGCAACTCCGATATGACTTAAATTATTGGGTAACACAAGCGCACCTGTAAGACCTGTGCAATAAAAAAATACCTGATTGCCAAGCCATTTGAGCGAAGACGGCAAAACAAGCGCGTTAGTCAGTCCTGTGCAACTGTCAAATGCGTTGTCGCCTATTCTAATAAGAGAATTAGGCAAATTCAAAGCGCCTAAAAAACTTGTACAATTGTAGAACGCCGAATATCCAATTGAATCCAGCGCAGTTAAAGCGGCAAAATTAGGTAAAGACAATGCACTGCAATTGCGAAAAGCATAATTGCCTATATATCTGACAGTTGAAGGAATTGTTACAGATGTAAGCCCTGTACATGCAGAAAATGCTGCGCTGTCGATGGATACCACAGAATAAGATGCCCCCGAATATGAAACCGATGCAGGAATATTTACCGAACCGCTGTATTTTTCGCCCGCAGTAGAACTGTAAGTTACTGCCACTGTACGCGGCGTATTAGGTGAAATCACTTTGTAATAAATATTCCCTGACTTAAAAGTTTGTGCAATAATAACTTTCGGCGCAAACAGCAATGCGCATGCAAATGATAATGTATAGATTATTTTTTTCATAAATAATTTTTTATTTAATATTTAAATTTTTTGCAAAGTTACAAAATATTTTATTTTAAACAAAAAATCAATATTGACAAAATTCAGTTTCTTATTCCTGTTTTTTTCGTTTATTTTTTTTCAATGCATCATTGAGAATATATAAAATTTGTCCATTTACAGAACGAAATTCGTCTGCCGCCCAACGCTCAATTTTCGACATCGTGTCGGTATCGATGCGAAGTACAAAGGTTTTTATTTTGTTTTCTGTTTCCATGTTAAAAAAAACCTAACTCGCTCTTTTATTTAAAACGAGTCAGGTTTTTTAATTTTTTATTTTAATTGTATATTGTTCCTGTATTTACCACAGGCGTAGCACGTTCATCACCGCAAAGAACTACCAAAAGATTTGAAACCATAGCCGCTTTTCGTTCATCGTCAAGTTCAACAATTTTTTCTTGAGAAAGTTTTCTCAATGCGTGCTGCACCATTCCAACCGCTCCATCAACAATTTTTTCACGCGCAGCAATTATTGCGTCCGCCTGCTGACGGCGAAGCATAACCGCTGCAATTTCAGGCGCATACGCCAAATAATTCACACGCGCTTCCATAATTTCAATTCCTGCTATTGCAAGCCGCTCATTGAGTTGGCGTTCAAGAATTTCGTTAATTTCTTCGCCGCCTGAGCGCAAAGTCAATTTTTCGTCTTCATTTTCCATATTATCGTACGAATACATGCCTGCAACCATACGTAAAGCCGCGTCCGATTGCACTTTAACAAAGTTTTCATACGCTTTCATTTTGTTTTGCACATTTTCTGCGTGAATACTGTTGTGTTCAATCATTGCAGGAGGAGTATTTGAAGTATTGTCAATCTCAAAACTCGCTTTGTAAGTATCAACCACACGCCAAACAAGCACTTGTCCAATCATAATCGGGTTGCCTTTTCTGTCATTAACTTTAATAGGTTCGGCATCAAGGTTGCGCGCACGCAAAGTAAGTTTTTTCTTGGAAAAAAACGGATTTACCCAAAAAAATCCGTTTTCTTTGACCGTTCCGCGATATTTTCCAAAAAACAGCAGAACACGCGCCTCATTTGGTTCAATTTGCATAAAACCAAACCAGAAAATCAGATTTTTAACAAATCCGATTAGAGCCAAAATAATACAAACAACGCCCAGAACGGAATTTGGATTTTCATCTGTTTTGTTTATTCCAAAAATAAGCAAAGCAATTACTGCAATTAAAATTAATAAGTTGAAAATCAGCATCATAATGCCGTTTAACTTTGTACCTGAAAATACTTTTTCTTTTGTTTCCATAATTAAAAAATGATTAAATTGTTGATATTAAAATGATATTAAAATAATGGTGCAAAAATAATATATTTTTTTTAATTGCCAAAAAAAATTTGAATAAAAAAATAACAAATTTATAAAAAATGGAATTTTGATGGATTAACAATATAGATATTCGCCTTTGCCGAAACAATATTCAACACAGGTGAATGATAAAATAGCTGGGAAAAAGAATGCCGCCGCTCACTTTTTATCCAACAGACTTTTAAGCAGGGCGATTTGTTCGTCTTTATCATTGATGCGTTCTTCGTATTGTTCTAAAAGTTTTTCGTAAATATCTTGATTTTCAAGATGTTGATGTTCTATGTTAGAATCTCCAGAGTAAGTACAATCATTGTGATTATTTATTACAACTTGCGATTCAATTCCTTCAAAAAACTTTTCTGGAGTAATTTCAAAAATTCGTAATAAATCCTCAAAATATTTAGCCCACGTGTTTATTTCGCCTGTTTCCATGCGGGCATAAACAGATTTGTCAATATGCAATAAATCCGCCATTTGAGGTTGAGTATAGCCTTTTTTCGTGCCGAAGGCGTTTTATTTTTGATACTATTTGAGATTGCAAATTCATAGTTTTTATCAGAATTAAAAGTTTAAAAATAAAAATATCTGCAAAAATAACATTTTTTCTGCAAATAAAACAACTATTCTGCAAATTCCGCTATTGCATGGTCTTATATATTGCCGTAATTTTATTGCGTAATTTTTGACAAAAATTTTGATTTAAAGTTCTTATGGTTGATGCGAGTGCGCAGCGCGTTGATAATGAGAATATTAAATAATTAATTAACAATATTTTATAAATCTTTTAAATTAAATTTAGTATGAAAAGAAAATTTTTTGTATTTTTGTCGCTGCAATAGCGATGATGTGTGTGTCCCCATTGGCAAAAGCACAGACGCTTAATGGTGGTCAAGTAGAGCCGAAGTCTGATGTTTCTAATCTTAAAGAATTGGTTAAAAACGTACAAGCAAACAATATTGATTATGTAAATCGATATTTTGAAAAACGTTTGCCTGAAATTAAGGCAGAGAAAAAAGTAGAATCAAAGGACATTCAGAAAGTTCAACAAGAGTACTTTGATAAGTATGTTGTTGAGAAAAAAGAAAAAAATGGAGAAATATTTTATGAAATCAAAAAATGTTGATTTTAATGAAATTATCGAAGACAAACGTTTAGATGTTAGTGATAAAGAGTTTTTAGTGCTGTTTTTTGCTAATGTTGAACATTAATTGTTTAAGTATATACAGAAGTGAGTTGCTGCAAATTCGAGCCGAAGTAAATAACGGAGTGACTACTGCATGGGTTAGTTTTTTTACTCGTAGGTGGGATGTAGCACTAACACAGATTTTGTATCTGCTTTCTGGTAATTATCAGCAACAAGTTTATGCAGCAGAACAAAGATATAAAGCGTGTCTGCGTGGATAAATAAAAAACTAATATTATATGAATATGGATTTTTTGATAGATGTATTAAAAACTTCAGGAATTACTGTTACTTCAGTAATCAATTTTGTTATTTGGCTGTTATGTGAATGGTGGATAATCAGGCGGATATTACAGTCAAAACTTGTCAAATCCGAAAAAGAACGTGAGTTATGGATTATTTTTTGCTTAGCAACGTTTTTTATAGGGATGGGTGTGTTTTATTTTGTAACAAACAAAAGACGCAGAGAAAAATACTATTACCATCGCAGTGATAATAATAGTGATAAAACAGGAAGTTAATTCTATTGTTTTTACCAAAAGCCGAAACAGTGAGTATCTGTTGCTCACTGTTTTGGTTGTGTTTTTAAATGTTTAAAAAATGTGAAATTAAAAATATCAATCAGAGTTCTGTTTAAAAATTTTAGAGATTATTTGTTATGCATTGTTTTTATTGCATTTCTTTTGGATTGTTTCGGGCGTTATCAGGAGTTTCTTAATTTTTAATTGACTTGTTTTTCTAAAATCTGCTTGCTTTTTTGCTGATAATCAGCGTTGAAGGAATATTTTGCAGTTCCGATTTATCTACGGCAACAAGGTCGTTCCACGCCTGATAACTTATCATCATAAAACTGAAACTGCTGCTTATTGCGCCGACATTTTTAACTGGCGACAATTTGATGTTGTTTTTATAGGTAACATGCAGATTTTCAAATATTTCTTTGGCTACCGCATCTTTTCCCAAAATATTGTTTATGTCAATAATTGTGATTTGAACTTCACCTGTAGTGTTGCTTAGCAAGCGGCGGGCATAACGCATAAAAAATCCATCTGTTTCTGCCGAAAGTACTATTAATGTGGAAGTTATCTGACTGAAATTACGATTGACAAAAATTCCAACGGTACAATGTGCATTTTCTACAAAATAATGTGTTTTATCTTTTATCAACGCTTGCGGATAAAATCTAACTCGCTGACGCACAACATTATTAATACCTTTATTCAACCATTCTATTTTACCAAAAAGAGAACTTTCGGCTAAAAACGGTTTTTCCGCATATTGTAAACCCGCGCCAATCAGCAGAAAATCAAACTGTTTGCTATTGAGTTGGTTAATAATTGCCTCCTCAACATTATCAGACATTGAATATTCTTTTAACATAGGAATATTCAATGTATTAGCCTCATCTTCAACGCTTTGAAAACTTTCACTTTGAAACATTTCGCTGTGAAGCGGGTTAGTGTCCGAGCCAGCGGTTATATGCAATGCCGTAACTTCGAGTGTATTTTTCGTACCACTGAGAACTTTTTTTGCAACGCGAAGAAGATTCTTCCCATTTTGCGGATTTCCTATTGCTATCAAAACCTTGAAAATTCCATGCAATTGCTTGCGTGCCAACTCTTTATTCTTTTCTTTATCAGGCAATATTTTTTCAATAAAAGAAAGCATTGGCGATGTCATAAAAGTAGTTACAAGCGCCATAATTACAAACATCACAAATATTTCCTCAGAAATCACTCCCAAATCGTAACCAATATTAATAGCAACAAGTTCCATCAATCCGCGTGTATTCATTAAAGTGCCTACAATCAGCGAATTGCGCCAAGTTTGCCGTCCAACATATTTGGCTGCCAATGCACTGCCAACAAGTTTTCCAACAATGGCAACAAGTGTAATCAATCCTGCGATTTCCCAAAGCGAAATATTATTAAGAAGTCCGATTTTAGTGCGCAAACCCGTATAAACAAAGAAAAGCGGCAGGAAAATAATTGTTGCTATATCTTCAATTTTTTCCACAAAAATATGACGAAAATCTTTGTTATCAGGCATTATTGCCCCAGCCATAAATGCGCCAAAAAGTGCGTGAATACCAATAAGTTCGGTTGCAAAAGCCGACAGCAAAAGCGCCAGAAAATACACAGCAACAACCGATTTATTCAGATTTTCGAGCGTGGAATAAAGTTCGCTTATTTTTTTTAGAAAAGGCTTTACAACTTTCAGCATAACAACAACATAGGCAACAGCAAAAGCAATTGTATAAAGCGAACTTGTAACTGTTCCTGCTTTTACAATTGCAATAATAACAGCCAAAATACACCAAGCCATAATATCGTTGATTGCTGCACAGGCAAGAATTACAGTGCCAAGTTTGGTTTTACCAATTCCGCGTTCCTGCGCAATGCGAGCCAAAACAGGAAAAGCGGTAATGCTCATAGAAACGCCCGCAAATAGCGCAAACGACAAAAACGGAACAGAAGGCGATACAAAACGCTCGTAAAGAAAATATGCAAGCCCCATTCCAAGGGCAAAGGGGAAAATAATTCCTGCCTGCGAAATAGCTATGCTTTCATTGATTCTTGCACGTAAAACCTTATTATCCAACTCCATACCAACCACAAACATAAATAAAATCAAACCAATATTTGAAATTGTGTTAAGATTGTCGAGAGAATGTTGTGGAAATAAAAAATTGAAAAAATCGGGGAAATAATAACCCACCAGCGAAGGACCGAGTATAATTCCTGCCAAAATTTCACCAATTACACTCGGCTGTCCGATTTTTTTAAACACAAAACCCAAAAACCGTGCAACTATAAGAACTACAATAATTTGTATTAGTAAAATTGCAAACGGCGAAGCGAAACTTTCGAGTAAATTTTCTAAAAACGCAGCCCAATGACTTGAAGAAACATCATGACGGACAAGTTCGCTTGGCAACTCCAAACCTCTGCCCAGATGCACAATAAACCACATAAACGCCAAGCCACCTCCGAAAAGCAGAATGTAGAATAATATGCTGCGAGGGTTTTTCAAAATAAGAAATATTAAAAAAATATAATTTTTGGCAAAGTTACAAAAAAAATGCAATTTACAAAGAAAAAAATCAAAATTCAAAAATAATTTTCTAAATTTGCGCTTTGATAATTTATTATTTTGGAATTATTATTGAAAAAATGAAATTAAATTTCACATCAGTTATTGTTAAAACAATTATAAAAGCAGCTCCAATTATTTTGCTTATTTTGGCTGTTTTTCTGATAATCAATTTATTAACTTCAAAACGCAAAACCGAAATCGTTCATCAGTCGGTTGTTCAAAAAGTTGAGCAAATAGGCAAACTTTCGCTTGTAAAAATGACGATACAAGATGTTGTGGAATATACTCAAGTGCGCGAATGGCTGCCTGATGCATCGGCTTTGCTTATTGCGCAAGGCGAAGTTGAGGCGGGAATTGATCTGACAAAACTAAAAAACGGCGACATCAAAGTTTCCGACAAGGAAATTACTGTTTATCTGCCCTCGCCCGAAATTACTTCCTACAAAGTAAATCACGAAAAATCAAGAGTTTATGATACGCGCAACAATTTTTTTTCGGGCGCGAAAATTGTTGATGCCGCCTATGCCAAAGCCGAAAAACAAATTCACGATTCTGCCCTATCGTCAGGCATTTTGCAAACTGCACAGGAAAACGCAATAAAGTTTTTCACGCCCTTTTTTCAATCAATGGGTTTTACAAAAATAAATCTGAAATTCGGACAGCCGCCTCAGGAGTTTTACAGAGAAAAAAACACAGAAAAAGATAAGAGTAATTTATAAAATAGAATTTAATTGTTCTGAAAGCAGTTCAATATCAAATACCTCAATTTTGTTCAAAATAATTTTCAGGCTTATACATTACTCTTGCAAAGTTTTTTGTTATTAATTCGCTTTCTACAATTTTACCGCTTTCAAACTTGAGAATTTTTTCCCGCCAAATTTCATTTTTACGATAATACTGTTCATCTATTTTCAAAAATTGATGTTCTTTTTCTACAACATGGTAAGCATAATCAAGTTCTTTATCAATTCTCATTTCTCCCTCCAAACACTTGTCCGAAAACCATAAATTAAGTTGAAAAGTATGTTCGGTATTATTTGTAAATTGATAATCTATGTAATTGTAGAAAACAGTAGCGCCGCTTCCGAATGGCAAAACCCGTCCATCATCGGGAAACGGGTCAAAAGAATGATGATGACGCTCTGTTACCGTAAGCGGACTGTGAAGGACTAACCAATGAATTAAATTTGCAATTTGACAAATTCCACCGCCAATTCCCGCTCTTGCCTGCCCAAAACTTAATTCCATTCCCGGCAAATATCCTTTTCTCTTTGTGGGTAATCCTACCAGTTTACAAAAAGAAAATGTTTCGCTCGGACGAATTAAAATTCCGTTAATATTTTTAACCGCAATTTTGAGATTTGTTACTTTGTTGATTTGAAGTTGCATATCGCTCTCTCCGAGTTTTCTCAACAAAACGGATTGGTGCTTTTTTATTCTAAATGGCAATTTGTTGTCATTTTTCTTTTTAGCATAAGTTTTATTGTCGAAATGCCATTCCATAATCCTTTTCAACCGCTTTGTCCAAACGGCTAAAAAGTACAAAACAGGATGTCGCTGGCTTAATAATTTCCTTTGTTTCATTGGGTTAAACGTGATAACAATTTCTACTTAATCATCTAACAACCAATTTATTATATTTTTTTGTTGTACTCCGTTATATGTTGGTTCTTCGGGGTCAAGTGTTAGCAGATATTTTGGAAAATGGTTGTTAATTTTGGAAAATGGCAAAAGTTCACGGTCTAAAGTTGTTTGCTCTCTTACAGTTAATGACACTTGATAATAGGCAATAAATCCTTTATCATCTTTGCATATAAAATCACATTCCGTTTGCAAAACTTTTCCAATATAAATTTCTTTGTAACGGCGTTTTAGTTCTATAAAAACAAGATTTTCAAGTAAATGTCCGCGATTTATTTGTGCATTTCGTCCTAAAATGGCAAGCAGAAATCCTGTATCTGCTACGTAAAATTTGTTGAGCGTTTGCAACATTTTTTTACCCCTAATATCATAACGAAAAACTTTATTGAGCAAAAAACTGTCTTCCAAAACCGACAAATAATTTTCAACTGTTTCGTTGTCAATTCTTTTGCCGTTGGCTGTTACAGTTTCGGCAATATTGTTTGGAGATACGATGCTGCCTACACAATCAAATATAAAATTTACTATATTTTCAAAATCAAATTTCGATTTTATTTTGTTGCGTTTGTAAATGTCTTTTTCTAAAATTGTTCGATAAACATTCGTCAAATAGGGCGTAATTTCCTGTTCTTTAGTTAGTTTTAGAATATTTGACACTTCTGGCATTCCACCAAAATTAATATAATCCTCAAAAATTTCGGCTTTGCTTTTGGTAAAAACAGACAAAAATTCTTTGAATGACAACGGTAAGATAGGAATTTCAATATATCTGCCTGTGAGCAAAGTAGCAAGTTCTGACGACAAAAACCACGCATTTGACCCTGTTATGTAAATGTCAAGAAAATCTTTGACAAACAAACTGTCAATCAGTTTTTCAAAATTCGGCACCATTTGAACTTCGTCCAAGAAAACGTAATTTATTGTGTTTCTGTCTGCAATCCGCATAATGTAATCGTGTAAAACGTGGCGTTCCAAAAGTGCCTCGTTTTCCATTTCTTCAAGATTAAGATAAATGATGTTTTTTTCTGCAACGCCGCTGTTTTTCAATTCTTGCTGAAATTGTTTGAAAAGCGTTGTTTTGCCGACACGACGAAGCCCTGTAACTACTTTGATTACCTTTATGCCCAACATATTTTTCAGGCGATTAATGTACATTTCTCTTATTATCATAATCGTAAAACTTTCAATATTTAATTACTTTTGCGGTTTCACAAAACCGCAAAACTTTGTAAAATTGCATACTTTTGCGGTTTTGATTTTTTTGCAGTACAAAATTACAATTATTTTTTTTATTTTTCAAAAAATAATTGTAGAAATTTCAATCAAATTTGCCTATAACGTCCCAGCGGCTTGGCGCAGGCGGGGCTTACACTGCCGTTCGGACGGGCGCAAAACTTCCTAATCCG
>JGI20171J14444_1000438_pt1 | contig 11832 bp, 11 predicted proteins | sample TergutNc150P4_FD_14444 | JGI IMG/M metagenome (IMG submission 14444) | reverse complement strand
TAAACCAAAAAAACAAAATTATCACTGCGATTGGCAAAAACATTGAAATTAAATCCCAATATTTTGTTCTGTCTTTGTAAGTTATTGTACCACTGAATTTTTCGTCTGCTTTGGCTTGGTCTGTAAGTTTTATAAATTCATCAATAGTAGGAATTTTTACGGTAATAAATGCACCTTTATCGCTGTTAAAATTTTCAATTTTGCCAAGAATTTTCTCAACAGAATCCTTTTTTATTTCAGCTTCAATAGTAGAAAGCGGCGGCGAAGGATATACCACAATATTATCGATGCTGCCTGAGTTGAGGTATTTTTCAAACTCGGAAAAATTTTTTTCGCGTTTTACCCCAACCGAATCGTTTCTGCTGAACATAAAAAACACTAAAATAGCGATTACTCCGAAATATAGCCATGAATAATTAAATTTGGGCGGTTGATTTTTGTCATTCAACTTATTAAATTGTTGTTTGCCTTTATTTGTTTCCATTTTTTAGAATTAGAATATTTAATTCAACTGTTTGATGTGCAAGTATTTATAGATTAAATTATTATTTTTAGTAAATAAATTAAAAATTGACTGCAAAATTAATATAATTTTTTGATTTTAAAAATTCAACGCCAATCAGAAGTTTTTTTGTGAATATACAAAGCCTCTTTTTATGAATTTCCATATTTATGTTCATACGAAAAACAATTTGATTTACCTTATGAAATTAATTTTTTCAAAAAAACCTCCAAACAAAAACAAAATCTGCCTGCAAATACACTGATTTACAGACAGATATTTTTTTACAAGTACTCGAGGCGGGACTTGAACCCGCACAGCCGATAAAAGCCAAAGGATTTTAAGTCCTTCGTGTCTACCATTCCACCACTCGAGCAACATTAATTCCTTATTTTAATATTCCAAAATTATTTTTGCCAATTTCGGAATTTAAACTCTTTTTTGAGCGGAAAACGGGACTCGAACCCGCGACCCCGACCTTGGCAAGGTCGTGCTCTACCAACTGAGCTATTTCCGCAAAACTTTTCAATGCCGCAATTTTTATAAATTCGGGCTGCAAAAGTAGTAATTTTTTTTGTTTTACAAAAATTTTATACAAAAAAGACGAACAATTTTTTTGAAATTATTCGTCTTTTCTTTTTTGCTTCACAAAAAAGTTACGCCAATTTGACAAAAGTGTCCTGCTCGCCGTCTTCTATGAAATTTACTTTCCCTTCGCGAGCCAGCCAACCTAATGCGTAGTTCAAATCCTTTTCGGTAAGTTTGGTTGCTTTTTTTAAGCCTTTGATGTCCAATTCTTTAACACTTTCCAATGCTTTCCAAACTACTCCTGCATTAATGCCTATTTTTTCTAAATTCATAATGAGATTGTTTTTTTATTAAAATTATGAGTTATTTTTTCGGCTGCAAAAGTACAACATTTTTTTTAAAAACAAATAAAAAAAATGTTTTTTAATATAAAAAATAGATAATTTATTAACAAATCTTATTCTAAAATTTGTACTTTATTAGGATTTCGTTGTTTTGCTTCGGGAAATTGCGCTTTATGTCCGAGCGCTATTCCAATGATTATCCGATAATTAGCAGGTAAATTTAACTCTGCCACCACAGCGTTTGCCTCAGGAGTTCCGCTGTTAAGTGCGTGGGCAACTCTTCCTAAGGCTACAGTTCCCAAACCATACGATTCTGCGCTGAGCATCACAGTTTGCGTAAAAATTCCCGTATCAAACGGACTGTAACTGTTTGTAGTGTCATTTGCAACGAGAATCAATGTTGGCGCATTGTAAAAATCGGGCGCAACTGCTTTAATTTTCGCCAAAAAATCTGCATTGCTGATAACGCGAACTTCCCAAGGCTGGTCGTTTCTTGCGCTCGGAGAGTTAATCGCCGATTTCATAATCAAATCAATCGTATCGCGAGATACAGGCAACGCGGTGTAAGCGCGGATACTGCGGCGAGCAAGAATGTTTTCGTTTACAATTTCAGATTTTGACTGATTTTGAGCGTTGCCTTTGCTTTGGCAACTTGTGTTTGAGGCAATTATAATACCCAAACTTAAAACTAAAAATACTGTTTTCTTCATTTTTTTAATAATATAAAATAAATTAAAATTTTAAAAATTAATAATTTGATTTGACAGAAATTTTATTAGGAAGTTTAATAGCATAAAATTTTTATCAAAATTAAAATATTTTTTTGAAAAAAACTTTTTTATAAAAAAAAACTTTAATTTTGTACTTTGAAAAAATTTTAATTTTTATGCCAATAAATTTTAAAATAACGATTAAAGATATTGCCAAAGCACTTGGGGTTTCGGTTTCAACTGTTTCACGTGCGTTGCATAATAACCATGATATAAGCGACAGTACAATAGAACTTGTGCAGAGTTATGCCCGTGAACATAAATACGTACCGAATTCGCTTGCTTTGGGCTTAAAAAATCAACGTTCGCGGATTGTTGGCGTAATTATACCCGAACTGGCAAATAATTTTTTTTCAACTATACTTTCAGGAATGGAACTTGCGGCAGAAAGGCTTGGTTATTACCTGATTGTATGTCAAAGTATGGAAGATTATGAGAAAGAAATATTCAATGTGAAGACTTTGCTCAATGCGCACGTTTGCGGCGTAATGGTTTCAATAGCAAAAACCACAAAAAAATTTGACCATTTTAAAGAATTTATTTACAACGATATACCTGTTGTTTTTTTCGACCGTATCTGTCCCGAAATTGATGCGTCAAAAGTTGTGGTTGATGATTATGCGGGAACATTTTCAGCAGTTGAATATATGATTAAAACGGGCTGTAAGAAGATTGCGTTTTTCCACGCGCCATTGAATTTAGAAATTTCAAAGAATCGAAAAAACGGTTTTTTTGATGCTTTAATAAAAAATGAAATCCCTATAAATGAAAACTTTATACGCATTGCCGACACCAAACAGTTGGGTTATCAAAATGCGTTTGACCTGCTGCAACAGGCAGAACACCCTGACGGATTTATGTGTATGAACGATTATACGGCAATAGGTGTGTTGCTGGCGACAAAAAACCTTGAGATAAACGTTCCTGAAGATGTTTCTATTTTCGGATTTTCAAATTCTGAAGCCTCGCAGAATACTGACCCGATGCTCTCAACAGTCAATCAACATCCTCTAAAAATCGGCGAGCAGGCGATGAATCTTTTGATTGACAAAATAGGAAAAAACGAACACGCGCCTAAAAATAAGATAATTAAAACTTCGCTCGTACTGCGCGAAACAACACGAAATCAAAAAAATTAATAAATATATAAATATATAATAATTATGACAAATAAACCTGACCTTTCTTTTTGGAAAATCTGGAATTTAAGTTTCGGATTTTTTGGCGTACAAATCGCATACGCTTTGCAAAGCGCGAATATCAGCCGCATATTTTCGACTTTGGGCGCCGACCCGCACAATCTTTCATATTTTTGGATTCTTCCGCCTTTAATGGGGCTTATTGTTCAACCAATTGTTGGTTCGTTGAGCGATAAAACATGGATTCCACGTCTGGGACGCAGGATTCCATATCTTTTTGTCGGTGCGCTGGTAGCCGTTATAGTAATGTGCCTGCTACCTAATGCGGGCAGTTTTGGAATGGCTGTTTCGGCGGCGATGATTTTCGGACTTGTAGCTCTAATGTTGCTTGATACTTCGATAAATATGGCAATGCAACCTTTCAAAATGCTTGTGGGCGACGTGGTCAATGAAAAACAGAAAACATTTGCCTACTCCATTCAAAGTTTTTTGGTAAATGCAGGCAGCGTTTTAGGCTTTTTGTTTCCTTTTATTTTAACATGGATAGGAATTTCAAATATCGCAGCAGAAGGGGTTATACCTGATTCTGTTATTTATTCGTTTTATGGAGGCGCTGCCATTTTGATCTTGTGCGTATTTTATACTATGTGGAAAGTAAAAGAAATGCCGCCACAAGAATATGCCTCATTTCATGGTTTTGATGCCAATCCGCCTGTAAAAGAAAAATCAGATTTCATTACTTTGCTCAAAAATGCACCAAAAGTATTCTGGACTGTGGGCTTGGTGCAATTTTTCTCTTGGATAGCGTTTATGTATATGTGGACTTATACCAATGGCGCAATTGCCGCAAATGTATGGGGCGTAACAGACGCAAAATCAGCCGAATATCAAATAGCAGGCAATTGGGTTGGCGTACTTTTTGCTGTTCAGGGACTTGCTTCTGTGATTTGGGCTTTAGTAATTCCGCGTTTCAAAAATAAAACAACAGCGTATATTATCAGTCTTTTGCTTGGAGCAGCAGGTTTCATATCTACACTTTTTGTCCACAATCAATATCTTTTATTCGGTTCATATATTCTGATTGGCTGTGCTTGGGCAGCAATGTTGGCATTGCCATTTACCATTTTGACTAATGCGCTTTCGGGTAGAAATATTGGCGCTTATCTCGGACTTTTCAATGGAACGATTTGTATTCCGCAGATTGCGGCAGCCGCATTGGGCGGCGTTTTGCTGTCGCTTGTTGGCGGACATCAGATAAATATGCTTGTTGTAGCGGGCGTGTCGCTTATTTTGGGAGCGGTGGCTGTTATATGGGTTAAAGAAAAGCAAAGTTAATAATTTGCTCGATAAACATACTTTTTAATTAAATTAACGAGGTCGAAAGTTATGAAAACTTCTGACCTCGTTTTGTGCGTTATTTCAAGGATTTGTAATCCTTAAATGATTAATATAACAGGTAAATGTTAAACGCTTTATAGATACCATTTCTCAAAATATCGCATTAAAAACACTGCGGAACAGGTAGGGCGAAAAATTTTTCGCCCTACAATTTCTGCTACCACCCGATAACCGATTGATATTTTACAATAATAGCGTCTATACCGCCTTTGTCTAAAATGTCTGCCCAGTTGCCATTGCCGAAAGATTCAGGATAAGAATCTCCAACCGCCACATAGCCGTTTGCTACTGCTGTTATGGAATTAAAATAATCAGCACCGTTACCGCCAAAGTTCTTTTTCCAACTGCCATGTTTGGCAGGTCATCTCATCCGCATGAATTAAGCGTTATAATTGCCAAACAAAAAAATAGTAATAACCAAAATCTAAAAATTTTTCTCATATTATTTTAAAATTAAAAATTTGTTCGTCCTTACTTTTCATTAAAATTTAAACATATTTTTATTCTTCCATAAAATCTTTCAGCATTAAAAATGCCATTTGTGTGGCGCGTTCTATGTTTTGTTCGCGAATGTTGCCAAACTGAAAAACCTTGCTTATAGTTTTCTCTTTGCTCCAAACAGCAATCCAAACCATTCCAACAGGTTTTTCGGCTGTGCCGCCGCTCGGACCTGCAATGCCCGAAACGGCAATGCCGAAATCGGAATTTGCGCGCAGGCAAACTCCTTGCGCCATTTGTTCTACAACTTGCTGGCTTACCGCGCCAAAATTTTCAATATCTGCTAAATTTACGCCTAAAATATTCATTTTCAATTTATTGGAATAAGCCACAACACCTCCGCTAAAAATATCGGAACTGCCTGCAAGCAATGTAAGCCGATGCGCAATATTGCCTCCTGTGCAACTCTCGGCAACGGCAAGAGTTTTGCCTTTTTTACGCAAAAGCGTACTGATAATTTGCTCAACAGAAATATCTTCAAAAGCAATTATTGATTTTCCAAGAATTTCTGTCAATGCGGCAATTTGCTGATTTACAGCAAATTCTAATGAAAGCGCATCATCAGACACTCCGCTTAAACGCAATTTTACAATTCCATAATGCGGCAAATATGCAAGATGAATATTGGGCGGCAAAGCGTTTTCCCAATCGGCAATTTTGAGCGCAAGTTGCGATTCGGGAATTCCGCCAACAAGTACGTTTTTATGCACAATTGCTTGAGTATCAAATCGTTGATGCAAGCACGGAATAATATCGCTGCTCATTGCGGTTTTCATTTCGTAAGGTACGCCCGGCATTGAAACTGCAACTTTTCCATTGAGTTCAAACCACATTATCGGCGCAGTTCCTGCGCGGTTTTGAAAAATCTCAGCATTTTCGGGCACAAACGCCTGACAGCGAGTGAGTTCATTCATTACCAAAGAGCGCGTTTTGAAAAATTCCAAAATATTTTGATAAACCAAATCGCTGAAAACAAGGCGCGTATTAAAATATTCCGCAAGCGTTTGCTTGGTAATATCGTCTTTTGTGGGACCTATTCCACCTGTTATCAGAACAACATCGGCGCGGGCAAAAGCCGCATCTAACGCACTGACAATCTGCTGTTTGTTATCGTAAATTGAAGTAATTTGCACAACATCAAAACCGTTAGCGTTCATTTCGGCGGCAATGTATGCCGAATTTGTATCAACAATTTGCCCAATGAGAATTTCATCGCCAATTGTAATTATTTCCGTTTTCATTTTTCTTTAAAATTATTATTTTTATATTCTTTTGCCGCCGTTTGAAGTTCGGAAAACCATTTCTCGCCAAAACGGCGAGTTAGCGGTTGTTGAAGAAATTGATATACAGCAATTTGTTGTTGTTTTCCTAAATCTCTTGCGCATTGGCAAACCGACCATTTATGATAATTTACGGCAATATAATCGTTATATTTTTGCAACCGAACAGGATACAAATGACAGGAAATCGGTTTGTAAAAATCAATTTTTCCCGCTTTGTACGCCTTTTCTATCGCACATTTGGCGCAACCATCGCTATCGCGATAAACAAACGCACATTCTTTGCCATCAACCAAAGCGGTAACATTCTCGCCTTCTCTGTCGATGTATGAAACGCCTTGATTTTCAATAATTTGACGCGATTTTTCAGGCAAATATTCCAAAACATCGGGTGCAATTTTTTCTAAAATTTCTACTTCTTCATCCTGCAACGGCGCACCCTCATCGCCGTCGATGCAGCATTGCCCTTTGCACGAAAACAAATTGCATACAAAAAATTCGTCAAAAAGGTCAAAACTGATTATCGTATTATCAATCTGTAACATAATATGGGTGCAAAATTACTGTTTTTTTTTATATTTTTGCCAAAAAAATTGTTGTTGGTTGCTATTGATTATTTATTTTGTAAAAAAATCTTTATCTTTGCGCTTGTTTTTCTTTAAAAAAATAACAAATCAGCAAATTATTTATTTTATTTATACTTTCAAACTATGTCATTAATTATCAAGGAAATACGCACGAAAAGCGAAATGAAAAAGTTTATCCGTTTCAATACGGATTTGTATGCAGGCAATCAATATTTTTGCCCGCCGCTCGAATTTGACGAACTTGCAACGCTAAATCCGAAGAAAAATCCCGTTTATGATTTTAGCCAAAGCGTGTGCTATATGGCTTACAAAGACGGCAAGCCAGTTGGACGCATTTGCGGAATTATCAACAATCGCGCAAACGAACTGTGGAAGGTAAAAAAACTGCGTTTCGGCTGGTTCGATTTTATTGACGACTTGGAAGTTTCCGCCGCGCTGCTTGATAAAGTTGCGCAATGGGGGCGCAGCAAGGGAATGACGGTGATGAACGGACCTGTCGGTTTTACAGATTTCGACCATCAGGGTTTGCTGCTTGAAGGTTACGAGTATAATTCGCCGATGGCGAGTTTGTACAATTTTCCGTATTATGTCAAACACTTTGATAATTACGGATTTACCAAAGAAGAAGATTGGATTGAATACCTTGTAACTCCGCCCGACAAAGTGCCTGAACGAATGGAGCGCATCGCAAAAATTGTGCTGGAAAAATACAATTTGCGCGTTGATAAAGTGCATTCAGCCAAAGAGTTAAAACAAAAATACGGCTATTCGTATATGGACACGCTCGACGAGGCGTACAAGCCGCTTTACAACTATTCGCCAATGACCGAGCGGCAGAAAAAATACATTGCAGATGCGTATTTCGGTTTGCTGAATTTCGATTTTGCAACTATCGTTGTCAATGCCGAAAACGAAGTTGTAGGCGTAGGCGTGGGAATGCCAAATATTTCTGATGCGTTGCGCAAATCAAAAGGGCGTTTGTTTCCATTTGGCTGGTTTTATTTACTTAAAGCATTGAAAGCAAAAAAAATGGAAGAGTTCGATTTGCTGCTTATCGGCGTGCGACCCGATTATCAGAACAAGGGCGTAAATGCAATTTTCTTTTACGACCAAATTCCGTATTTTATAAAATATGGAATTAAAAAAGTTACCACAACCAATATTTTGGAATCAAATTCCAAAAATCAGGCAAATTATGAATATTTCGACAAAATACAGCATAAACGCCGCAGGGCTTATGTGAAGCAACTTTAATTTTTGAATTGTTTCCTGCTTGGCAGTTCGCAATGACATGCTCCCTCTCTTTGTGGAAAAGGGAGAGAGATCAATATGTCATTGCGAGCGCAGCGAAGCAATATAGAATAAAAACGACAAAAAATAATTTCTAAAATTTTGAAAAAATAACATAATGAATATGAAAAAAATATTTTTAATAATCTGCTTTTTCAGCGTAATATTTTATTCTAATGCGCAGACAGACAAAGGAATGGCAGTTAAAACGGCTGTTTCTGATGTTACGGTTTTTATTAAAGGTGCGCAGGTTACGCGCAAAACGTCAGTGAATTTTCCTGCGGGAAAATCTACATTGCGTTTTACCAATCTTTCGCCTTATATTGATGCAAAAAGTGTACAGGTAAAAGTAGATGGAGAAGTAATGATACTTTCTGTAAATCATACACTTAACTACAACGATACTGTTAAACTCACAGACGAAGTTGCCGCACAGGCAAAACAGATTGAAGCCATTGATGAGAAAATCAAAACAGAGCAAACAAATCTGGAAATTATTGCCGAAGCAATCAGTTTTTTGAAAGAAAACAAAAAAATCGGCGGTGCAGATAAAGGGCTGGAATATAATAATCTGAAACTTACAACAGAATATTACAGCCAGCAAATTGCTGCATTAATAACAAAGCAAGCCGAAACAAACAAAAAAATCAAAACTTTAGGTGAAGAAAAAGCGGCAATTCAGAAAAAAATCGCTTCCGCAGGTGGCGTAAAGCCCGAACCAACAGGCGAAATCGTTCTTATTGCCGATTGCAAAACCGCCTTGCGCGTGCCTGTTGAGTTGTCGTATTATGTGAATAATGCAAGTTGGTTTCCTTCGTATGATATTCGTGCAAAGGATATTACGCAGCCTGTGGATTTGGTTTACAAGGCAAATGTGATGCAAAACACCAAAGAAGAATGGAAAAATGTGAAACTGAAAATTTCTTCTGCCAATCCAAATCTCGGCTCTGTTGCGCCAAAATTGCAAACTTATGTATTGAATTATTGGACAAAACCACCGCGTTACGATTTGGCTAACAACAATTTATCTAACACTGTTTCGGGCATTATTACAGATGAAAACGGCGAACCGCTTGCTGGTGCATCTGTAACAATTAAAGGAACAACTATTGGTACTGCCACAGACTTAGACGGAAAATATTCGCTCACAATTCCTGCAAACGGCGGCGATTTGCAAATTTCATTTGTTGGTTTTAAAACTAAAATCCAGCCAATTATCAGTAATAATATCAATATCCGTTTAGAAGAAGATGAAAGAAAACTAAGCGAAGTAGTAGTTACAGGACGTGGTGGTAATCTCTCTGCTATATCAAAAGCATTGGAAGGTCGTACTGCTGGAGTTGCTGTACAAAATTCTTCCAAGCCTACATCTGTTCCTGTTCCTGTGGTGCAGGTTGAAAATGCAACATCGGTAGAATTTGAAATAAAAACGCCTTATACTATCGCTTCGGAAAACAAAACAACCGTTGTAGAAATGGAACATTACTCTCTGCCAGCCGATTACCAATATTATTGCGTGCCTAAAGCCGACAAAGACGCTTTTCTTTTAGCCAATATCGTTGATTGGGAAAAGTATAATTTGCTCGAAGGCGAGGCAAATATATTTTTCGAGAATACTTTTGTGGGCAAAACAATTCTTGATGTGCGTTATATTAGCGATACGCTAAATATTTCTTTAGGGCGAGATAAAAATGTTGTTATCAAGCGGGAAAAAGTTACAGAATTTACGCAAACAAAATTCCTTTCGTCAAAAGCAGAAGTTACGCGCAATTGGAAAATTACTGTCCGCAACAACAAACGTCAGCCAATTTCAATGGTTTTGCTCGACCAAATTCCTGTTTCAACCGTTTCGGAAATTGAAGTAACGGCAGAAAAATTGACCAACGGAATTTTGAACAAAGAAACAGGCGAAGTAAAATGGACATTTACGCTTCCGCCCACTCAAAAAACAGAATTTGAATTGCTTTACAGAGTCCGCTATCCAAAAGGAAAAAATTTGACAATAGAATAAAATAAAGTATTGACAACAATTAATTAACGATTCACACAAACAGCAAAACTTTGAAAATGGTTTTGCTGTTTCATTTTTGTGAAAAATATCGTATTTTTGCAAAAAAATATTTTTCAGATTAAAAAATAAAATGTTAAATAAATCTAATATGATAAAAGATACGCAGATTTTTGAAATTATAGAAAAAGAAAGACAGCGGCAGTTGCACGGAATTGAACTTATTGCTTCCGAAAACTTTGTTAGTGAGCAGGTTATGCAGGCAATGGGCAGCGTTTTAACCAACAAATATGCAGAAGGTTATCCTGCAAAACGTTATTACGGCGGTTGTCAGGTGGTTGATATGAGCGAAAATTTGGCTATTGACCGCTTGAAAGAACTTTACAACGCAGAATGGGCAAATGTTCAGCCGCATTCGGGAGCACAGGCAAATATGGCGGTGTTTTTGGCTTGCCTCAATGCAGGCGACAAATTTCTCGGCTTAAATCTCTCGCACGGCGGACATCTTTCGCACGGCTCGCCTGTAAATTTTTCTGGAATAAACTATAACGCGCTTTCGTACAACGTAAAAGAAAGCGACGGGCGCGTCGATTATGACGAATTGGAACAAATAGCCAAAGCCGAAAAACCAAAACTTATTATCGCGGGCGCATCTGCCTACTCGCGCGAGTGGGATTATGCGCGTATTCGCAAAGTATCTGATGAAATCGGCGCAATTTTTATGGTTGATATGGCGCATCCTGCGGGGTTGATTGCTGCAAAATTGCTTGAAAATCCTGTCAAACATGCGCACATTGTAACTTCCACAACGCATAAAACACTGCGCGGACCTCGCGGCGGAATTATTCTTATGGGAAAAGATTTTCCCAATACTTGGGGCAAAACCACTCCAAAAGGCGAAGTGAAAACGATGTCGGCAATTTTGGACAGCGCGGTTTTTCCCGGAGTTCAGGGCGGACCATTGGAACATGTTATTGCAGCAAAGGCGGTTGCCTTTTATGAAGCCTTGCAGCCCGAATATGCAACTTATCAAATGCAGGTTAAGAAAAACGCTGCTGCAATGGCGCAGGCATTGATTGACAAAGGATATAAAATTATCAGCGGCGGAACTGACAATCATTGTATGCTGGTTGATTTGCGCACAAAATTCCCAGATTTGACAGGAAAAGTCGCCGAAAATGCGCTTGTCGCAGCCGATATTACCACAAATAAAAATATGGTGCCTTTCGACAGCCGTTCGCCATTTCAAACTTCGGGCTTGCGTTTTGGTACGCCCGCAATTACAACTCGCGGCGTAAAAGAAGATTTTATGCTGCAAATTGTTGAGTTAATAGACACAGTATTAAGCGATTACGAAAACGAAAAGACAATTTCTTCTGTTCGTCAAAAAGTTAATTCTTTGATGAAAGATATGCCGCTTTTTGCATGGTAATTAGAAGCAGTAAAAATATATTTTATTGGCACAAATAAACAAAATGCAAATTTTAA
>JGI20171J14444_1000437_pt1 | contig 11894 bp, 17 predicted proteins | sample TergutNc150P4_FD_14444 | JGI IMG/M metagenome (IMG submission 14444) | reverse complement strand
GCAACGATTAAGGTCAATTTTATCTATTGCAGTATAACTTCCGTGATAAACTTTCATTTTGAACCTCCATTATTGTAACAAACCAAATACATATCGCGCACCGCCCACATTGAGTTGTCCGTATGCAACGCCCACCAACATTCATTAAGAAAATCAAGACCACCATATTTTTTTAGATACAAATACGCTTCTTGCCTATTCATTTTGTATGTGGTAGCAAATTTATTGATAATGAACGCCATAAAACCAACTTTATTTTGCGTTTCTCTGTCAAGTTCACGTTTTTGCTGTAATGCTTCCATAAAATATTATCTTTTATATATTAATTTGCAAAGATACAATTTTTGCGGAGAATAATTTTAATTTTTTACGCAATGCCGTTATTTTATACTTGCCAAAGTTTTCGCAGCGTTTTTGTGTCCTAAATCTATGGCTTTTTGTAAAACCGTTTTTGCTTTGGTATTGTCGCCCAATTTTTTGTAAGTATGTCCCAAATAGAACAATGCTTGTGAATAGTTTGGCGAAATTTCAATGGCCTTTTCAAACGCAATTTTTGCATTTTCAAAATCATTAGCAGCATAAACTTGCCTGCCGTTTTGATAGCAATGCTTTGCTTCGTCTTCTACTCTGCCGAAATCTTTAATGTCATCTTTGACTTCTTGTACATCGGCTTTTACTTTGCGAGTGAGTTGCACATTAAAAATTGTAACGAGTATGCCTATGATACTCAAAACTACGCCTAAAATGCTTAAAAATATTCCTATATCCATAATTTGTAAAATTTTAAAGTTATTTGTCCTCCCATAATTTATTGTAAATAATATTGTTGATTTTAGATATAATTCCGCTTGTAAATGAAAGTTGCTCGTAATTCGGATTGCTGTTTCTGCTCAAATTCTGTTCTTTGATGTAGTTCGACAAAACCGCTCGCAATTCTGTAATACTTTCACTGTCAATTAATCTGCGATTGCTGAAATATATTTTTAGATAAGTCGTTTTTTCAGAAATATTGTTGGATTTGGAATATTTATCAATATCGAATGTTTGTGAAAAATCATAAACTTCTTTCCAAATGCGAGAAGAAGGTATGTCCAAAATACTTATATCTTCTATAAACGTTTTTGTGATTTCAGCCGTTTTGTCCGATAAAATCTTTTTGTTCAGCAAATCATAATTGCAATAGCGATTATAAATATTTTCGTACAAAGATTTCATTTCGGGGAAATTTTCAGAAGCCTTTATTGCCGATTGTACAATTTGACTGATTGAAACAGGAACACAGGAATTTTCTAATTTTATCAAATTCAAATATTTTGTTACTGTTTCAATACATTTTACATCTTCTTCCGAATATACAACTGCCAAAATGCAATCTTTATTGAATTTGTCCTTTACTTCTTCTGCTAATAGTTGATTCCTAAAAAGTTGATTGTATGTCGGTTGTAGATACTCTTTTGCATATTCCATAGAAAATTGAGCGGAATATTCTTGAATGGCATCAATATATCGGTCTTTTTTATGTCCTGTTTCTTTCCAATAGTCTGACTGAGAAAACGATTCGGTATATTTTACCTCAATGCCAACACCGCCAAATTCATTTTTATCATTTTGATATTCCACATACACATCAAAACAGGAATTGTCAGTCGTAATTTTTCTGTCATCTTTTCCTATGCCGTCGCCGGGGACAAATTCCAACTTTATATCAACTAACTGTTTGATATTCAAAAAAGGAAATAACTCCTTGAAAACAATGTTCCCAACTTCAAAATTATGCCATTTAAGAGGTAAAAAGATATTAAATGCCAATGGTTGAGAAGATAATAAATTTTCAAAAAGTCTTTTTTCATCGGTCAATCTTTCCCTTTGTTTGATAGCGACTAACTCATTTTTCGCATCGGCTTGCAACTGCTTATTTCGCATAAAATTGACAAAACCATTATCGCCAAAAACATAATTACAATATTCATTTTCAAGTTTTTGATTACGATAAATTCCTTGCAACATTCTACTTTTTGTAAGATGGTCATTTTTGTCGCTTGCTGGAATTGCACCGTATTTATCTTGAAATTCCTTGAATTTTTGATGTTCTACTATTTTACTCATTATCTCATTTTTAATTTGTTACTATTGAAGTCGGCACTGCGCTGTCCCACAATGACCGCTAACGTCAAAGCGGCTTGGCGCAGTGGCGGCTTACACTGAACTTGCTGCGGGATAATAACGTGCAATTTTCCACAAAATTGTCTGCGGGCTAACTGCCGCCATTGCGCCAAACCGCCCGTTAGCAGCAGTGATTTTATTTTACATTATACGGACTTTTTTTTACCATTCGTTTCATCATAAAAATTTCATCTTGTTGTCCTTCTTGAAAAGAATATTTATCTGAATATGTCCAAAGCAAATAACCACTTTCTCCATCGTACAACTTTAAATCAACATTTCCAATACCTGTTTTTTGACAAGCGAGTATTATTCCAAGAGGTGTCCCATAAGGAAAGAATATTATTGCATATGCTATTCCTCCAGCCACATTACGTGCATATACTCTTTGAAGATTGCCATTTGCTAACAAAACAGCATCTACGCCTAATGCCTTTGCTAATTCTTCAATTGTCATTTCACAATCTCCGCCAGGACAACCAATTTCTACTAATTTTTTGTTAGTTTTTTCTACATCTTGAACATCAAGATAGATATTGTACTTTCTGCCAAATTTATAAAAATTTTGAAACATTGTGTTTTGGGCATTAACAGTTAAATCTTTTTCACGTGCCTGCTTACTTTCAACAGTTTCATTTTTGTTTGGCTCCAAATGTACTTTTGGTGGTAAGATAGCGAGTGTCCTATGTTTCATTGTATAAGACGTAGCACTTGGTTTTGTATATATTTTTGCTGTACTACACGAAGCAAAAATTATTGTAATAACTGCACAAAGAATAAAAAAGTGGTATCTTTTCTTTTGTTGCTTTGTGCCAAATGCGCTTTTTTGAATGGTTTTCGCCTCCATTGCACTATTGTGCTGTCTTTGGACAAATCTCTTTAACATAAAGATTAAATTTTAAATTTTGCCTCCACTTACTTTATGGCTTTCGGCTTCTCCACAGAGTTAGTCACAAATTTTTGGCTTTTGCAAAGGAATTCGGAACTGCTATTTTTTTATTACCACTTCTCGGTAATCGTTGCCACTATTGGCTTTCAGTCGTTCTCCGCCGCTTTGTCGCCCCCGCATTGCCTCTAACGTCCCAGCGGCTTGGCGCAGGCGGGGCTTCCACTGCCGTTTGGACGGGAACGAAACTTCCAATTCCGCACAAACTTTCGGGCGAGCCACTGCCCCGCTTGCCTTTAGATAAAAACATGGAAAAATCATCACAGAGTATTATACTTTTCATAGATAAAAAAGAGTTATATATCTCAAAATGGGGAGCGGAAGTGAACTATCAAGCTTGCGCCAAACCGCCCGTTGTGTGTCAGGCGTTTATCTGTTTTCGGCTTATTATCTTGCCAATAAAATATATCCATGATAAGTATGTATTATTCCAAACAGTACTGACAATGTTGTGTAAAGGACGTAGTGATAGGGAATTTTTATAAATAATTTCTTTCCTATAAGTCCAATTCCGATTAACCATATCGTTGCAGTCCAATATCCTGATAATTGTACTATCATATTTTTGCAAAAAACTGTTTCATAGCAGTTTATTAGGATAAAATACGAAACAAAATATAGAATAAGTCCTATTATGTATATCAAAATTCCTGTTTTTCCTACTCTGTCTTTTATCTCTATGCTCATTATTATTGATAATGCTATTAATATGAGCCTTACAATAGTTTCTATTGGAACAATTATGTGAGAAATATTTTTCAAATAACATTCAGGTAAATATTTCGTAAACAAAACATTAAGCAGTATCACAGGAATAAACAGCAAAAAACAATTGCTATAAAAACATTGTATAATTTTCTTTCTGTTCATAATTGTATTCCTATTGCTATTCCGACTGCATTTACGGAAGGATTTCTATCTCTACCGTAAACGTCATTGTTTGAAGTGTGAAACCACAGAATAGAGGCAAACAGTTTTGTGTGTTTTTCTAACGCATACTCAAAGCCACCTCCTAAATGCCACCCGCCATTTAGTTTTGTTCCATTTTCAGGGTAATCTTTTGAATATAGTACCAAACTCATAATGCCGTCTAAAAACAGTCGCATTTTTCGTATGGTAGGTGTATATATTCGCATATTTCCATTAATTCCCAATCCTAATACAGGTGTTCTTGGACTTCCTGTATCATCAAAAGCGAATAAACCGCTCAAACCGATACCTAAATCCATTAATTGGTAATTCTGAAAGATTGGAAAGTTCCATATAAAATCATAACCTGCTTCAATAACGCCAATATTACTCGTGTATGAATTATAATTGCCTATGGTTACTCTGTGCCCAAAATCCAACAATTTATTTTCTTGTGAATATAAGGGTGAGAAACCTATTATAAGACATACTATTGTTCCACAAATCATTTTTGTCCACATATTTTTCATTTTCTCATTTTTCTATTACGTTTCTAACTCGTTTCCCACTGCGCTGTCGCCCGCTTGCACACAACGTCCCAGCGGCTTGGCGCAGGCGGGGCTTNCACTGCCGTTCGGACGGGCGCAAAACTTCCAAATNNGCACAAACTTTCGGGCGAGCCACTGCCCCGCTTGCGCCAAACCGCTTGTTGCAGGCAGTGTCTTTGTTTATTCGATTTTTATTAGTTGTGTTACAATCTCTTTTGTATTATTGGAAAATAATTGTTTAAAATAAGCAATTGTTTTATCTGAACTATTCACAACAACTTCGATTTTTTCTCCTTTTTTGTTAGCCTCACTTAAAGCTACAACAATTCCACCTGTATTTTGGCGTTTATCTGATTTGCTTGGAGTCCAATCTAAATCAATATCTCCAATGTAATAAATTTTATCGCTTAAAGGAACATCAATAGAAATGTAATTATCAGGTATATTTTTATAAAAATTGCCCTCTCGATATTCAACAAGTGCTAAAAAATTGCTTCCTAATGGCATCTTCAAGTAAAAAATTCCATTTTCGTCCAACCAAACAGCATTTTTTGCCCACAATCTCTCATTAAAATGTATCAATACTTTTTTGTTTTCGATTGGAGTACTACTTTTTATCGTTAATTTCCCAAAAACAATTGTTTCTGTAGGTTTCGTTTCAGTTGTTACAATTCTTCCTGAACCACAAGAGAAAAAAACAAAAATTCCAAATACATAAAATAACTTCTTCATACTGCACTAATTTTTAGATATATAACTTTATTTTTTAATTTTAACTTCCTTTTAACGTTATCTAACTTTGTCGCGCTATGCTGTCCGCCGACATTGCCTGCAACGTCCCAGCGGCTTGGCGCAGGCGGGGCTTCCACTGCCGTTCGGACGGGCGCGAAACTTCAAAATTTGCACAAACTTTTGGGCGAGCCACTGCCCAGCTTGCGCCAAACCGCTCGTTGGGCGAAGGCATTGTTTCTATGTTGTTTGATATAGAATTACTGCTATTTTAAATTTGTCACTATAAAACAAATAAATATCTTTTCCGCCACTAATCGAATAATTTGAACTGTAAATTCTTGTAATAAAAGTCATTCGATTTCCATCAGGGTCTAATGGGGTTGCATCTCCTTGTATCCATTCAGGATTACCTCCAATTTGCTCATAAATCTTGCCGGGTTCTCCGATATAATCTGGTAATTTATGGTTTTCTATGTAATAGTTCTTTGTTGTTTGATATTCTTCTTTAGTTTTTTCAAAATATTCAATCCAATCTTTGGAAAGAGCAAAATAATTAAAATCCGATTTAAAAGAATATTTTCCATCAATAATATCAAATCCTATCATACAATCACTACAATATTCATTGAAACTGCTAATAGTTTCCCTATTATATGGGTCTTCATTAAACTCTAACATATGAACTGTTCCTTTCCATTCAGGATTAATAATACATAAGTCAATACTAAATAGAGGAAACAAATACTTTGAATGTTCTTCTATGCGATTTGCAAACACATCAGTCGTTTCTGGAAACATTTTTATAATATTTGTCATATTCGTTGTTCCCATTTTTTTTCTTTTAAAGAAATTAAATACTCCCATAATTATTCTATTTTATGTCCTTGTGAGACTGTTTATATTTCGTTTACTATGCAATTTTCCACTGCGCTATCGCCTGCTTGCGCCCAACGTCCCAGCGGCTTGGCGCAGGCGGGGCTTTCACTGCCGTTCGGACGGGCGCAAAACTTCCTAATTCGCACAAACTTTCGGGCGAGCCACTGCCCCGCTTGCGCCAAACCGCTTGTTAGGCGTTCGGCATTTTTTCCTGTCCGTTTTGTTCGCTTGCATATTGCTGATTTTTAATCTGTTTCACTGCTTTTTTCTAAAAAATAGTTTATTTGTTTTTGCACATTTGAAGTGCCGAACAATTTTCTGCGTTCAAGACGCTCTTTTGCCTCTGTCATAATTTCCTGTATTTTGCTTTCAAACTGTTCTTTTGGCGGAAGTTTTGTCCAATATTCTGCAACTGCAATGCCTGATTTTTCAAGTTGAAGATATTCAATACGTTGTCGCTGTGCTTGTGTGCAAAGTATTATTCCAATAGGTAAATTTTCATCTTCTTTCATCTCATTGTCTTTCAACCAAGCAAGATAAAGTTCCATTTGTCCTTTATATGCAGGCATAAAACGTCCAATTTTCAAATCAATGGCAACGAGGCGTTTCAGTCCCCTATGATAAAACAATAAATCCAACTTAAAGTCTTCACCATCAATTATCATTCGCTTTTGGCTTTCTACAAAACAAAAATCTCCTTTGCCAAATTCCATTATGAATTTTTCTAAACTCAACAGAATTGCTTTTTCCAAATCACTTTCTAAAAAACTATCTTTCAAGTCCAAAGTATCTAATAAATACGGGTCTTTGAAAGCATTAAAGGGAATATCACTGTTGGGTTTTATTTGTAGATTTGCAATTTCTCTGCGTTCATATGATTTGCGAGAAATTATATGACGCAAGTCACGCACCCCAAGTAATTGTTTGGCAGTTTGGGTAGCATAATACAATTTTTCTTCCATTGTTTTAAGTGGAAGCAATACAAGAAAGTGCGACCAACTTAATTGTCGTGACAGCGTAACGACAATTTGCTCATCGTCAAATTGGTTCGCAAATTGCATCATTCTACGCAAATTTTTATCTTCAAACGACTTGCCATATTTCGCAACCAATTGTCGTGACAATGTAACGACAATCTGTTTACCATATTCGGCACGTTCCATACCCAAAATTGTGGAGTTAACGTACTTGCCAATTTCCCAAAACATCAGCACAACCTGACTGTTTGCTACAGAAATTGCATTAAATTTCCGACTTTCAATGATTTCAGACACATTGGAAAATAAAATACTTACCTGTTCTGTATTAGACAGTTGAATTTCGCTTCTATACTTTAATATTTTACCCATTCTTTGATTTATTGCTATAAACGCAAAAGTAGTATATTTATTTTAGAATTTACGTTATTCATTGTTAAACGAATTGATTACTTCTTGTGTAACATCTTTGCCACCTGTCAGGTTGGTAAAAAGTGAACCAATAGTGTAAATCGGACCCCAAGGTATACCCCACCAGCCTAAAAAAAAGGTCAAAAGAGTATAGCCAATGCTGTGTTTTACCGTAGACTCGCCTGCACGGATAAAATAGACATCACTTCCGCGTCTAAAAGTTATTACAACAACAGAAATACAATACTTAAAAATTACAAATTTTCCTCCCCTCTGTAATTCTTTGTTTAATTCATCTACAGTCATTCCTTCAATGTTTTTTATTTGTGCCATTTTCTTTTTTATGTCCGCTCCTATTCGGACTTTTAATTATTGATTATTATTATTTCGTCTTTGTCCACTACGCTGTCCGCCCGCTGACGCCTAACGTCCCAGCGGCTTATTTATTTTCTTATTATAAGGTCAATAAAAACTCCAATAAATGCTACTGAAAATGAAAATATTGCCACTCCTATTACATAAGATAGAAATGCCTTTATGTAACTTACCACTTTTCTCTTGCCAAAAAACTGTCCTATTGCCCACGAGGTGTAAAGTATCGCAAGTAAACTTGAAATTTGTATTAAATGCAAATGTGTTAATCCTTGAATAATCAAAAAAAAAGAAAAACAAAACGACACTACTCCCAAAAGAAAACATAAAAGAACAAAAATCTCAAAAAGATTGTAACCCGATTTTCTAAAAAACAATTTTACCCAAAATGCCATAAAGAATCCGATTATCAAATGCGAATAACCGCCGTAGTCTATAATCCAATTGAGTAAGAGATTTAGAGTAGGAAATTCTATTTCAGGCTGTTGCGGAGAATATTCTTTTATGTCAATATGAAAAAAATGACTTACTAGCGTATAAATCAATGCTGTAATAACGACAAACGTTACAGGTTTTACATATCTACTTCTATTTCCTGCAAGATATTGCTTGATATTTTCTTCCGGATTGGTAAAAATTCTTTTAACGGTGTATAGAAATCCGCTATGCGTAAACAAAGCATCTGCAATTTCGTGAATGATATAATGTCTGTCAATTCTTTGGGGATTTGCAGGTTGCCCACAATTTGAGCAATAATTTCCATTAATCGGCTCATTACAATTTCTACAACTATTCATTTGTTTTTTTTATTAATGTTTTTCAAGTCCATTGGTCTGTCGCCCAAATTGCTGCTAACGTCCCAGCGGCTTGGCGCAGGCGGGGCTTACACTGCCGTTCGGACGGGCGCAAAACTTGCAAATTTGCACAAACTTTCGGGCGAGCCACTGCCCCGCTTGCGCCAAACCGCCCGTTAGGCGACGTTCTTTTCAGTTGTTTCACTTTCTTTTCTCACAAATTACAACGTATTCCCAAAGCATTGTAGCAACTGTTTTACCCGATTCGTTTGTCGGGGAGTTTCGGCAAGGCATTGATTTATTGCTCAATGCTCGCTCGTAGGTTGTTATATGTTTAAAGCCGTTTTCTTCAAATTTTTCAGCGATAAATTGGTCTGTTGGGAGTTTTACATTTTTTACAGTGCGATTTCCAACAATATAAATTGATTTTCCTCCTTTGCGAACACTGCGAGATACTTTGCTAATTGAACTGTCTAAATCGTTGTAGAATGCTGAAACCTCCAATGCACGCCTGCAGTCGATTTTGCTGACTTCAGAAATGTAATCGGCGATAATTCCTTTTTTTATGTTTTCTTTAGGTTTTGCGCCCCCCATTAACATTCCGTCAATTTTGCGTGCATAGTCAATACCAAGCCATTCATTTGAAAGTGTAGAAAATTGTCCGTATGCAACGGTTGTACGGCTGTCACCATAAGGAGGACTTGTTAAGACAACATCAAAATATTCATCTTGTGGTTGAAATTTTGAATATTGAACTTCAACTTTTGGTTCGTTCTCTATTTTGGGGTAATAAAAATTGCTATACAAGTAAAAAACATCATCTAATTTTTTGAAATATACACCAAGAACATCAGGATTGAAATTTAATAAGTCCTGTTCTTTCATTCTGAACAATTTGAATTCGTTGTTGCGGGTATATGAACATTCACGCACTGTTTCCGAAAATGGAATTAAGAAAAAACGGCGCATTTGTTTATTTTCAATTTTGTCAATGAAATATTTAATAACTGTGAGATTTTCAATCACTTGTTTTGAAAACCAAAAATCAATATTTGTGATTTGCGGACGCGATAATTTGTGTGCATTATTTTCATTTTTTAGAAATTCGTATAAATTATTTCTAAATTGTTGTCGAGTGTCAAGTATATCATTTAAAGAGATTTTTGTGAATTTTACGTTAGAAATTAAAATTGCCAAAGGGTTAATGTCAAAACCGTACATTTCCGTCAAGCCGCATTCCAAACCACTTGCAAACGAAGAACCAGAACCACAATAAGGGTCAAGAAGTCGTCCGCTATTGATATTTAATTCTTTTAAAACCTCAATGCCGATTTGTGGCAACATCGTAGCGGGATACTTATGCAAATTTGGATAAACGGTTGCATAAGATTGTCCAATAAAATCATATTTTTGGTTTCTAACTACCTGATACATAATTATAAATCTTGAATTGTGTGGAAAAGTAACGGTAATTTATCTTCGTAGGTACGGAAACCTGTGCCGTGGTTACGAGCCATTGTTCCTTTGTCGTGCAAACGTAAATCAACCAAAATGTTTTCAGCACGAAATTGGTCAGCCAATAATTCGGGCGAAGTGCCTTTCATTAGTTGCGCACGGTAGTAATGAAAATACTCAACGCCTGCTCGTTCTTCGGTAAAAGTTGAAACGAAGAGCAAGGCAGGCAGTTTTTGCATAAATCTGTCTGCGAGCGTTTGAAGTTGCCAAGTAGCAACTAATTCGCCTGAAATATGTCGTACTGAAATTTCTGTTGTTTGAACATCAAGAAAAAGCCCTGCACTGTTAGGTTTAAGCGACATTGTGTAATAAAGCCCCTGTCTGCCGTCCTTGTCAAGTGAACCATACTTTTTTACGGCTTCCAGTGGCGGCATTTTCCAAACTTTATTATTGAATGTGAAAAGTGTGATTAAACTATTTCCTTTTGTTCTATGTGCTTTCAATTCTGCACCGTCAATATCGGGGTGGGCATCGTTGTTTTCGTTAATTCCGAGCAATGTTTCAAGCGTGTAACCTATTCCAGTAGGTCCTTTTCGCATTGTCGGCACAAACCCCTTTTCCTTTATTTCTTTGAATTTATGTGTAAACTCTTGTATTGTCATTTTTACTATTATTTGATTCTGCAAAATTAATGTTTTTATCGGACACTTCAATTTTATTTTTTCGCAAATTTGTTTTGGTTTCATTTTTCGGAACGTTTTCTGTTCGTTTCTGTGCTGCTCACAAATGTCGCCTAACGTCCCAGCGGCTTGGCGCAGGCGGGGCTTCCACTGCCGTTCGGACGGGCGCAAAACTTCCAAATTTGCACAAACTTTCGGGCGAGCCACTGCCCCGCTTGCGCCAAACCGCCCGTTATCTGCTGGCATTTTCAAGTTTATCATTTACAATATATTTTATTTCTCCTACACCAATTATAGTTACTCCTTCTCTAAATTCAAATTTCATTCCTTCTGTCAGATAACCTGCATAATAATGCGGCGATAGTATTTTGATTTTCGCTTCAACTGTCTCTCCCGGAAAAACTATTTCCTTGTCAATAAAAGTCTGCATACCTGAAGTTTGCATTTCAGTAAAGTCAAATTTCACTTGCGGTCTATAACCACTTTTTGCAGGAGTTCGTCTGCCACCTTCTTCTGTCGTCTTATATTTTAATTTTGCAATAAAATCTATCTTCTCAAACTCTTGTTCGTAGAAGTCAAGAAAATTTTTTACAATGTTATCAAAATTACTTTCATTACAAAACTTCACAGACAGGTCTATAAGTTCAGCAATTAAACCTCCTGTTTCATATTGCCAAGCATTTTGTCCATTAAATTTTATTGTATTGATTTTCAGAATTGTCAATGGTGAACCAAAATATTCCTTAACTTCTTTCACAAAGTCAGCAATTATACGTTGATTTGGTGTTATCCAATCATTCATTGCCGTCAAAAATAAGGTTGCAATATCTTTCGTCTTATGGTCTGTCTTGTCTAAGTCAACCAAACTCCAAAGTGTCGAATATGTTTCAATTTTTCTATCCATAATTTCGTTTTCATTGTCCTGCTACACTGTCGCCCCTGCTTGCAGATAACGTCCCAGCGGCTTGGCGCAGGCGGGGCTTTCACTGCCGCTCGGACGGGCGCAAAACTTCCAAATTTGTACAAACTTT
>JGI20171J14444_1000436_pt1 | contig 11899 bp, 9 predicted proteins | sample TergutNc150P4_FD_14444 | JGI IMG/M metagenome (IMG submission 14444) | reverse complement strand
CACTCTTCGGCTGGCGCCGTCAGGTTGCTAATAGACGACATATAACCTGTTTTGCCTTCTGAAATCAATAATGCGGCAGTATAACCAAGCGAGTAACAATAATTTGCATCAAAATTTGATGGAATTGCGCAACGACCTTCATAACCGAAAAAATGATTAATCGTGGCAAACTTTCCTTTGTATTCGCCTTGGGCTTTGAGTTGTGCCAGACGTTTTGCCACCATTTCAATCAATAGTTTTTCGGTTTCAATCAACGAAACTTGAACATTTCCGTGCGGGTCGCGGTCGAGCGTAAGTTGGCTGGCAATGCCTTTGGGCAGGTCGCGGAAAAATTGGCAACTTTCAGCCGTAAGCATCGCTTTGACATATTGCCGCTTTACATCGTCTGTAAGCAAAGAGTTAAAATCCTCATTATTAGCGAGTAAATCATTAAGTTCGGCAATCAGTTTTTTCATTGCGGGGATAAATTCAATCAGCCCTTCGGGGATAAGAATTGTGCCGAAATTCAAACCAAAATTTGCGCGATTAACAATTACTTTAACAATATCTTCCACTATATTGTTGAGCGTCATATTTTTTGCCTCAACTTCTTCGGAAATAATGCAAATATTCGGCTGACTTTGCAACGCACATTCCAGCGTGATATGCGATGCGCTGCGCCCCATAAGACGAATGAAATGCCAATATTTTTTTGCAGAAGAAGCGTCCCGCTGAATATTCCCAATTAATTCGGCATAGACTTTACAGGCGGTATCGAAGCCAAACGAGGTTTCAATCATTTCGTTTTTCAGGTCGCCATCAATGGTTTTTGGGCAGCCAATAACCTGAATTCCTGTGTTTTTTTGCAAATAATATTCTGCCAAAACGCAGGCATTAGTATTTGAATCATCTCCGCCTATAATTACTATTGCATTGATATTCAGTTTTTTGCAAATTTCCGCACCTTTGTCGAACTGCCATTCTTCTTCCAACTTTGTGCGCCCTGAACCAATAATATCAAATCCGCCTGTATTGCGGTATTCAGCCACAATTTGTTTTGTCAATTCAATGTATTTGTGTTCCACAAGTCCGCTAGGACCTCCTAAAAAGCCGTAAAGTTTGTTTTCTGGATTCAGTTTTTGCAGTCCGTCGAACAGCCCAGAAATTACATTATGTCCGCCTGGCGCTTGTCCGCCAGAAAGAATAACTCCCACATTTTTAACAGGATACGATTTTTTTACGCCTCTTTCAAATCTCAAAAGCGGCATTCCGTAAGTTTGTGGAAACAGTTTTTTGATTTCGGCTTGGTCGGCAACAGATTGTGTATCTGCACCTTTGGTCAAAACAACATCGCCATTAAGCGATGTCGGTATTTTTGGCAAGTATTCTGCCCGCGCTATTTGCAGCGGACTTTTGGTCATTGGTTTCATTTGCTTTTGATATTAAAAAAATTAATCTTTTTTACCTTAATTATTTTGCAAAAATATTAATTTTCATAAAATATCAAAAAGCATTTATTAATTTTTAAAATAAATTATATTTTTTTAAAATAAAAAACATACATTAAAATTTTTTTTTGAAAATAATTTGGTAGAATGAAAATAAAGCAGTACTTTTGCAGTCCGAAATACGCGGGGTGGAGCAGTGGTAGCTCGTCAGGCTCATAACCTGAAGGTCGCACGTTCGAGTCGTGTCTCCGCAACTATCAAAAAACGAACGGATTACCCGTTCGTTTTTTGTTTTTTAATAATAGATGACAAATCATATTGAAAATTTAAATTGCATCATTGCCCATATCGGTTCATAATACTTATGTATTAACTGACGCTGTAATTCTTTTCTATTTTGGTTTCAAAAATTTTTAATATTTTTGCAAAATTTATTTCACAAAATAAGATATTAAAATTCTGTATTATGAATAAAATCATTGAATGTGTGCCAAATTTTAGCGAAGGACGCGATTTGAAAAAAATAGAACAGATTGTTGATGTTTTTCGCGCAAAAGAAGGCGTGAAACTGCTTGATTACAGTGCCGACAAAGACCACAACCGCATGGTTGTAACTGTTGTCGGCGAGCCTGAGGCAATGCACAAAGCCCTTTTGGAAGCGATTGGCGTAGCGATAAAACTTATTGACCTGCGGCAACATCAAGGGCAGCATCCGCGTATGGGTGCGGTTGATGTCGTACCGTTTATTCCAATTAAAAATGTGTCGATGGACGAGGCAATTACATTGTCCAAAGACCTTGCGCGTGCGGTTTGGGAGCAATTTTCACTGCCTGTTTTTCTGTACGAAAAATCAGCGTCTGCCCCGCACCGAGAAAATCTTGCCGCCATTCGCAAAGGTGAATTTGAGGGTTTGAAAGAAAAAATGCAGCAACCCGAATGGCAGCCCGATTTTGGCACAAATGCGCCTCACCAATCGGCAGGAGCGGTTGTTACAGGTGCGCGAATGCCGCTTGTCGCCTACAATGTGAATTTAAACACAGATAAACTTGAAATTGCCGATGCGATTGCCAAAAAAGTACGTTTCATTGGCGGCGGATTGCGTTTTTGCAAGGCAATGGGCGTTGAACTCAAAGAGCGAAACATTGTGCAAGTATCAATGAACCTTACCGATTATTCAAAAACAGCGATTTATCGTGCGCACGAAATGGTGCGAATGGAGGCGCGGCGTTATGGCGTGAGCGTTGTCGGGGCAGAGGTTATCGGGCTTGTGCCGATGCAGGCGCTTGTTGATAGCGCAGTTTTTTATCTTGGCATTGAAAATTTTTCGGCAAATCAAATACTCGAAAATCGTTTAATGGAATAAAAATCGGTTTTATCAGTGTTATAAATTTTTATTATCAACTAATTACGGCAGCAAACCTTTAACAATATCGCCAAAAAATAAATTCATGTCAAAGTTTTTTATTTCGCTTTATAATTTTTTTGAAAAACGTAAAATACTGTTATTCAGTATTTTGTTTGTGATTGCGGCAATACTGATTTTTTTTGTTGTTAAAATTCATTTTAAAGAAGATATTGCCGATTTTTTGCCTGATAATGCTGATAATAAACAAATTAACGCTATTTATGAACATATTGGAAATTCAAATAGAATAATTATTAGTTTTGAAAATAAAAATCAAAATGCTGATAATGATAACATTATAACTGCCATTGATTATTTTTCTGAAATTTTAAAGGAAGACGACATCGCCAAAATTATTCCACAAATAATTTCTCAGGCAGATGAAAATCAATTTTTTGAAATTACGGATTTTATAAGAAAAAACATTCCGTATTTTCTGCAAAAATCAGATTATCAAAGAATTGATTCCTTAATTTCTGCAAAAAATATTGAAAAACAAATTGTGGCAGACAAGCAGCAACTTATGTTTCCGACTGGCGATTTTTTGCTGGAAAATATTCAAAACGATCCGCTGCAACTTTTTTCGCCTGTTATGCTCAAACTTGCTGATTTTCAGGCAGGCGAATCGCAAAATATTATTGACGGACATATTTTTTCACCAAGCGGAAAAAAAGGTTTGGTTTTTGTAACTTCGCCTTTTGGCGATAGCGAAACCGCTAATAATAAGCGACTTCTGAACTTGATTGAAAAATCTGTACAGCAAACTGAAAGTGAATTTAACTCTTTGAAAATAAGCGTTTTCGGTGCGCCTGCAATTGCCATAACTAATGCCTCGCAAATAAAAAAAGATACAATTTTGGCGGTTGCGCTGGCGGTTGCGCTGATTCTGATTTTGTTGATTTATTTTTTCTCAAATGCGCAAAATTTGTTGCTTATATTTGTTTCCGTGTTGTTTGGCGGACTTTTTGCAATAGGTTTGCTTGCTATTTTCCGCGATACAATTTCTACAATTGTTGTTAGCATAAGTTCAATTTTTATCGGAATTGCTGTCAATTATCCGCTGCATTTTATCGACCATTTGCGCCACGAACCGAATAAAATTCTCGCACTGCGTCAAATTATTCCGCCCTTGCTTATTGGCAACATAACCACCGTTAGCGCGTTTTTGAGTTTGATTTTTATAAATTCGCAGGCAATGCGCGACTTGGGGCTTTTCAGTTCTCTGCTGCTTGTGGGAACTATGATTTTTGTTCTTATATTTTTGCCGCAAATAATTAAAAACAAACAGGTTAAACATTCCCAATCTCAAAAATTCGGAAAAATTTCTGATTTACGCCCCGAAAAAAGTAAAATTCTAATAATTAGCATTTTAATCTTAACTATTGTATTCTGGTTTTTCAGCACAAAAACAGGCTTTGAGCCCGATATGAACAAAATTAATTATATGACCGCCATCCAGCGCGAAAATATGAACGAAATGCTGCAATCTATTGAACATAAAGACGCAGATTTGATTTATTTTATTTCGGAAGGGAAAACTCCTGATGATGCGCTAACTGCTTACGAATCAAATATTTCATCTATAGAAAATTTGAAAAAATCAGGACTTGCAGAAAGCATTTCGGGGATTGGGAATTTTCTGCCTTCGGAAAATGAACAGAAAAACCGCATTGAAATGTGGAATAATTTTTGGCAAAACAGAAAAGATTCTGTTGTTAAAAACATTAATTATTATGCTAAAATTCAAGGATTTAAACAAAATTCTTTTATTAATTTTGAAAATATTTTAAACAAAAAATTTGAAATTCAAAATGAAGATTATTTTACTCCCTTAAATGTTTTAACAGAAAATTATTTTTTCAAAAATAAAGATAAAAATCTGATAATCAATTTGATATATGCAAAAAAAGAAAATATTTCAAAAGTTGAAAATTTTCTGAAAAATGAAACTGCAAACGGCTTTATTTTCGACCAGCGCAACATCGGGCAGCGGCTTGTAGATGCACTGTCGAGCGATTTCAACCGCGTTTTGCTTATTTGCGGACTTATTGTTTTTGTATTTCTGACATTTTCTTTCGGGCGGATAGAAATCAGCATTATGGCATTTATTCCGTTGGCTATCAGTTGGTTGTGGATTTTAGGAATAATGTATATTCTGGGAATTGAATTTAATATTGTAAATATTATCCTCGCAACTTTTATTTTTGGGCAGGGCGACGATTACACTATTTTTGTTGCCGACGGGCTGATTTATGAATACGCTTATCACAAAAAAATGCTTGCAGCGCACAAGCAAAGCATTATTTTGTCGGCTTTGCTGATGTTTATCGGAATAGGAACGCTGATTTTTGCGCATCACCCCGCTCTGCGCTCGCTTGCCGAAGTAACAATTGTTGGAATGATTGTGGTGGTGGTAATGGCGTTTATCGTCCCGCCGATAATTTTCAGATTTTTAACGCAAAAAAAAGGGAAAATTCGCCTTGTTCCTTGGACTTTAAAAAGATTTTGGGCTTCTTTTATCGCTTTTTCTGCCTTTTTAGTCGGAAGTTTTATCATTACACTTTACGGAATTTTATTATTTAAAATAAACAAAAAACAAAATATTGAAAGCAAAAAACTAAAATATCATACATTTTTACAAAAAATATCGGGTTTTGTTATCAAAAGAATTCCTTTTGTAAAATTCCGATTTGAAAATGCAAATAACGAAACATTTGAAAACCCTGCTGTAATTATCAGCAATCATCAATCGCATCTTGACCTTATGTGCCTGATAATGCTTTGCCCTAAAATAATTGTACTGACCAACGACTGGGTTTGGAATAATATTTTTTATGGAAAACTGATAAAATTTGCAGATTTTTATCCTGTTTCCAACGGAATTGAGCAAAGTATTGATTTACTGCGCGAAAGAGTTGAACACGGTTATTCTGTTGTAGTTTTCCCCGAAGGAACGCGCTCGGAAAACTGTGATATTCAGCGTTTTCATCGCGGAGCGTTCTTTTTGGCGGAAAAACTGAACTTGGATATAGTTCCTGTGGTTTTGCATGGCGTTGGCGAAATTTTGCCAAAAACAGATTTTCTTCTGCGGCAAGGGCAAATTACATCGCAAATTTTGCCGCGCATAACGCCCGCAGATGTACGTTTCACGCCCGATTATGCAACGCGAAGCAAACAAATTCGGATTTTTTACAAAGAAAAATTTGCTGAACTTTGCGCAAAGACAGAAAATGCCGAATATTTCCGCAGTTTTGTGCTTCATCAGTTTATTTACAAAGGAATGGAAATTTACAAAAAAGCCAAAAAGGAACTGCAATCAATTTCTGATTTAAAACTTACAAATTACAATTTAAAAGATGATGAAATCGGAGTTGCCGCTTTTGTTACAGCATTAGTACACAAAGATTTGGAAATAACAGCGGCAACAAAAAATCCTGAAATTGCCGCATTACTGCAAAACTGCGCAGGGCGACCAAAAAATTTGAAGATTGTTACTCTCAACTAACAAATGCAAATTTAAGCAATAAAAAAACAGGTGGAATGTTTAGAACAGAATAAAATTTTGATTTGTAAGTCAACTTAACTTCAACTAACAAATGCAACTTTAATGAGTAAAACAATCTGATTTGGCGGCATTTTGCATATCCGAATTATCAATAAGAAAAATATTGGAAACAATATCAGATTTGCGCAAAGAGTTGATTAACAGTGCGATTTCCGATGGTTTGTGATTATATAGAACAACAGAAGCGTTAATCATTTTTTCATGTTTTTTTACATATTTATTCCAATTTCACGCGCTATTTCAAACATTAATTCACGTGCGGCAGCGTGTTCGTTGGGGATTTTGCCGTCGAGAATAGCGTCTTTTATGCGCATTTTAATTTCGCCGACAGCAGCGCAGGCTGGCAGATTGAAAGTTTGCATAATTTCAAGTCCATCAACAGGCGGCTGAAAATTGCGAATGCGGTCTTTTTCTTCAATTTCAACAAGTTTTTGGCGCACAATTTGAAAATTATCACGGTAACGGCTCACTTTTTCAGGATTTTTTGATGTAATATCGGCTTGGCAAAGCGTCATCAAATCGTCAATATCATCGCCCGCATCAAAAAGCAGCCGCCTCACAGCCGAATCGGTAACATCCTCCTGACTCACATCTATCGGGCGCATGTGCAGCGAAACGAGTTTTTGAACGTATTTCATTTTTTCATTCATCGGCAAGCGCATTTTTCGGAAAATATCCGCCACCATTTTTGCCCCGATATATTGATGTCCGTAAAAAGTCCAACCGTTTTTTGCATCAAATTTTTTCACGCGCGGTTTGCCGATGTCGTGCAGCAGCGCAGCCCAGCGCAGCCACAGATTATCAGTATTTTTAGCAATATTATCAAGCACCGCCAGCGTATGCGAAAAATTATCTTTATGCCCAATTCCTTCGCGCGTTTCTACGCCTTGCAGTGCAATCAATTCAGGGAAAATCAGTTGCAGCAAGCCCGTTTTTTCCAGCAGGACAAAGCCCACAGACGGACGCGGCGAAAGAATAATTTTATTTAATTCGTCGTCTATTCGTTCTTTTGTAATTATTTTTATGCGCTCGCGGTTGCGGCAAATGGCATCGAAAGTTTCTATTTCGAGGAAAAACCCCAGCTGCGAGGCAAAGCGAACGGCGCGAAGCATTCGCAAAGGGTCGTCCGAAAAAGTTACATCAGGGTCAGTAGGAGTGCGGATTACAAGATTTTCGAGGTCGGTTTGCCCGCCAAATGGGTCTATAAGTTCGCCAAAACGGTTTTTATTCAGGCAAATAGCCATTGCATTGATTGTAAAATCGCGCCGTATCTGGTCGTCGGCAAGCGTGCCGTTTTCCACAATCGGATTGCGCGAATCTGCATTGTACGATTCCTTGCGCGCACCGACAAACTCAATTTCCATATCGCCATTTTTGACCTGTGCAGTGCCGTATGTTTTAAAAACAGTAAGAGCGGATTTTTTTCCAAGTTTGCGAACAACATTTTCCGCCATCAAAATCCCACTGCCCACTACTACCACATCAATATCTTTTGACGGACGGCGCAAAAGCAAATCGCGCACATAACCGCCTATTACATAACATTCTAAGCCCAACTTATCGGCAACTTCCGAGAGAGTTTGAAATATTTTATCCTTTAAAAATTCTTTCATTTTTTCAATTTACAAAAGTAATAAATTTATCTTCATATTTTTTGCAAAAATTTGCAGAATAAAAAAAATGTTGTAATTGTGCACCTGAATTTATTAGATAATAAAAAAATGACATAAAAAAGCGTAGAGATACGCACAAAATATAAAATAAAAAAATAGCGTTTGCTATATTCTTGCTTCTGAATCTTCGACACATTCAAAAACTCAAGAATAGGTTAAGTGATCGCATTATGCGGGCTTACTTATTTGAGTTGTGGTAGTTGAAGAACCAAGAAGCGGATAATTAAGTCCGCTTTTTTTATTGCCTGAAATCAAAAAACTTACAATACAATACAAATAAGCAAACAATTTTTTTAATAAATAATTTTAAACTAAATTAAAATGACACACAAACAAGTAATTTTAGCGGGCATATTTGCCCTGACAATGAGCGGCGCGGCTCTGAAAATAAGCGCGCAAGTTGGTATCAACATTGATACTCCTAAAACGACTCTGGACGTTGTCCAAGAAGACCAAACTACGCACGGCAAAGGTTTCCGCCTCGACGATGGCAATCAGGCTGATGGAAAAGTTTTAACTTCCGATACAGACGGAATAGGAACGTGGCAACTGTTTGGATTGAAAATGATTGAAGAAAATCCGTATGACATCAACTATCAGACAGATTCTATTTCTTTTGTTAAAAATGTGTATTGTGCAACAGGACAAAGTATTACGCTTACTGCTGGAAAATGGAAAGTGGATTTGGTGGCAGTGCTGTCGGTTAGTTTAAGTAAGTCTTGGGCAATCCCGATACCGCCGGGTGAATGGGCGTGGATTTACTTTCAACTTACCGATAATCCAAATACTGCTACATTAGTTAGAACTTCCGATGTAGCCGAAGGCAAACAACTTGTCAGCATGCTATATACGGTAATTAAACCGTTAAGTTCTGTTTATAATATCTACCAATTCGCAACAACTCAAGGTTTTTGGACGGTAAATAATACCATCAGCACAGATAAAACTTATTGGGTATTTGCTCAATTACAAACTGTCTCTACAAATTTGCCCAATTCCTATTTATACAGAATACTTTGCATACAATGGGAAAATAAATTAGTGGCGATACCAATTTTGTAAAATAAAAAATATTATTGTCGGCGGCTGTTCCTTGCATGAGCGGGCAGCCGCTTTTGTTTTATTTAAAAATTTTCTTGAAAAGTTTTTTGCCGAATTTGAAAATCAAAAAAAGTAAAATCACAACAAAAATAAACACAAGTATTGGCACAACAATTGCCAAAACGCTGAAAATTGTAGAGCCGACAGTTTCTGCTGTGGCAACAAACGGATTGCCAAATCCGCCTGTAGTTGTTGTAGAGGCAATGCGTGTGCTTGCAAATGCGCTGCTGATTGTTGCTGCCGTGCCGCCGCCGGCAATCACCGCTAAAGCCCATTGAGGAAACGTTCCCGCATCAACAAACTGACTTGCAAAAAGCAAAGTTCCTGCTGCCGCTGCCGCTGGAATTGTAAGTGTATCAAGCAGATGGTCGATAAAAGGAATGTAATACGCAAGAATTTCAACCAAAGTGGCAACGCCTGTAATTATTAAGGTTGGCAAACTCGAAAGCCATGAAAAACTTTCACCCAAAGACAGCCAACCCAAATGCGAAGCCAGCGAAACAATAAACACAGGCAAAAACACGCGAAAACCTGTTGCTGCTGCCAGCCCAACGCCAATAAATGCGCTCAAAACGTATTTCCATTCAACAAAATTCTGCAAAAATTCAAACATAGTTTTGAAATTTTAAAATGCGAAATTACAATTTTTTTTATAAAAGTCAATTTTTTGCCCGAAAAAATGTATTTTTGCAATCTGTTTTTTATAAATGAATTATGAAATATTTTTTAATGATATGTATTTCGCTGATTATTTGCGTTTTACCTGCGTGTAAAAAACACATTGCACCACAACTGCCGTCGAATAAAGGAAACTCATCTGACAGCACAACATATTTTCTGACACAGATTAACAGTGATATTATTGCCCGCGAAGACAGTATTTTGAATATTTTTGTCGAGCAAAATTTTCCCAATTTTCAAAAGACCGACAACGGTTTTTGGTACAAAATTATTTCAAGAAAAACGAACAAAAAAATCACACAAACAGATACGCTGTTTGTGCGTTACAAATTGTTTGACATTAATAATCAGCAACTTAAATCAGAAACTTTTGCCGCTCGTTTTGGCAAAAAAGAAATGACCACAGGACTTGAACAGGGTTTACTTTTGATGAACAAAGGCGATTCGGCAGAATTTGTCATTCCATGGTATCTGGCTTTTGGTGCAAAAGGCAATGATGCGATAAAACCTTATACATCTGTAATTTACAAAGTTTATGCAGAATAAGCAGGTTTAATTATTCGGTTTTTTGCAATTTTTCGGGATTTGCAATCCTGCAATAATGATTATTAGCATTTGAAAAAATAAAATTGGATTGAAAATCCTGATGCTCAAAACTGTTACATTGCAAATGCGGCTATCGTTGTTTCTTTGTTCGCAATCGTTATTTCTTTATTCGCACTTGATGTATTTACAACACAAAGAGCAGGCGCAGAGTTTTTATTTCTGCGCCTGCCTGATTAAAAAATGTTTTTAAAAATTACGGCGAATGCTTAAATTGAATTTTTTAAATGTTTTTTCTTAAAATATCTATACAGAATAAAACAGATAATTGAAATAATTATCAAAGATACTATCCATATAATATTAGAAGGCAAATATTTAGAATTATCAAAATATGCGAGCAAATAAACAGGCAAAGCAAGCGCTGTTACTTTATATCCAAAATTCAAAAAATTAGAAAAAATCCATCGTTTATGATTTTTCCAAATCAATTCTTTTTTTTCTTTGGAATCTTCTTGATGGTTTTCTAATGCTAATGTCTTTTGTTCTCCAAAATATTTTGATAAGCCATAACCACCACAACCCATACATATTGCCCATATAGGGAAAGCAATACACATATCGTGTCTTTCACTATTGCTGTCGGTAATAAATTCACTACCAAATTGCAATAATTCACTTACAATCATAAACACAAAGCAAATAATGCCTGTAATAACGCCAGCTTTAATGTTTTTTTTGTTCATAGTATTTTTATCTACGCCTGCCTGATTAAAAAATGTTTTTAAAAATTACGGCGAATGCTTAAACCAATGCAAGGCATATAACTTCCGCGAAAAAACGCGCCGAGCGTTAATTTTGGCGTAATGTCAAATTCATAACTTGCCCGCAATGCACCTGTCCAAAGATTTTTATTCTGCACATATAAATGACAATACGTACTGTTGGCATCTAAACTATAATCCAAAGTACTGTCGTAAGGAAATCTTTGACTTTCAACGTGCTGTTCGATTGCATAACCTAAACCTCCGCCAATTTTGAGCGCATGGCGCGAATTGGCTGTAAAAAATTTAATAATATCAATCCGTGCATTAAGCATTAAATCAATTTGAGAAACGCCACCGTAATGATTATCAATATCAATGTGATAAATTCCGTTTTTATAAAAAGTTACACCACCTGAATAACTTTCTCCCAAAGGGAACATACTTTCGTAGTCAGCCGACAAACTTACATCAAGCCATTTCCATGTTTTGCCATATTCGGCAAAAATCAGATAGCCGCGACCTGATTCTACATTAAACCCAATACCCGCCTGTACAAAACTTGTAAGCGTCTGCGCTTTTGCAAATATTAGCAATGTAGCAAAAATAAATGTTAAAAATATCTTTTTCATTTTTATAAAAATTATTAAATTTAATATATCTAATCGCTAAATTCCATATTTATTGGTTTTGTTTCTTCAAGAAACGCATCATTATTGTTATTGCAACTTACTGCAGCA
>JGI20171J14444_1000431_pt1 | contig 11976 bp, 13 predicted proteins | sample TergutNc150P4_FD_14444 | JGI IMG/M metagenome (IMG submission 14444) | reverse complement strand
CCAGCCGCCCAAAAAGCCGCCGATGATTCCAATAATAATGTTCCATAGCAAGCCTGAACTGCTACCTTTGAAAATTTTACTTCCAAGCCAGCCGCAGACTGCCCCAATCAGTAATGTGATAATTAATTGTCCTATTTCCATACTTTATAGTTTTTAATTATTAATATTAAGACGCAAAAATACAGTATATTTTTATACGTTGTACCAAAGAGTGAATATTTTAACGTTTTTTATAAATAAATTATAAAAATATATTTACAGGCAAGTTAAATTTTAATATTTGTTAAAAAACATTTTTTAAAAATATTATTAGAAAAATTTACCTGTTTATCAAAAATTCCAAAAACCGCAGACCCTGAACCCGACATTGATGCGTAAAGTGCGCCTAAATCATAAAGTTGCTGTTTGATTTTTGCAATTTTAGGAAATTTTTCAAAAACCGATTTTTCAAAGTCGTTGAAAATCAAATTTTTCCACTTTTCTATCGGCTCGCAAATTGCCTCGCGCAACTGAAATTCCGATTTTTTTGGAGTTATCCCTGCGTATGCCTCTGCGGTTGAAACGTGAATATCAGGTTTTACTATTACGATGCAATATCCTTGTAATGAAATATTTACTGGCGTAAAAATATTTCCTGTTCCTTCGGCAAAAACCGCTCTGTTGCTCACAAAGAACGGACAATCTGCACCAAGTTTTGCTGCATAAATTTCAAGTTTTTCGTCCGAAATATTCAAATTAAGCAGTTCGTTAAGTCCTTTGAGCATAAAGGCACCGTCTGTCGAACCGCCGCCAAGTCCCGCACCTGTAGGAATTTTTTTTGTCAGTTTAATATCAAGCGGCGGAATATGAAAATCTTTTTGCAGCAAACGCAATGCTTTGATTATCAAGTTATTTTCTGCTTCTCCTTCAATTTTATTTCCCAAAATAGAAAAACGAAAATTGTTTTTGGCATCTGCTTCTTCAATTTGCAAAACATCGGTCAAGCCAACAGGGAAAAACACCGTTTCGATATTGTGGTAGCCATCAACACGCCGTTCGGTAACATAAAGTCCAATATTTATTTTACAATTTGGATATAAAATCATATAATTTTGACATTTCATTTATATTAGTTTGCAAAAATACAAATTATTTACGATTTACGGATTTTATGCAATCAATCAGAGCTTAAAGTTTATTTTGCAAATAAATTTTTTTTATTATAATTTTGCCATATAAAATTAATAATATAACAAAAAAAATGAAAGCCGCATATACAATTGTTTTTCTTATCATATCCAACATTTTTATGACTTTGGCATGGTATGGTCATTTGAAATTGCAGGATATGAAAATAACCAACAACTTGCCTCTTTATGGCATTATCCTGTTTTCGTGGGGAATTGCTCTATTCGAATATTGTTTTCAAGTTCCTGCCAACAGAATCGGTTTTAGGGACAATGGAGGTCCATTTTCATTAATGCAGTTGAAAGTGATTCAGGAAGTTATTACCCTGGTTGTTTTCACCATTTTTGCCCTGTTGGCTTTTGAAAGCGAAAAATTACACTGGAATCATATCGCAGCCTTTGTGTGTCTGATTCTGGCTGTATATTTTGTGTTTATGAAATAATTTGGAATTGTTTTTAAAAGTCTTTTTACCGCAAAGGCGCAAAGATTTTTCGCAAAGGTCGTAAGGAATATATTATTTAAAATCAACACTTCTTCGTCTCACAAGATTTGTAATCCCGCGAAAGTGAGTATAAGCATTTAAAATACAAAAAAAATAAAAAAGTTATGATAAAATCGAACCAACGGTCAGCGTTAGCTAATTACAAATTTCTTTTGTTTTAATATGGAATGTCAAAAATTGGTAATTTATCCAGCCTTTGAAATAATTTTTACGTCAATTTGTCAGTTAAAATTTTGATTTTTGTAAAAAATCGGAAAATTTGTCATATTTTTTATAGTGGAATACGATTTGATTATTTACAAGCGTAAAATTTAATAATAACTTTAATAACTTTAAAAAATAGGAGAAAAAATTATGACACTTGTAAGAAGAAATCAAAATTGGTTGCCATCGGTTTTCAACGATTTGTTTGTGGGCAATAATTGGGATACTGTAAATTCGAGCAGAAATATGCCTTCTGTTAATATTTTGGAACATAAAAACAACTTTGAAGTTCAGGTTGCTGCTCCCGGAGCGCAAAAAGAAGATTTCAATTTGCATATCGACACAGACAACGACCTTGTTGTTACAATGGAAAAAAAGACAGAAAACACTGTTAATGCAAGCGAAAGCCGCTATTTGCGCCGTGAATTTGACTATTCAAAATTTGAGCAAAGCATTATTTTGCCCGAAAATGCCGACAAAGAAAATATTTCAGCAAAAATGGAAAACGGTATTTTACATATCGAAATTCCAAAAATTAAGATAGAAGACCGCAAAGCAAAGCAGCGTACAATAGAAATTCATTAAAAATTTAATTTTTAATTTATGGTGTAAGGCAGATAGGCGCAGATGAAAAATTTGCGTTTATTTGCTTTCTTTTTATAAAAAAGCGAATGAAATCTTTGCCGTATTTTAAAAAAATATTTACTTTTGTGTTATAAAAATTAAAAAATTAAAAAATTGTAAATAACACAATGACAATTCTTTACGAAGACAATCACATTATCGCTGTCAATAAAACCAATTCGGAAATTGTTCAGGGCGATAAAACCGGCGACACATCGCTTTCCGACCTTGTAAAAGCGTATATCAAGGAAAAATATTCAAAAGCGGGCGAAGTTTTTCTTGGCGTTCCGCATCGCATAGACCGTCCTGTAAGCGGCGTTGTGTTGTTTGCACGCACGAGCAAAGCGCTTGAGCGGCTCAATGAAATGTTTCGCACTCAGCAAATTGACAAAACTTATTGGGCAATTGTTAAAAATATGCCGCCTGCGGCGGAAAATCGTTTGGAGCATTATTTGACGCGCAACGAAAAGCAAAACAAATCGTATGCAAGTTTGAAACCGCAAAAAAACTCAAAGCACGCTGTACTTTCGTATCGAACTATCTCAAAATCAGATACTTATTATTTACTCGAGATAAAACTCGAAACCGGACGTCATCATCAAATCCGTGCGCAACTTGCCGCTATTGGCTGCCCGATAAAAGGCGATTTGAAATACGGTTTTGCGCGTTCCAACGCAGACGGCGGCATTTGTTTGCACGCTCGCAAAGTGGAATTTACGCATCCTGTTGCTAAAACGCACATCGAAATTGTTGCCCCGCCGCCTGAAAATGAAAAATTATGGAAAATTTTGAGTTGAAAAATATTATTTTGCAAATTCAACCCGATGCGATTTTTGTTCTAACTGACAAAAATACGCATCGATTTTGTTTGCCTTTGCTCGAAAATAATTTGCAGAATGTTGATTATAAAGAAATTATCATTGCCGCAGGCGACGAAAATAAAAACATTAAAACTTTAACGGAAATCTGGCAATTTTTGAGCGAAAATTGTGCTACGCGAAAATCGCTGTTTGTCAATGTTGGCGGTGGAATGATAAGCGATATTGGCGGTTTTGCTGCGGCAACTTTCAAACGCGGAATGCGCTTTGTGAATGTCTCTACAACGCTTTTGGCGGCAGTTGATGCGGCATACGGCGGAAAAACAGGAATCAATTTCAACGGATTGAAAAACGAAATCGGCGCGTTTGCCAAACCTGAAAAAACATTAATTAATGTGGATTTTTTCAAAACATTAGATACAAAAAATCTGCTTTCGGGCTTTGCTGAAATGTTAAAACATTCGTTGTTAAGCGGTTACGCGCTTTTGAACGAAACATTGAATTTTGATTTGGAAAAATTTGATTTAACAGAACTTGATTTTCTTCTGCAAAAAAATATTCTGTTTAAACAAAGTATTATAAATCAAGATTTCACAGAAAATTCGGAGCGCAAAATTCTCAACTTCGGTCATACTTTCGCCCACGCATTTGAGGCGTTTTTTGCAAAAGAAAATCCTGTTTTGCACGGATATGCAGTGGCTTGGGGAATGGTTTGCGAACTTTATCTTTCTTTTGTGAAATATAATTTTCCAAAAGATATTTTATTACAAATCAATTATTTAATAAAAACATTTTACGGAAAACCAAATTTTTCGTGCAAAAATTATGAGATTTTATACAATATAATGTTGCACGACAAAAAAAACGCCGCGCAAACAATTAATTTTGTGTTGCTTACGCAAGTTGGGCAGCCGAAAATTGACCAGCAGGCAACCAAAGAAGAAATTTGGGAATGTTTTGATTTTTTAAGAGAAAATTAGAAATCAGCAATATTTGTTTTTAATTTATTTTTTAATCTGTATTACCGATTTTTTATGTACTTTTGCAATCCTAAATCCTTAAAACTATCATGAATATGATTACATTATTTAAAATCAAACACTTAGCATTATTTTTGTTATTGTTTTGCTTGCAGAATATAATTTTTGCGCAAATCCCTGTTGGTTATTACAATGATGCCGAAGGAAAATCAGGTGCAGAATTGAAAACCACACTTTTCCAAATTGTCAAAAATCCCACTGTTTGGGAGGGGAAATATTTTAATGCAAGAAGTTTTTTCAATGAACACGACCGCACTCCAGATGGTCTTTATATCTGGGATATGTATTCCGATATTAGATTACCTGAGTGGATAGGTACAGGTACTAATGCACTGAACCGCGAGCATAGTTTGCCCAAAAGTTGGTTTGGGGTTGGAAGCGGACAGGAAGACAGGTATTCTATTGGCTGCGACTATCACAATCTTTATCCATCTAATGCGAAAGCAAATAACGCAAAAAGCAATTATCCTTTGGGCGAAGTTAATATGAGTGTAACTGTTACATTTAATAATGGCGTTTCAAAAGTTGGCAAAAGCAGAATTCCTATTAATAACGGGCAATATACTGGCAATGTTTTTGAGCCTGCAGACGAATACAAAGGCGATTTTGCCAGAGATTATATGTATATGGTTACCTGCTATGAGGATTACTCGCAGATATGGACAACTTCCTATGGAATGACTATGCTTCAAAACAACACTTATCCTACTTTTACTCCTTACGCAATTGATTTGCTGATGAAATGGCATCGGCAAGACCAAGTGAGCGAGAAAGAAATAAATCGCAACGAAGCGGTTTATGATGTTCAGGGTAATCGGAATCCGTTTGTTGATCATCCTGAATATGCAGAATATATTTGGGGCGGACAATCGCCTGTGCCTGATGTAGATGCAATGTTTTCTGTAAGATATTACAGTCAAGGTAATCGGCTTCAAGTTACACTTGCCAATTTCAATGGTGCACAATACGAAATTTATTCCGTCAGTGGAATAAAAATTAAAGAAAATGCTTTGCAAGATGACGGCATAATCAGTTGCAGCGGCTTGCCAAGCGGAATGTATATTATTTCGATTTACAGTCCAAACCCGAAGCAGAATAAAAAATACACAGAAAAATTTGTAGTAAATGTTATCAAGTAAAAATCAAACTTTTCTGACTTTTACTTTAACAATATAATCTTCAAAATTAAGTTCTTCGGCATCGGTGAGCGTTTTGGCAAAAGTGAGTGAATTTGCCAAAACCTGATTTGAAATATATTCTGAAAATTCTTTTATTGCAGCGGCGATTTCGTCGCTGCATTCAATTTCTATAATAATGCGGTCAATAATTTCGTAGCCGCTTGATTTTCTTATATTTTGAATGCGGTTTACAAGCTCGCGGGCTATGCCCTCACGCTCAAGTTCGGGCGTAACTTCAACATCAAGTGCAACAGTCAGATTGCCCTCATTGCTAACAAGCCAACCGGGCATATCTTCGGTAATTATCTCGTAATCAGAACTTTCTATTTCGATTTTTTCGCCTTGCGGCAAAACGAATTTATATGCTTCTGTCTTTTCTATTTCAGAAATCTGACGGCTGTTAAAGGTTTCAAATGCTTTTACAATCTCTTTCATCAGTTTGCCGTATCGTTTGCCAAGAGTTTTAAAATTTGGCTTAATGCGTTTTACAAGATTTTCCATTTCAACATTTGGCGGCAAAATTTCCAATTCCTTGATATTTACTTCGTTGCGTATCAAATCGCTAACATATTGTATCTGGTCGAATGTTTTTGCGTCATTTGCAGGAACAACGGCTTTGAGCAGCGGCTGGCGTACTTTTTTTTCTGCCTTGCGCCGCAAAGCCAAAATCATTGACGAAATTTGCTGGGCAAGCAACATACATTCTTCCAAATTTTTGTCAATCAATCGCTCATCGTATTTTGGAAAATCGGCAAGATGTACCGAATTTGCAATATTTTTATTCATATATTTTATATTTCAAGATTTAAAAATTCCGTATTTCAAATTTCATAATATATAGATCAATAAATTTTTGAAATCGACATTTTCGGCGGCAAAATTACAATTATTTTTTTATTTTCCAAGATAATAAACGGAACTTTTTAATTTTTACAACGCACAAAAAGCAGGCGCAGAGTTTTTATTTCTGCGCCTGCCTGATTAAAAAAGATTTTAGAAATTACGGCGAATGCTTCTTAAAATCATTTACCTTTAAGATTGATGCTTACAGCCTCCGCTCCTGTTAAAATAATTCCATTGGACAGTTCTACCTGTACGCTGAAAGTATAAATATCTGTTTTGTCAGGTGCAGATAACAAATGGCAAATCCACTGATAACAAATAAATGGCTGATTTGCATAATCTGCTTCTGCTAAATTTGACTTGAAAATTGATATTATTGAATTATCAGTAAAGTCTAAAGAACTATGATAACTGCCTTCTGCACTGTGATAACCGTTTTTTATTGTTGCATAAGGCGAGTCGTAATACATATCAAACAAAACGCTTAAATCGCTGCCTTGTGGAAAGGCGGCAGAATAATCCTTGTCGCAAGTAATGCTTATCTTTTTTAACGGCGTTGTTATAGCCGAAACTGTTGAATAAGAATCTGCAATTTTGTCATACAGCGTATCGCCTATTTGATAAATCAGATTGTCGTACATTGCCTGTTTTTTGATATAAAACAGGTCATTGGGGTCGTCGCCATCGGACTGCAAAAAATCATCGCGTCCAATTCCATATACAGGTTCTATCACACTGCTGTCTCTGTAAACATATGTGTTATTTTGGGCAAATATGTGTATAAAAATACCGTTATCTATAGAATAGGGTTCGGTAAATGTTTTGTTTATATCATAACCTATAACCTTATTTTGTTCATCAACATAAAAACCTTTTTCAAAAGACACAAGGAGTTGCCTGTTTTGCAAATTTTCAGGTACGACAAATCTGCCTATATACGATTTTAAATAAATTTGGGGGGGGCGTACAGCAATCTTGCTTTGATATACAAGAAGTTAGTATACCCATTAAAATCGATATTAATAAAACTATTTTTTTTATATTCATAATTATTAAGTATTTCATTTGTTGTTTGTTTGTCGTTTTTTATAACATTAAATTTAATGGCGCAAAATTACATCAAGTTTTATGTGCAGCATAAATTTTATGTTGTTTAACATAAAAATTTAATACAAACGTTTTCAGAGGTCTTCGTTTGCAGGATTTGTAATGCGAAAAAACAAAATCGGATTAAACAATTTCTCCGCTTCCAAAACAAATTTTCCGTTCCTTATCGTAAATAACGCCAAATTGTCCTGCGGAAATGCCCTGCAGCAGATTTTGCGATTTAATCAGAAAATTATCGTCTTCTGTAAGTTGAATTGTGCCTTTGGTAAATTCGGGCGTATGGCGAATTTTAAAAGTAATTTCCTGCGGCTCAACGCTTTGCGCCCACAAGGCACGCTCGGTAATAAAATTGAAATTACCAACTGAAAATTCAGTTCCGTATTGCGTTGCAACGCCATATCCTTTTGAAACATAAATAATATTTGCCTCAATATCTTTTTTTACAACATACCAAGGTCCGCCAGAAAGGAAAAGCCCTTTACGCTGCCCAACAGTGTGAAACCAATATCCATTGTGCTGCCCGAGAATGCGCCCCGTTTCAAACTCAACAATCTGTCCGTGCTTTTCACCTAAATATCGGCGAATCAAATCATTATAACTTACTTTTCCCAGAAAGCAAATCCCCTGACTGTCAGGACGTTTGGACGATGGAAGATTTGCATCTTGGGCAATTTGCCTAACTTGCGCTTTCATCAAATTTCCAATGGGAAACATCAATTTCTGCACCTGCAAAGCGTCAATTTGCGCTAAAAAATCAGTTTGGTCTTTGAGCGCGTCTTTTGCTGTTGAGAGAAATATTTTATCGGCAATTTCGGTGATTGTTGCATAATGCCCTGTTGCTGTTTTGTCGTAATTTTTACCCGCACGCTGCTCAAAAACGCCGAATTTTATCAGTTTATTACACATAACATCGGGATTTGGCGTCATTCCTGCACGTACTTTACGGATTGTATAATCAACCACCGTATCCCAATATTCGCGATGCAAATCAATGATTTCCAATTTATTGTTATATTTTTTGGCAATAGCGGTTGCCATTTCAATATCTTCTTCCGACGAGCAATGCAGAAGTTCATCATCGCTGCGCCCGATTTTGATATAAAACAAATCGGGCTTTATGCCTTGCTCGTTAAGCAAATGCACAACCACCGAACTATCCACTCCACCCGAAAGCAACGCTGCAACTGTCATAAAATTTTCAAAAAATTATATTTATTGTTTTTTTAATTAAAAAAACTTCCAAACTTCCAACTTCAATTTTCTATCTAAAAGTAAAAAACTTTTGTCCTGCATAACCCACTGCACTTGTGATAATTGACACAACAACATTGGCTATTGAAGGGAAAAGATGAACAATTTCTACAAAAAATTTCAGCCCAAAATAATAAACCACAATATTGATAATTACAATTTCAAAATACCGCAAAAGTTGCACGCGCCCTTTGGTATCAACCGAATATGAAAAAGTTACATATTTTTGCAGCAAAAAGCCGCTTAAAAGCGTTATCGGAAATTTGATAACAAAAGTAGCAATGTACGAACTAAACGTTACAAAGCCCAAATCCAACATTTGCTTATGCAACAAATAATTGAAAATAAGAAAATACAGCACCCAATCGAACACTAAATTCATTCCGCCCGAAGCAGCGTAACGGAATACCTGCTGCGGAATAAATTTGTGAAACGGAGGATAGAAAAAATCAATTATTTTCTGTATAAATTCTCCAATTTTTGTCAATAACTCTTTCATTTTCAATGTAAATATTCCAAATTTCAATATTATAATTTTGAAATTATTTTTATTTTATAATTTTTAAGTAAAAAAATTGTAAATTGTTCTTTTTACGTTCTGTATTTCCCTTCGTTTGCATCTTGAAGAATGCTCATATAACTTTTGTAACGCGATTGACTGATAAAATGCTGTTCTACAGCCGCTTTTACCGCGCAATCGGGCTCGTCGGTATGAGTGCAATTTGTAAAGCGGCAATTTTTACTGAATTTAAAAATTTCCTTAAAATAATGCCCCACTTCGGCGGGTTTGAAATCTATTGTGCCGAAACCTTTAATACCCGGAGTATCAATAATATATCCGCCGTCTGTTAAGGCAAACATTTGAGAAAATGTCGTTGTGTGCATTCCTTTGTTGTGATAAGCGGAAATTTTAGAAGTTTTCAGATTCAAATTTTCTATAATTGCGTTGATAATTGTTGATTTGCCAACGCCTGAATTGCCCGAAAGCAACGTAACTTTATTTTGTAAAAACATTTTAAGTTCGGTTAATGTCTGTGGATTCAGCGCAGAAATTTTAAAAGTTTGATAACCGATATTTTGATAAAGAAAAATTAAATTGTCCAAATATTCGAGTTCAGCGGCTGTGTAAGCATCAATTTTGTTGAAAACAAGGCACGCGGGCACTTGATACGCCTCTGCGCTGGCAAGGAAACGGTCGATAAAAACGGTTGATGTTTCAGGAAAATTAACTGTAACCACAAGTGCGACAAGGTCTAAATTTGCCGCCAAAATATGCGTTTGGCGAGAGAGATTGGTTGAACGGCGGACGATATAATTGCGGCGGTCGCACAAATGAGCAATTACTGCGCTGCCGTCTGGGTTTTGTTCTATTTGCACGTGGTCGCCAACGGCAATGGGGTTAGTAGTTGTAATGTTTTTTATTCTGAAATTTCCTTTTATCTTACAATCAATAACCTGTTTATCAGATGTTTGCACACTGTACCAACTGCCCGTATTTTTTATCACAATCGCATCAGTCATAATTTTTCACATCGACAAATCTTCGATTTTTACCAAAAACCAAGTGTCTTCTTTTGTCTGTTTTTCAAAATAATATTCAATCAAAATGCCGCATTCTTTACCTTTTGCCGCTATTACAAAGTCGTTTTCGTTCTGTTTTCTTTCAAAAAACACTTTTTCTGTTGTCGGAAATTTGCCTGCATCAACTAAATTGACAAAACTCCAATCGGTTTTATGTACATAAAGCGTTGTGTCTTTTGTATTGTATGCATCGTATCCGCGCACAAACATTTCCACAGGAAATTTAATGTGTGTAAATTGAAAATTTTCATCTGCCGAAAAATTTGTAATAAATTTATCGAAACCTATAGAATCAGCATTTTCCGTTATTTCAACAAGCGTTGAATTTTGCTTTTTATTATTGCAATTAAACGTTAAAAAACAAAATAAAATTATCGTTAAAGTGTAAAATATTTTTTTCATTTTTTTAAAATTTATTTTCCAAATCTTCTTTCTCTTTGTTGGAAATCGTAAATTGCTTCGTAGAATTGTTCTTTGCCAAAATCAGGCCAAAGCAAAGGGGTAAAATACAGTTCAGAATATGCAAGTTGCCAAAGCAGAAAATTGCTTATGCGTTCTTCGCCGCTTGTGCGAATCATAAGGTCGGGGTCGGGCATATCGAAAGTTGAAAGATGCGCGGAAATTGTTTTTTCATCAATATCTTCTATCGCAATTTTTCTTTCAACTGCTTGACTTGCAATTTGTTGCACTGCGCGTACAATTTCCCACCTTGCCGAATAACTCAATGCAAGCACAAGCCGTAAGCCTGTACATTGAGCCGTGTCGGCAATACATTTAAACATTTTTGCGCGTGCGGCAGGAGGCAGGCGGTCGAGGTCGCCGACGGTGTGCAAACTGACATTGTTTTTTTTCAATACAGGCGTTTCTTTCTCAATGGTATCTACAAGCAATCCCATCAGCGCATCAACTTCGAGTTTGGGACGTGCCCAATTTTCTGTAGAAAAAACATACAAAGTAAGGTAACCGACTCCAAGTTCGGCGGCTGCTGTGGTAACTTCGCGTACAGCATCAACGCCTTTCTGATGACCAAAAATGCGTCCAAGACCTTGCTGCTTTGCCCAACGACCGTTTCCGTCCATTATTATTGCAATATGTTCAGGCAAATTTTGTTTATCTATTTTTTCTAAAAAACTGCTCATAGTCATTTTTTTATTAAAATTTAAAAGGCAAAAGTAGTGATTTTTTTATGAAAACTAAAAACAAAAAGTTAAAAACTAAAAATAATTTCGTTTGCAAGTTATGGCATTGAAATATAAAAAAGGAACGGATTTCTCCATTCCATTTTTATGATTAATGAATTAAAATATCTGTTTTATCTTCTGTGTGAAGAACCTCTGTCGCTTGAAGATGAACTTCTATCGTTTGACGATGAACTGCCGTAACTTGAAGAGCTTCTATCATTTGAGGAACTTCTATTGCTTGAAGAAGAACCGCTCGAATACGAATCCGAACTCGGACGGCTCACGCTGCTTGACGAACTTCTTTCACTCGACGAAGAACCGCTTGAATATGAACTTGAACTCGGACGACTTACGCTGCTCGAACTGCTTGAAGACGAACTCGGACGGCTCACGCTGCTTGACGAACTTCTTTCACTCGACGAAGAACCGCTTGAATATGAACTTGAACTCGGACGACTTACGCTGCTCGAACTGCTTGAA
>JGI20171J14444_1000430_pt1 | contig 11984 bp, 13 predicted proteins | sample TergutNc150P4_FD_14444 | JGI IMG/M metagenome (IMG submission 14444) | reverse complement strand
GGCACAACCAGAAAATCATTGCATATTACATCTACCAAACCGATTACAGTATATGCGTTCAATACAGGAAGTGCAACATCTGACGCTACTGTTTTAATGTCGACAGAAACTTGGGGGAACGAATATTACAGACTGTCTTCGTCGCCTTATAATGATAATGATTCTTATGATGTAGAATTGATTATTGCCAAAGAAGCAACAGTGCTGACATTCTCAAATGGAACTACGCGCAATTTATCAGCAGGAGAAGTTTATTACAATACCTCAGCTACTGATATGACAGGCAGACGAATTACTTCAAACAAGCCTGTAGCATATTTTGCGCATACAACATTGTCGGCTGTACCAGCAAACAGAACATTCGGTGATATTATCTTTGAACAGATTATGCCTGTTGATAAATGGGGCACAAAATTTCTTGTGCCAAATGCAAGGCAAAAAGGAGTAACCTCCGGCGGTACAGACATAGACAATACTATGAATAACTTAGTAAGAATTGTAGCATCTGCAAACGCTACAAGGGTCAATTTTTCAGGCGCAACACGCAATGGCGGACAAAACATCACCTCGGGCGGTACGCTCAATGCAGGGCAATATGTAGAGTTATTGCTCAGCAGCAACACAGGTGCATGTAATATTGATACGGACAAACCTGTTGGCGTATGTGCATATTTGGTAGGAGCAGGCAACAATACAAATTATCTTGGCGACCCTGCTATTGCATGGATTCCTCCTGTAAATCAAACTGTTTCAGAAACAATTGTGGCTCCGTTTTATCCTGGAACAAGCGCAAACGGCGGTTCAACTAACCTGAATCATGCATCAAGCAGGCATTATGCTACAATTATTACCAAAACTGCAACAAAAACGCAGACAAAAATTAATAATATATATGTTACTTCAGGTTGGACAGACAACGCGGCATCAGGCTATTCGTATTATGTAAAGCAATTTAATAATACAAACGATATTAATTCTATTTTTAAAATAGAAAATCCTGATGGAATAATTGTTCTATGTCATGGAACATCAAACATAGAATCGTATTATTATAATGCAGGTTCTGGAGCTTGTATTGTCAATTAGTAGATTAAAAAATCAGTAAAAGAGGCTGTTTCAAGAATAATTTTTTACATTTTTGAAGCAGTCTTTTTTTACAAGTATTTTTTAAGTTTGATTTGAAAACTGTTATTCAAAAAAATTATGTACTTTTGCAATACAAAAAATTTTAAAATTTCTTGCAAAAACCTTTCCTAAACTGGTTGAGTATGTTTTTTTTAGAAATAATTTAACAATATGAACATTTTAGTACAACTTTCACATCCCGCACATTTTCATTTGTATAAAAATGCCATAAAAAATTGGCAAAATAATGAAAATCAGGTTTTTATATTGATAAAAACAAAAGATATTCTGGAAGATTTATTAAAGCAGGCAAATTTGCCGTACTATAATATTTTGCCTGATGAAAAGCGAAAATCCAAATTTGATATTTTCAAACAAATGATTGTCAAAGACTTGCGCATTTTGCGTTTTTGCATTAAAAATAAAATTGATTTACTGACAGGTTCAACTCCCGAAGCGGCGCAAGTGGCGTGGCTTTTACGGCGATTTTCGGTAAATACAGGTGAAGACGATATGGCAGTAGTACCCGCGTGGGCAAAGGCGGCTGGACCATTTGTACAAACGCTGCTCACACCTGAAGTGTGCGAAAACGGCAAATTGAACGCAAAATCAATAAAATATAATTCCTATCATGAACTCGCTTACTTACATCCAAACCATTTTACACCAAATAAAAATGTTGTGGAAAAATATTTTTCGGCAGAAAAACCATACTTTATTATGCGTTTTGCCAAACTTAACGCTCATCACGATACAGGCATTAACGGGATTAATGCTGAAATTGCGCAAAAACTCGTTGATATTCTCAAACCGCACGGCGATATTTATATTACTTCTGAACGAGAATTAGAACCGCAGTTTGAACAATACCGCATCAAAATTAATCCGCTTGATATGCACCATGTGATGTCTTTTGCCCAACTTTACATCGGCGATTCGCAAACAATGGCTGCAGAAGCAGGAGTAATGGGAGTACCATTTGTGCGTTTTAACGATTTTGTCGGACGAATCGGCTACTTGGACGAATTGGAAAATCATTACAATCTTGGTTTTGGAATAAAAACAAAAAATGTGGAGCAACTTTATTCCGTTGTCAATGAATTAGTTGCGATGCCAAACAGACAAGAAGTTTTTCAAAATAGAAGAAAAAAAATGCTTTCGGAAAAGATTGATTATGCCCAATTCCTTACATGGTTTATCGAAAATTATCCAAAAAGCAAACAAATAATGAAAGAAAATCCTGATTTTCAATATAATTTCAAATAAAAATGAATGCAAATTTAAATATTAACGCCAATTTTAATGTAAAATTAAAAACTTCTGAAAATCAATTAAATACAATGCGCTGCCCATTGCTCAAATAATATAAATTAAATATTTTAAATAAATTATGAAAACACTATATTTGCTTTTATATTACGGATTTGCAAAATATTTGCCTAAATCTACAACGCCTGTGATTGGAAAATTTGCGAAAAAAATCAGGCAGTTTCTTTGCCGTAAAATTTTCAGAAAATGCGGAAAAGGTTTGAACGTGGAAAATAAAGTTTATTTTGGCAACGGAAAAGACATTGAAATCGGCGATAATGCAGGTTTTGGCTCAAACTTTAAAACTCACAACCGCATTTTAAAAATTGGAAATGAAGTAATGATGGGCGAAGACATATTGTTTCTTGGCAGCGGACATAATTTCGACAGGCTTGATGTACCAATGAGTCGGCAAGGAGAAAGCCAAAGGACGTTTCTTGAAATTGGCAACGACGTGTGGATTGGTGCGCGTGCTATTGTATTGCCAAATTGCAGTAAAATCGGCAATGGCGCAATAATCGGCGCAGGTTCAGTAGTTACAAAAGATATACCTGATTATGCCATTGTGGGCGGAAATCCTGCAAAAATCATCAGGTATAGAAATCAAAAAGAAAGTTTATGAAACAAAATATCTAAAATTTGTAAAGTAAAATGCCTGAATTTTGTAAAGTAAAATAGATAAAATCTGTAAAGTAAAATAGATATATGAAAAAATTAATACTTGTGGCGGGCGCGCGCCCCAATTTTATGAAAATTGCGCCGCTAATGCACGCATTTAAAGGAAATAAAAACATAAAACCTGTTTTGGTGCATACAGGGCAGCATTACGACCTGAAAATGTCGGGACAGTTTTTTGACGAACTTAACATTCCGTTGCCCGACATTAACCTCGAAGTCGGCTCGGCGAGCCATGCGGTGCAAACAGCGCGAATTATGGAGGGTTTTGAAAAAGTCTGCATTGACGAAAAACCTGATTTTGTGATGGTTGTTGGCGATGTGAACAGCACAGCGGCTTGCACCCTCGTTGCTGCAAAAATGGACGACATTACCACTATTCACTACGAGGCGGGGCTGCGCAGCCGCGACCGCTCAATGCCCGAAGAAATTAACCGCCTTGTAACAGACGCGATAAGCGATATTTTTCTTACAACATCACAAGATGCCGACGAAAATCTTTTGAATGAAGGCGTACCGAAAGAAAAAATTTTTATGGTGGGAAATTTAATGATTGATTCTTTGGTTGCAAATCTCGAAAAAGCCAAGACGCAACCAATGGAATTTCAGTTGTTAAACCGTACTCAAACTATCACCCCTCTCTTGTGGAGAGAGGCAGGGGGGAGAGGCTACGGCGCAATGACTTTTCATCGCCCGAATAATGTTGATAATCCGCAATCACTCAGAAAATTAGTTGAAATATGGGGCGAAATTTCAACTAAAATCCCATTAGTGTTTCCCGTGCATCCGCGAACTTACAAAAATATTCAAAATTTTGGTTTGCAACAGGAAATTGATAAATATGAAAATTTATATTTTATTGAACCCTTAGGTTATTTGAATTTTATAAATTTAATAAAAAATGCTAAATTTGCTTTGACTGATTCCGGCGGTATTCAGGAAGAAACGACTTATATGAATATTCCCTGTTTGACTGTTCGTCCGAATACCGAACGTCCTGTAACGATTTGGGAAGGAAGTAATAAATTAATAAAAATTAATGAAATAGAAACGGAAATTGATTTAATTTTGCAGGGAAAAGAAAAAAAAGGAAAAACACCCAAGTTTTGGGATGGACAAACAGCGGAAAGAATTGTGAAAATTATTGAAAATTTATGAAATCCCACTGCGCTATTTGCAGAAGAATGTAAATGAATATAAATAAATCAACACATCAAACAACAGAAAAAATCTGTGAAAATTTTGTCTAATCTGTGTTATCTGTGTGCTAAATTAGCAATGAAATAGATAATAGAACATTAAATAAAATAATAACCAATAAAATGAAAATGAATAATAAGAACACGATAAACATAATCCGTTATTGGCTCTACTTAATCATTGCGTGGAGTATTCATAATTTGGAGGAGGCTTTAACGATGTCGAAATGGCTTGGGTTAAATGCAACGAAGTTTCCATTAAAATTTATCCCAGTATCAACGTTTCAACAAAGTTTTCCAATAGGGATAATTATCGTTACCATACTGCTGATTGTCATTCCAATTCTGGCAATTTATAAAAAATGGGATAACCGAATACTGGGCATTGGGTTAGGCATTTTCTTGGTAAATGCTATGCAACATATTTTAACTACGATTGTTTTTGGGGGTTATTCACCCGGAGTGATTACCGCTGTAATCATTAATATTCCGCTATCCATTTTTATGATTAGACAACTTTTCAAACATAATTTACTGAAAAACTTTTCGTGGTTTCATATTTTTGTTTATGGGGCAATTGGATTTGTCGTATCTCTTGCGTTGATTTGGAGTGTAACATTATTAATGTATTATGTCAGCGTATAACGATAAAATAATGAAATAGAAAATAAAACGTTAAAGAATAAAAGAATAAATGAATAAAAAATGAGAAATCCAGCAGAAACAATTGGGAATTTGATTGACAAACAGAGCATTAGTTATATAAGTTCTGTTGATGAAAATGGTTATCCAAACACAAAAGCGATGTTGGCACCTGTCAGGCGGGAAGGGATAAAAACATTCTATTGGCATACCAACAGTCCTTCGATGAGGGTAAATCAGTACCGCAACAATCCGAAGGCTTGCATTTATTTTTGCGACAAACGGTTTTTTCGCGGCGTGATGTTGAAAGGAGTAATGGAAGTTGTTGATGATATGAATATTAAGAAAGAAATTTGGAAAGATGAATTTTCTATCTATTATCAGGGCGGAGCAGACGGCGGAGATTTTATACTGTTAAAATTTACGTCGGAAACAGGAAGATTTTACAGTAATTTTCGTTCAGAAGATTTTATTATTGATTGAAGGCTTTGCGTAGAATAAATGTTGTATTCTCCGCGTTTTTTGCGAAGAATAATTTACGTATTCAGTTATTAAAACTACTACTTTCATTTTCTCTGCAAAAAAATAGAATTTTTTTGTACTTTTGCTGCAAAATTATTTTGATAGACATATTGTTTGAACTTTGTTTTGGAAAAATTAATAAAAATTTAAGTTAATGGATTTTACTTTACAAATATACAAAAAACTGCTAATTGCTTTAAAATCAGCAAATTACAAATTTATTACTTTTGAGCAGTTTTGCGATGGAAATTTGCCTGAAAAGTTTGTAATCCTGCGGCACGATGTTGATTTAAAAGCGGAAAATTCACTTGCAACTGCAAAAATTGAGAATTTGTTAAATATATCAGCAAGTTATTATTTTCGCGTTATTGCGCAAAGCAATAAACCACAGATTATCAAACAAATAGCCGCATTAAAACACGAAATAGGCTATCATTATGAAGATTTATCTCTTTGTAAAGGCGATGAAAACAAAGCAATTAAACATTTTGAAAAATATTTGAATTATTTTCGGATTTTTTATCCCGTAAAAACAATTTGCATGCACGGCAGTCCGACAAGCAAATTTGACAACAGAAGTATCTGGAAATCAAATAATTACCGCGATTATAACATTATCGGCGAACCATATTTCGACATTGATTTTAACAAAATATTTTACATTACCGACACAGGCAGAACCTGGGACGGCGAACGTTTCAGTGTGCGCGACAAAGTAAAATCAAATTTTAACATTCATATTAAAACAACTGCAAAATTCATCAAAGCGATTGAGCAACAGCAACTTCCAAACCAAATTATGATTACAACCCACCCGCAACGCTGGAGCGACAACCGTTTTGATTGGACTAAAGAATTTATTTTACAATCAGCAAAAAACACAGTTAAACGTATAATTATCAAGTAAAAAAAATAAAACAATAAAAGTTTGCACAGTTTTTGCTGCACAACACACTTTTTGCAAAAAAAATGAAAGAATACAGAATAAACAATCCTAAATTTATTTATTTTATTCTCAACTTATTATTGTTGGGTTTGGCTTATTTTGTGGTTGTGTCGTGGTTTCATTTCACTACTCTTTATCCGCTGCAAAAGTATTGGAAAGCATATTTTGTCATTTATATTCCTATTTCGTTTATTATCGGCGTGGCGTTTCACAAATATCATTCATACCGCCACCGAAAAATGAGAGAAGTGATAAATACAATCTTACGCACTGATTTGCTGGTATTTATCATTACAGGAAGCATTACAATGTTGTTTCCTTCGCTCAAACTTTCTATTTACGCTCTTTTTGCCTTTGTGGCTGTGGCGTTTTTACTCGAATTGCTGCTGGTTTTCATCTATTATTCGTTTTTTATGGCTGTAAATATAGAACGCTACGAGCAAATTAAAGAAATTGACACAAAATCCGTTCAATTGCAGCCAGCACATTTGCTTGATAATGAAACTGTTGAAAATATTGAAAAACAAATTTCCGATTTTTCGAGCGCGACGGCTTTGCGTAATTTGAAAAAACACGCGCAATTGAACATGTCTGATACGATTGTTGTAAGCACTTCTACGATTTTTAATATTTTGAATTTAAGGGATAACTATTTTTCTACTATTATAAATTTGCTGAAAATAAATGATATTCGCAGCATAAATGAATTTTTTGTCGCTATTCACGACAAATTGCCCTACAAAGGCATTTTTATCGGCTGTTTTTTGTCCAAAAGCCAGTATAAAAAGGATTTTCTCAACAAATATCCGCCGATTATAAATTATATTTTATACTCTTTTATTTTTATTTTCAGACGGATTTTGCCAAAATGGGCTTTTACGCGCGAAATATATTTTTGGTTCACAGGCGGGCGGAAACGGATTTTGCCAAAAGCAGAAATTTTCGGGCGGCTTTATGCCTCAGGTTTTGTTATTAAAAACGAATTTAAAGCAGGTAAATTGAATTATTTTATTGCCGAAAAACGCAATAAGCCTATTCGTAATGAGATAATTAATTATGCTCCGATTATTAAACTAAACCGCATTGGAAACAATAAAAAAACTTTTAAAGTTTACAAGTTTCGGACAATGCACACTTATTCGGAATTTTTGCAGCCATATATTTACGAGAAAAACAGTTTGCAGGAAGGCGGAAAATTTCGCCACGATATACGCGTAACCTCAGTCGGACATTTTTTACGCAAATATTGGCTCGACGAACTGCCGATGATTTATAATTTGTTAAAAGGCGAGATGAAACCTGTCGGTGTGCGTCCGTTGAGTAAACATTATTTCTCGCTGTATTCCAAAGAGTTACAGAAAAAACGCACACAGCACAAGCCCGGACTTTTGCCGCCGTTTTACGCCGATATGCCAAAAACTTTGGACGAAATTCAAGCATCGGAAATGAAGTATTTGACCGAATGTGAAAAAAAAGGTACTTTTGTAACCGATTTGAAATACCTTTGGCGAATTTTTATAAATATTGTTTTCAAAAAAGCAAGAAGTCATTAATATTCACCATTTTATCTTTTATAATTTTAAAATCAAATAACAATTTATATGAAAATCAAAAATTTTATAATAATAACATTTATTTGTTTGCTGGCGTGTGTTTCGTGTAAAAAAGACGAACCCGCTCCACCTATACTTGAATATTATTTAATAGTCTATAACACAAGTCCATATAGCATTTATGTTTCATTTTATACAGAAAAGAAAATCGCATCTGGAAATCAATTCAGCGCTCGAATAGACAAATCGCAATACGATAATCTTTGGCTTGGCGAGGCTGCTGAACATCTGTATATTTATAAGGAAACAGACAGTGTAAATGTTTATGTGCCTCAATCAATTTATCAAAATCCGACTTCCCATTTTGGTGTTTTTAATGAATTTTCAAACAAATTGCAAAAAAACGATACAATAATAGAAAGGCATTGTAAAACTTTTTCGGTAAGCGATGAAATGTTTAAAAACATTAATTAAATAATTTGTAAATTCTGTTAAATGAATAAAATTCAAATGGTTGATTTGAAAAGTCAATACAACAAAATCAAACCAGAAATAGACGAAGCGATTCATCAAGTACTTGACAGTACGGCATTTATCAAAGGCGAAGCGGTTTCGCGCTTTGCACATAATTTGGAAACATATCTTGGCGTAAAACACGTAATTCCTGTGGGCAACGGTACAGACGCGCTTCAAATTGCGCTTATGGCACTTGATTTAAAGGCGGGCGACGAAGTCATTACGCCGACTTTTACATTTATTGCCACAGCGGAAGTTGTTGCACTGCTCGGACTTACGCCTGTTGTAGTTGATGTAGATTTTGATACTTTTAACATTTCTGTCGAAAGTATCAAAAAAGCGATTACTCCGCGCACAAAAGCGATTGTACCTGTTCATCTTTTCGGACAATGCGCCCAAATGGAAGAAATTCTGAAAATTGCCAAAGAACATAATCTTTTTGTGATTGAAGATGCCTGCCAATCAATTGGCGCGGTTTATACGTTTTCAGACTGTACAAAAGCGCAAAGCGGAACAATGGGCGACATCGGATGCACTTCATTTTTTCCGTCAAAAAATCTCGGCTGCTTTGGCGACGGCGGCGCAATTTTTACCAACAGCGACCAATTGGCAAAACGCATTCAAAAAATTGCCAATCACGGAATGGAAATTCGTTATTACCACGATGAAATCGGCGTAAATTCGCGTTTGGACACTATGCAAGCAGCAATTTTAGATGTGAAATTAAAATATCTTAACAATTACATTGCCGCACGGCAAAAAGCGGCAGCGTTTTACGATAATGCTTTTAAAAATAATTCTAAAATAATTACTCCTGAAAAAAATCCGCAATCAACGCACGTTTTTCATCAATATACGCTTAAATTACAGGGAGTTAACCGCAATGAACTGCAACAAAAAATTGCAGAAAAACAAATTCCTGCAATGATTTATTATCCTGTGCCGCTGCATTTGCAAAAAGCCTACAAGTCAGACCGTTACAAATCGGGCGATTTCCCTGTTGCAGAGCGGCTTTGTGATTGCGTTTTATCGCTGCCAATGCACACCGAACTCGACAGCGAGCAATTGGAGTATATCGTTGAAAATGTTAATGAGTTGACAAATTGATTTATTTGCCAATTAAAGTTGCATCTATTGGTAGAATTTACATACATTTGATGCTGACCATTGCCACGTGTGTAAATGCGTGAGCAATTATCGCCGTTTCAAGTCCCTTTTTCCAGTATAGCCAACCCAAAATCAGCCCTCCAACAGAGTTTCCAATCAGTATGTACGTCAATAACAAGAAACTTGGTTGAGAAACAGAGGCATATACAACAGGAAAATGCCCAACTGCAAATAATATTGTTGATAAAACAATTCCAATCCAGTAAATTATGTCATTGAGATTTTTTGTTAGTTTTGATATTACCCAAACAACAAAAGTCATAAATCCAAAGCGCAGAAGCAATTCTTCGACTATACCGCCATATCCTAAACGAGCAAGTAACGTAAGTTCGACTTTGTTTTCAAGTGCTTCAAACTCTTCGGGTAGCAACATTTCAAATATGAAGGCAATGAATACGATTAAAATTCCTGCCAATAGTCCGAACAAAACACCATATTTGATTTGTTGCACAAATGATATTTGAGGACGTTCAATTTTCAAAAGAGAGGAAATTGTAGGAACTGTCAAACTTACTTTATCGTAAAGTGCTGTCCCAACAACAACGGCAATCGACAAAAAAATGATTGGTTGGACTAATGTTAACAATTTAATGGCAAATGGTGGCAGTTGTGCTATTTGCTCTGGTAAATCGCCAAGCGGTAATGTTACTGTCAACATAGTCAAAACACCCAGAAATCCGAGAACAAACAAAGTTAATCCTAATTTTAATTTTCCGTTCATTTTTATAATTGATTATTTTAATATTTAACTCATTCTTTATCTGCGTTTTCAGGCTTTATCTCGCTCAACTATTGTTGCCAAGCATTGATAATACCGCCCACAAAAATACTTTTGACAGAATTTCGCTCACAAGCAAAGCGGCTATAAAAGTTAGCACGCCTTTTATGCCGCGCACATTGGCAGAAACCGAATAACCATTGTACATCAACACAATGTACCAAACCAGCATAGCCACGCTCACAATCAGCATTGGCGACATTTTCAACACTATAAACATCATTTGCTGTATCGCATCGGGCGAAAAATCTGTCAAATCTATTCCGCATAATGATTTAGAAAGCGACCAAAAACCCATCAGCGCAACAGGAATCAAAGGCGTTTTTGCCAAAGCAAATGTTCCTGCAATATCAATCAGACGTACATTTTTGCCCGAAACAATCAATGCGGTAATATAAAAAATAATTACCATAATTATATAAACGCCAAAAACGCAATAAATCTGTTCTAAAATCGTGCTTTTTTCACAGATATAATGCGAATCAAGCGCACCGTCGAACACTGTATCTGTCAGATAACACAAACCAACCAGCGCGAACATCACTAAAACGCCGTAAATCAATGCTTTACCGCCAGCAATAAACTGAAATGGACGAAAAAGATAATCCCAATTTTTTTTACTATTTTTCATATTCATTTAATTTTTTAATAATTTCATCTAACATATTTCTAACAGTTGGATAACTGAATTTCAGATATTTAGCCATATCTTTCAAACTTCCGCTATTTTGCACAAAGCGCAAAACAAATTCCTGCTCTTCGGCAGTCAGGCGGCTCAACGCGGGCATTTGATACAACCCGCTAACTTCGGTATTGCAATTTTCGCAGCACAAACATTTGACTTTCAACTCACAACCGCAACTTGGGCAGATACAAGGCAAACTGCATTTGCAATCTTCGCAATTACATTGATTATTTTTATTGTTTTCCATTTGTTTAATATTATTGAATTAAAACTTTGCAAAATTAATATATATTTTAATAATATTCAAATAAAATTAAAAATTTAAGAAAGTTTAACATTGTAAAAAATTAACATTTTCAAACTGTACTCATTATCAATCCGTTTGCATTTCCCAAAAAATTACATTAATTTTGCACCTGAAAAATTGATAATTTTATGAATATTTCTTATAATTGGCTGAAAAATTATATCAATAGCTCGGACAATCCAGCAGAAGTTGCTAAGATATTGACTTCCATTGGTTTGGAAGTTGGTAAAGTGGAAGAAGTTGAAACTGTAAAAGGCGGCTTGAAAGGCTTGGTTGTAGGCGAAGTGCTTACTTGTACCGCGCACGAAAATTCTGATCATCTGCATGTTACAACTGTAAATATAGGCAGCGGCGAACCGCTGAAAATTGTTTGCGGTGCGCCAAATGTTGCCAAAGGGCAGAAAGTTATTGTTGCAACCATTGGCACAGTGCTTTACAGCGGCGATGAAAGTTTTACAATCAAACGCTCGAAAATTCGCGGAGAAGAAAGTTTNGGAATGATTTGCGCCGAAGATGAAATCGGAATCGGCGCAAGCCACGCAGGAATTATCGTTTTGCCTG
>JGI20171J14444_1000428_pt1 | contig 12007 bp, 12 predicted proteins | sample TergutNc150P4_FD_14444 | JGI IMG/M metagenome (IMG submission 14444) | reverse complement strand
GTTACTGCCACTGCAAGGTCTAGCCTTTTCTTTTTTCATAGAAACCTCCTTTTTTTGGTTCTATTACTTAGACGTAAAAAAAGGGAAAAAAAATCCTAAAAAGTGAATTTTGCAAACACTTGTTTGCAAAAATGTGCATTTTTTTGAAAAATCGCCCCTGCCAAGGGCATAGGGTGCTTGTGAAAGGGAGATAGAAAAATTTACCGCCCCCTCCGTACTTTAACTGGCAAAATACCCATTGCCTCGCGATATTTATTAACAGTTCTCCTAGCAACCCTTAAACCGCGTTTTTCCAAAAGTTCCGCGATTTCTTGGTCGGAGAGTGGGTTTTTCTTGTTTTCGTTGTTTATCAAGTCCCTAATGCTGTCTTTTATTCTGACATTGCTAACTTCGGTGCCATCGTCTTGAGCAACGCCAGAAGAGAAGAATTTTTTGAGCTCAAAAACTCCATAATTAGTTTGAACATATTTTCCATTTGTGACCCTGTTTACCGTGCTTATATCCCTATTTATCTCGTTTGCTATATCCTGCAAAATCATAGGTCTCAAATGCTGCTGCCCACGAGCGAAAAAGTCGTATTGCCTGCGCACAATGGCGTTCATAACCAAAAGCATTGTCTCCTTGCGGCTTTCTATGCTACGCATAAAAACACTTGCTGAATTCAGTTTGTTCCTTATCCAAGATTTTTCTTCGTTGCTAACGTTCTTTGTTTTCAGCAGATTTTTGTAGGAATTGTTTATTTTTAATTTTGCCTTTGTGCCGTCTCTTAGCTGCACACTGAACGAACCATTGGGTTCCCTTTCCACAATAAAATCCGGCGTAACATAAGATAAATTGGAAACGGGAATTTGTGCAAGCGGTCTTGGGTTAAGCCTTGCAAGTTCTTTTATCGCAACGGTAACATCTTGGGTAGAAATATTCATCGCTTTTGCAATTTGCATATAACGCAAATCAGCCAGCAAATCGTAATGCTTTTCCAGCATTTCAATGGCCATTTTTGAAAAATCAGGTATTCTTTTCGCTTGAATAAGGAGACAGTCGCGGAGGTCAAAAGCTCCAACTCCGGGTGGTTCAAGACTGCGCAAAACATCAAAGGCTTCTCTCACCTCACGCGGAGCTTTTTTCAATGGTTTTTCGTTTTGCAAAACAGCATCTATGGCTTTGAACACGGAATTCTTGCCCGAATTTTCCGCAGAAGTTTCCGCCTCATTTTCATCCGACAAAAATCCATTATCGCCAACACAACCTATTAAATATTCAAGGCATACATATACATCTGCGGGCAAATTTCTGTCTTTAACTTGGTTCAGCAAATATTGTTGAATATCCAAATCATAGCTTTGCGGGCGTTCCCAATCATCTTCGTCAGGATCTCTTTTGCTAAAATCTTCTGGTTCTGAATCTTTAAAACCATCTTGAAAATAATCATCCCAATTTATATCTGAATTATTATCCGGCTCGTCTAAAATACCTTTTTCTACATCGTTTGTGCCATATTCATCGCTTGTTTCTTCGTTCTTATCATCGTCGCTATCACCGCTTTCGTCCTCTTCCAAAAGGGGATTTATTTCCAACTCCTGCTGAATGGCGGCTTCCAATTCCAAGGAATTCATTTGCAAAATTTGCGATGTAATTATGGTTTGAGCAGATAGCTTCTGTTCCTGCCTCATTCCCTGCGATATGTTCATTTGAACAGGCATAACTATCTCCCTTCTTGAGCGCGTTTTTTAGCTTTGCTCCTAGCTGTTTCCCTGAGCAGATGTATGTTTTTCAAGCTAAGCATGCTTCTCCGTTTGCCGTTTTCATCATAAATTTTTATACCCTTCCTGTCAATGCGGTTTATGAATGCTTGTAGCGAAGAACGCAAACTATCTACGTCATTCACAATTTCTTTTTTATCCAGCAAAGCCACAGTGACAGGGCTACTTTCAAATTGGATTATAATTTTATCGAGTTTCTCCATAGCTTCCCTAACAGACAAGATTATTTTATCCGCAGATTCTATTCCTTCTTTTGCTTGAACCCTGATTGTATCAAGAGATTTGTCTATTTTGTGGCTCGCATCCGATATTTGCACGGCATAATCGGAGACCTTATTCAAAGCCCCCATAGTTTGATTTTCAACGGTATTTATAGCCTTAGACAAAGCATTCAGCAAATCTTCACATTCCTCTATAATATCTTCTACTTGCTTTTGCAAAGATGGATTTTTTTCATCGCCTGTGTGCAAAGCACGAACAAGATCCACAAGGGCTGCAACCTGCTTTTTTGCAACATCGGCGAGTGCCAAAATTTCCGCAAAGCCTGGCTCAAATTCCCCGTCAAAAACATAATTTTTTGGCATAGGTTCCCCCTTCTTTCCGGGTTCAACTATAATGCTACGGCTGCCCATAATATTTGGGCTAACATTTCTGAATCTGGTATCTTTGCGAAAAATCCTAGGTTCGTCTAAGCCTATTTCAACAAGGGCTTTATCGTTTGCCTTGGTGACAGAAACAATATGGCCTATTGCAAAGCCTCTTATGGCAACAACATCTCCGTTTTGCAAAGCACCCATTTCTGGAAACTGCACAAACACAACGTTTCTCGCTCTCCTTTCATTTTGCCATATAGAAAAGGCTAAGAATACAATAACCAACAATACCGCAGCTATTGTAATGCTTCCTATAAGCTTGTCGTTATTCATCCTTCCCTGGTAATTTTTTTCTCTTAACTAAAAATACCGCACCTACCATAGCAGAAAGCAAAATAAAACCTACAAGCTCAAATAAAATAAAATATCCTCCGGGGATATCCATAGAAACTCTGTAACTGGTATCAAAGAGGTGTTCGGAAATAGTAGCAACGCTTCCTGTCACTGCCCCTGGATTTTCTGATAAATTTGCACCGAAAACAGCAGAAAGCAAAAGCAATCCTCCGCACAAAACCGCAAAAACAGAATTCGCACCGAGCTTATCCATTCTCGGAAGCCTTGTTTCTCTTGCTCCATTAAGTACCATAATCACAAATACTATGAGCATCATAACCGCGCCTGCATAAACCAGAATTTGCAAAACGCCTAAAAAAGTGCTGTGAGCAAGAGTGTAAATACCCGCAAGTGAAAGCATATTTAGCACAAGAGCCATTGCGCCATTTATCGGATGCTTTGAAATCAAGAGCGCAAAAGCACTAACGAGGCACACGGCCGCAAACAGAAAAAAGAGAATTGTTGAAAACACATTAACCTGCCTTAGATAGTTTTTGCATATCTACTACGAATTTTTCACGCGAGTCGTGTACAAAAGAAGTTACCCCTGTATCCATTCTTATGGCATCTGCTGGGCAAGCCTCCACGCAAAGCCCGCAAAACACGCAAGCCAAATGATCTATTTCAAAGCGAACCGGTTTTTTTTCCACTTGCCCATTCGCAGATTCCCCTCCGTCCACCCTAATGCAACGTGCAGGACAAGCAGCCGCGCACATTCCGCAGGCAACGCAACGGGGCGTGCCATCTGCCCTTTTTAGCAAACGGTGCATTCCGCGATAGTTTTTGGGTATGGGTGTTTTTATGGTTGGGTACGGAATTGTTGGCAGGGTTTCGTATTTAAAAAGCCCCCGCAAAAAATGCCGCAAAGTGGTGAATAAACCACGAATTGCTTCGGGAACATAGGATTGCACCCAGAGCGTTCTTTTAGGATGTTGAATTATACGAGGCATAAGGGTAATATAGGAAATTTATTTCTATTTTGCCTAAAACATACTTTAGTCACCATAATCAGCTATTTTAAACAGTTTTTAAATGATTCAACCCATTCTGCCGCTGGCTCGTCAATAGGTGCAATTTCTCTTCTGTGCTGACAAATGGATTCTCCAATTGCTGTGAGCCATTTCTCGCCAATTTTATCAGGTTTTAATCCATATTTCTTGATTTGAAAATCAACCCATTCGCCAAATTCCATAATGCGAACGTCCGTTTCGTATATTTGTTTCAACTCGTCAATTCGCTCTTTGATTTCTAGGCTTAAATTTGGATTTTTATCAGTTACAAAACCTGCAATCTTTACTTGTAGATGTAATTTCAATTTATCGTTTAATTCCTCAAGTTCATCTCGTAAATATGTTTTGCCATATTTTGCATCCCATGATTCAATAATATCCATATCGCCTTGTGTTAAAGTAAGTTCAATGTCACCAATATTTCCGTGCTTTTTGTTGGCTGAACGCATTTGCGAAAGAGGTTTTAGATATTCGTCAAAACATTTCTCTTCTTCCAATACTTGAAACAAAGCGTGCATCGCCACTTCAAGCATTCTTGCCTTGTAGTTTGATTTTTCAATGAAATCAATAACTATAAAATAACATTTTTTGAAATTTGGTTTATTTTTTAGGAATTTGTTTAATGTAGCTAATGTTTCTTTCGTTAATTCAATAAATGTTTCCGATTTATTATTCAAAAAAACTATCAGTTGTTTCAAGGCGTTTCCTGCGTCTAATTTTCCTGTTTCAACAGCATCGGTAATTTCTATCCATTTGTCCTTTGCGCCACGAATTGCCGCTTTGTAAAGTTTTGAATACGGATAATTTTCTGCTAAAGTTCTTGTCATCATAACTCCATCAGCATTCAATTTCAAAAGATTATATTTTCTCAAAATAGGTGTTATGTAATTTTTGTCAAGAGTTCGCATAGGAATTCCCTCTTTCCAAGAAAAATCCTTGCCAATGTTTGTGCTTCCTTTGTGCAAACGGATTGATTGTGTTGGAACTATTGCTTTTACTGTTAGTTGCAAAATGGTTAATCCTACAATAGCTCTACCTACTTCACTTGTAACAGAGTTTACCAATGACTCAATAACCTTAATGTATTCTTCCGTAATGCCATTGATTTTAATTTCAGAACTACGACATTCTTTAATGAAATTTTCAAGAAAACCTTTAGTCAAAAATTCTCTGATAGTAATCAGTCTTTGCTTCGCTTCTTCCGATGATTGTCCTTCATCGTATCTATATTCTATACCATCTTCATCTATTAAAACACTCCTGTCCGAATAAATGTGTAAAACGGATTCGCATTTTGCATTTTCTTCTTTAGCCATATTTGCCTTCTATAATGATTTTTTAAGTTGAACGCTTAGTGGAGTAAGAGTCGGAAATTTGTATGGGATTAAATATTCGTCTTTTGAAATTTCAGGGTTTGTATTGCTGTTTCTAATTTCAAATCCAATTTTTCGTAAATCAAAGAAATACTCAATTAATTTTTCCTTGCGAATATCATAATTTGTTGCAAACTGATTAATGTGTTTAATTTGGCCTATTGTCGGATCAATTAAAATTTGCTCTAAAAGTTTCCAAATGCTTTCTTTTGTTTCATCACTTGATTTAACAAAGTTATAGGAAATATCGTTTGTATATTGATAATAACCATTTAGTTGAATCAAATCTGCCTTTATATGGTTTTCGACTAATGTTTGCTCAAACACTTTCCACAAAATAGTGTAATCACTTAAAACATTACTGTGAGAAGTTAAATAAACTTCGTTAACTGAAAGAAATAGGGGGGATTTTTTAAGGCGTTTCAGTTCTATTCTGTAAACTTTTTTTGTTTTTTCTTTTCTATGAAGCTCAAAAAACCATCTCTTGGCAGCTGGATTAAAAGACACTTCCACTTCAGATGTTGGGTCGTTTTTAATTTTAAAATTTCCCGTTAATTCAACCTTATATTTTTTAGCTAAAATTTCCTTTTTAGGTTTTTCTTTATGTTCGTCTAACGCTAATTGTACTTTTTGAATATATTGTTCTGTTTTTTCGCTTTTTAGTTTTCTAAATGATAATTTTTCATATTCTTCCAAATAATTAAATTCAAAGGGCAACTCTACATTAAAGAATTGATTCAACACGCTTAAAGCCAAAAACCTTGCGAATTGTGGTGGAACTGAATTACCTATTTGCTTACTTGCAATAGCCCTATTTCCAAGTATCTTATAATCATCTGGGAATGTTTGAAGCCGTTTTAATTCTTCAATCGTAAAATGTCTATTCTCCCAGTGAAATGGACCTGTATATTGACCACCAGAAGCTTTTAATGTTCGTATTGGTTTTGCAGGTTCGGCTTTGTATAGAAAATCAGAAAACTTAGACCGCCAAGCAAAGATTGGATTTGGATGCCCCATTTTTTCTGTAAAGAAACTATAATTTAGTCCAGGCGGAATATCATTGAGCAAATGTCCAAAACGTCCATTGATTGACGGAAGTTTGTTAATTTCAGGATGAGGAACTTTTTGTATTGCTTCTTTGGCTGAATAATGCGGAAAATCATCTAAAGAATCAGTTCCGTGTGTCGGTTTGGGGAATTTGAAAACTTTATCTTTAGAACCAACAATAATAAGTCTTTCCCTATGCTGAGGGACGCCATAATCTGCAGCATCTAAAATGCGGTAAGAAACGTTATATCCGATTTCTTTAAAAGCACGGACTATTTTTTCTATAGACATTCCTTTTTCTGCCCCCAACAAGCCGTAAACATTTTCAAATAAAAATCCTTTTGGTTGTAATTTTTTGAGAACTCTAACATATTCTTTAAACAAATTTCCTCTATCATCTTTTGTTCCTGCTACACCCGCAGCTCTTCGCCCTGCGGCAGAAAATGACTGGCAAGGCGGACCACCAATGATAAAATCTATTTGTGCTGGAATAATAGGTTCATATTGTCTGATGTCTTTAGCTAAAATATTGGCTTTATTAAAATATTTTCCTGTAGATTGATTATGCAACATTGTTTGTACAAACTTTTCTTCAAGTTCAACAGATTCAACTAGGGTAAAACCAGTGTCGCAAAAACCTATGTCAAGCCCACCCGCACCTGAAAATAACGCAATAATATTGATGGGGCGTTCAAGATAGTTGCTTGCCCATTTTTTTATTATTTTTCCAAATTCATCAGGCGACAAAATTTTTTTATCAGAAATTTGCTCACAGATTTTTTGATAATTATTTTTGTTCAATTTTGTTTCAAAAAGGCATAATTGCTGCGTTTCAGTTGCCTCTATCGCAAGGTCTATTAACCTATTTGCTGTTTTATCTCCTAGAGCCATAGTCAAGAATAAATATAGAAAAGTATGGTGACTAAAGTATAGTAATTACTGATTAACTCAATGTTTGGGATAAGGGATATGGGATAAGGGACATGAATATGCAAAAAATCATGTCCCCTGTCCCTAGTCCCGTGTCCCTGAGTACTTAAATATGAGTTAATCAGCGTTTACTATATAATTCCCAAAATTTACTATATTCCTACCATGAGCAATACACCCATTAATGTTACCGTTAGGCACTTGGATGAGCCTGCGTCTAAATTCCAGACTGTTATTCAAAACGAGCTAGGCAAGCTGGAAGCCATTTTCCATAAAGTTACCGATTTTACTGTGGTGGTAGAAGGCATTTCAAAAATTGCAAATGGCATTGAGCTAAAACGCAAGGTTGAAATAACCGCCAGCGTAAAAGGACATTCGCCCTTTGCAGCTTCTGTCGAAGAAGAGAATTTTGGCAAGGCTTTGGATGTGGCTATTTCAAAAATAAAAGCACAACTCTCAAAACTGCACGAAAAAGCCAGCGACCACAAAGCTATTCCAACATCTGAAATAGCAAAATAAAATGCGTTGCGAGCATTTTAATGCCTCCTCCGGGCAGTTGAGCGCTCGCATTTACGGCGATGGCTTTGAACGGCTCTTGCACAGCGCATTAGAGCCGGAACAAGAAAGAAACTGGTTCAGGCCAAATTCTATTGATGGAATTATTTTTGCCTTTGGCACAGGCCTCGCTTATCATTTGGAATTTTTAAAAGATTTTCCAAAAAACGAAATTCCCCTGATAATCCTCTGCGATGCCTTTGCCGAAAACCTCAGCGTTGCAAAAGAAAAATTAGTGGGCCAAAACATTGCCCTGTTCAGCGATGACCTATCGCAATTTGCCAGCATATTCAAAAACAACAAAATAACAGTAATCCGCCACCCAGCTGCCGCTAGATATTGTGTTAGCCAAGCCGAGCCCACACTAAAAAGCATACTTGCTATGGCACAACCCGTCAGCTTCGCTGCCACCCCGCTAGAAGCGGAGATAAATACCATCGCTCTTCCCTTTGGCACTCATTTTTTGCAACAGGAAATATTAAACGCCACAAAAGAATTGCAAATCCCCTGCATAACTCTCCCGCAGCAGAGCAAAGATCCAGTTCAGCAAGAATCCCTGCTCATGGACTTGTTTCAAAAGAACACGCCCCGCCTTGTACTCAGCGTAAATGCAAAAGGCATAGATTCCGAGGGAATTTTGCTCTCCGTTTGCAATAGGTTTTCCGTGCCTGTGCATATTTGGTTTGTCGATGACCCACGCCCCATAGCTTGTTTGTTCAGCAGGGAACAGTGCAAAAACATAACGGCGTGGACTTGGGAAAAAGCCTATATCCCCTGGCTGCTTGACAAAGGTTTTTCAAAAGCTCAGTGGCTCCCCCTTGCCGGAGATACGCATTTATTTTACCCGCAAAACAAAAAGCCCATTCACAATTTGATGTTCACCGGTTCTGCCATAGCCGGCAATTTTTTAAACGATATTTGGAAACACGTTCAATATGACAAAGAAGAAGCCCTGCCCATAGCGAAAAATGCCGCAGAGCAAATTTTGTCGCGGGAAATTTTTGCGCAGCAAATTCCAGCAGATACCAAAGCCGAGGCGTGGTTTGCCAGTTATTGCATACATTTAGCCTCTGCCGAAAAGCGGCGTTTGTGTTTAGAACCTTTGCTCGCTTTGGGTTTAATTTTTGCCGGAGACCCAAGTGGCTGGAAAAACTTATTCGGCGGCAATATAAAAACCCTCCCCGACATAGATTACCGGAGCGGCTTATGCCCGCACTATTCAAACGGAAATATTCACATAAACATAACAAGCTGCCAAATGCCCTCCGCGGTCAATCAAAGAGTTTTTGATATTCCCCTTTGCGAGCGTTTTGTGATTAGCGATGACCAAAGCGATTTATTTGAGCTGTTCCCCAAAAACGCAATATGCGTAGCAAATTCCACAGAAGAGTATGCGGATTTGGCAAAATTTTATATGAAAGATTCGGCGACAAAACAAGAAATCATAAAAAACGCAAGGGAACATATTTTAAGGGAACACTTGTATTTGAATAGAATATCTGAAATAATTAAAAACTGTTTCACGTGAAACGTCACTTGAAATTTACGCAATCCAAGCGTTTGTTTCTAGTTTGTCTTTGACCCTCTGAATATGGGGTGCAGTTTTCGGCGAATTTGGTGTTGTATTTTCTGATTATGGAATCAGCTTTGTATTCTGTTTCTTTGCGGGTATTATTGTCGAGATTTTCAAATTCATCGGCAACATAAGAAGGTTCGCCCAAAAACCGCGTTTCGCCTGTTTTGGGTAAATCGGCACAGGATATAGCACCTATGGCAGTTGCTGTGGCAATAAGTCCTACTTTCTTTAATTCCATATAACAATAAATATAGTATTTTTTTTTGACATAATGTAATAATTACCGATAATTTCTATTTTTTTGTATGAAATTCACATTATTTCGCAATTTTTTTTCCATAAACCCAATAACCTGTTTCGTAGAGACACGATTTATCGTACCCAATTCCGCAATATGGCAACGCAATCAAATGCGCAAAAACACAATAACCCATTTCGTAGGTTTTCAAATATGCGGCGGTTGGCATTTTTTTGTTTCACGTGAAACAACGTTACAAATCCAACGTTTCAATGAAAATAAATTCTCCTTATATGTTAAATGATTAACTCAATGTTTGGGTATGGGACAAGGGATAAGGGATATGAAAATCATGTCCCCTGTCCCTAGTCCCATATCCCAGAGCATTTGAATATGAATTAATCAGTAATTACTATATTATATACAAATGAGGAGAAACATATATTGCTGAAATTTATATGCACTTTGCTTGTCACTATGGGAGGATGTATTATGTTATACAGCATAATCACGTTTTTAAAATCNCTTGTGAGCTTCAAAGTGCAAGCAAATGAGCAGAAATTATTCGCAGATTGGATCTACACCGTATGTATGATTCTCATGGTATTCTTTTTTGTATGCTACATAGCGGTTGATATCATTTTCCTTGTTTCAGATACGGTTACAATGACGAATTTGCTAATAGCATTTGTTTTTGTTTTCGGTGCGGTTTTCGTTTATACCATGATTATGATGCTCAAACGCATGTCAACCAGCATTTCCGAAAAAACCAACGAAATCATTAAAACTCTCGTAAACGCAATGGAAGCAAAGGACCAATACACGCAGGGGCACTCTATTCATGTCGCAAATGTCACCAAGCTCATATATGATTATCTGCCCGAACAGGCAAAAAATAAAATCAATAAAGTGAGATTGATGGATGCAGCCATTTTGCACGATATTGGGAAAATCGGAATCCCAGATAATGTTCTCAATAAACCAGGCAAACTTACACCAGAAGAGCGGCTTATGATAGAACAGCACCCGAAGTTGGGGAAAAAAATCCTTGAACCTACAAGCTACCAGTTTATTGGAGAGATTGTTCTCTGCCACCACGAACGCATTGACGGAAAGGGCTATTTCAAAATACCGCCGGATAAAATACCGCTGGAATCCAGAATTATCGCCGTTGCAGATACATTCTCAGCACTTTGCACCGACCGCATTTACAGACCCAAGAAAAGCTACGAAGAAGCCGTGGAAATTATCAAAGATGCAGCTGGAACACAGCTAGACGAAGAAATAGTCAAGGTTTTCTGTACTATCCCGAAAGAGGAATTTGAAAATATTGTATCGTAAGTACTGATTAACTCAATGTTTGGGTATGGGGTATAGGGTATAGGGTTTAGAAAGCCGTTTTTGGTGAAACGCCTATACCCCAATCCCCATACCCTATACCCTTTTGCTAGTTAATCAGCATTTACTATATTATACTTATGAAATTAACCATAAGTAGCCACGCTATAGAGCAAATGAAATCTAGAGGCATAACTGAAAAGGGCGTTAGGGATATAGTGGAGGGTGGCAACACCGCCACCATTCCAAGCAAAAAAGACCCCGAAGCGGTTATAGTGCTAGGCAAGTATCAAGGGAACGTGTGGGGAGTTGTGTATAATTTCTTAACCTTGAATGTAATAACAGTCCGCAGAGCGGACAAAGGAGAACGGAGGCTTTATGAACAAGAAACAGGCAGCAAATAAAACGCCGGCAAAAAAAGGAAAGGGCATAGACCCTACCTACTACGAAACTCACAGCTTTGCCGCTGATTTTATACAGGCAAAGAAAGAAGGCAATTTGATTATTCCCAAAAAGGGGGAAAGCACTTTGCAAGCCGTCAAAAGGCACTTTGAGGAAAAAAAGAAAACCGCTCCGGTATCTATGCGAGTTCCGGTCTATATTGTCAATATGGCAAAGGCACAAGCAAAACAGGCGGGAGTTCCCTACACTTCTTTTATGGTTGCAGCACTTGAAAGGGCGGTTTTTGCCGGAGCTAAGGCAAAGGCGGCACACCGTTTGTAGTGGATTTATGAAGCGGACGGAAGCAGACCCTAGCGATGATGTGGATTTAGATTTATTCACTATCATAGAAAAAACAATAGGCGGCATTATCCACGCCGCTTTATGTTTTTTTCTTGCTATTGGAGCTATTGTCTTTTTGGTTAAATTTCTTATTTGTCTTTGGTGAATATACCCCCTCTTTTTTCTTGCTAGTTTTTTTGTTACCTATCTTTAGATAGGTACTAAGGTATAGTAAGTACTGATTAACTCAATGTTTGGGTATCCCCATACCCTATACCCTTTTGCTAGTTAATCAGCATTTACTATATGCATTTTGTGCCAAAATATATGCTATCCGTGCTGTAGCCCTTGACAAACTTATGACTTTTTTCTATATTTACATACAAAATTATGACTTTTAGCCCCAAAACTTGTTTTGCCAAGCCTTCATTAGAGGCTCTGAGCGAAAGTATCGGTGGCCCCCCCCCCCCC
>JGI20171J14444_1000422_pt1 | contig 12118 bp, 8 predicted proteins | sample TergutNc150P4_FD_14444 | JGI IMG/M metagenome (IMG submission 14444) | reverse complement strand
TCATAAAGAAAGGCTATACCTTAGCCGATATTGAAAAACACCTCCGCAAACGAACCCGCAAAGCAACTGCATCGCGAAAGGGGTTCAAACAAAAAAGAATCAATACCGCAAACTAAAACCCAACCCCACGGCTGGCACTCCGTTTCTTGGAATGATTAATGGCTCAATGGAATAGGAAATATTGTTGTTATTGTTTAATGCTTCATCTAGTAATTTGTTGTATTTATTTGTGTAGTTATATGCTAATATCAAACCTACAATACGGCTAGAAGCTAGAATAATCGAAGGTATTACTGCAGCTTTTAAGAGTCCTATGTCTCCTCCATAGTCATCCTTTATACAAACATAGGCAAGCGTTGATCCACCAACCACATCCGCAATAGATAATATAACTCCAGATATTATTTCCCCCTGTATATAACTACCAAGTCCAAGTCCTGGAACAAAATTCAACACTAAATAACCTACGGCATTCATTCTATTATCTGCGTATAAATTTGATTTGTCTATATACGATAAATATAAAGATTCTTTTTGAATTTCATCTTTATTCTTTGCCAAGCCATTATCAATTAACCGCTGAACTTTAGCTCGTTGCTCCATATTAACATCTTGCTGTCCTTGCTGTGGCATAACAGCAACGTTTGATGTACTTAGCATTTGTTTGAACAAATCAGGTGCTTTTCCGTCTATGATGTCACGCAAGCCATATATATTCTTTGAATCACCTGTAAAGGAACCTATCAAATTTCCTGTTTTGACATTGTAGAGTTCTACCTTAATAGTTAAATCCTTGCCAAATCTCCCTATCCGTCCTTGCGCCACGTAATCCGCACTGACCATTCTGCCAAGCTCCGCAAGGCAACTGGATTCATTGCAAGCCTTCACCGCTCGCTCTTGCGAACCCAAGAAAGCGATTATGCTTTCCGTTGTCATTACGCCGTATCGCTCCTTTGGCAAAACATTAACCGCTGTCTCGCGTAGTTTATCGGTTAGGTAAAGTAAATTTTGAAAGTCTATGGAGTCTTTGTTGTCCAATGTTTGAATTATGGCTACTCGTTCTTGCTGGGCGTAGGCGGCTAGGGCGAGAGTTAGCAGAAGTAGTATGAGGTTTTTCATTTGATGGTAAATGTAGAAAAATGTTACTATATTTAATTCTATGACAAAATTATCCAAAATCGCATTTATCCTCTTATGCCTCACGTCGCTTGGCATAGCTGCTATTAACAACCCTGCTGGTGAAGAAAGAAAAACCCAAGTGGCAGATTTCTTTAGGCATCCGCAAAAAAGCGATAAATACAACGAAATGTGGAGCTATGTTTTTGTGCTTGACAATGGCGCAAAAATATATGTGAATTATACCTGGATGTATGTGCCAACTCAGGGTTTTAAAATAGGCACCGATTTTTCAATATGGAATTTCAATGGCAAAAGCCAAAGCGTGGGGCGGCAATATTCAACGGATAGGTTTGTTGAAGATAAAAGCACAAACAGCATTTCTATTGCTGGTGGCGATTATTTAATGGAAAAAGCACCTGGCGCAGGGCATCGCGTATTGTTTTCTGCTAATAAAAATGGCAAAAAATTCCTCGATGTTACATTCACAAGCGCAGTGAACGGCGTTATTCCGGGAGATGGCGTGTTCAGTATAGACGGAAACAAATTCGGTTTGTATGTGCACATTCCTCATGGCAGAATTAAAGGCCGCGTGGGTCTTGGAGAAGATACTGTGGAAGTAAGCGGATATGGCTATATGGACCACGTTTGGCAAAATGAAAAACCCGCTGAAATGGCAACCAGAATGCTCACACTCAGTATGCCGCAGCAAAAATCATTTATAGCAGGGCGCATAGGAATAACCAAAAACGGCACTCCTTATGGCTATTCCATTCATCACACAGAAGGTGTATCTAAAATCGTTTACCCTGCTTCTGTGCTTGAAAATGAAAAAAACTATAATCCCAAAAGTTTTCCAAAAAATTTGACTATCACTTGGAGCAATGCAAATACACAACCTCTTAAATTTGAAGCAAAGGCACAAGAGTCATTTAGCATCCTTTCAAATTTTGATGGATTCCTAGAACGAAATGCTATTAAACTCGCACTTGGCGAATTGCTTTATAAACGCGGACGTTCCCAAACGGAACAAGGTAAATTAGATTGGACAATTGCAGGCTTTTGAGGCACTGCAATTATCCCTTTTTCTATTCAATGGTAATCAATGTTATGGAGTGCGCGGGGAATGTTAGCGCACTGCCTTCTTTTATATCTTGACTGCTCGCTTTTGGCGGGTCAACTTTAACCACTTTGCCTGCTGCTTGCCCTTTTGGGGCAGCCAAAACCTCTACCTTTGCTTTTCCAGCAAAACCAGGAATTTTGATTGTGCTATTGAACGCGGTGTAGGGGCTTTTGTTTATCGCAAGCAAGGTTTTCTTTTTGCCGTTCACCGATAAATAAGTGGTTAAATCGGTGCTTCCGCTATTGCTCTCAACAAGTTTGCCTCTAATGCCATCAGAAGCCATTTGGAAGGCATAATAGCTTGGGCGTGGTTTGTTGCCACCGATTATCTCTTCGTAAGAGCGGGAAAGGTAGCCGTAATCGCCGCCTTCTGGGGTAATATCGTTGTGAATATCCCAATATTGTGCAGAACCTGCTCCAACTTTGGCAAGCATACCTAGGTAATCTGCAACAAACAAACCATTTACCAAAGATATGGACTGCGGCCCTGGGTTGAAATCAACAGAGTTCCACTCGGTTAGCCAAATTTCAATATCCTTTTTGGGGGAGAGTTTTTTGATGCTTTCCCTAACGCGGCCAAAAATTTTATCCAATGTTTGCGGAGAGGCGAGCAAGCCAAAATCATTTTCTTCGCCAAAGTGCTGAGGATAATGGTGAATGATAAGGGCATCGGCAACATCTGCGGTGTATTTGAGAACATTCTCATTCCACTCTCCGTCTAGCACGCCCAAAACTCCAACTTTGATACTTGGGTCAACCTTTTTCATGGCAGTGATGAATTCGCGAGCGCGTTTGCCATAAGTGTGCCCCTTGTCTGCGCCATATTTTGCGTATTGAGGGTGCCAATCGCCGTAAATTTCGTTACCTATTTCCCAATAGATAACATTTGCTTTTTTGGTTATGTTGGTGTGCTTAACCCAGTCTGCGGCTTCCTCTGCTGTTCCCGTGCCAAAATTAGCTGTGAACATGGGTGTTGTGCCAGTTTCTTTGCACCACTCAAGGAATTCATCGGTATCAACCATCCAGTCTTTGGCTTCCAGAATCTTTTTCCAGTGGTCATCGTCAGCACGGAGTCCGCCCGGATAGCGAACCACACCGTGATTGATTCTTTTCACATATTTTTTTGTTTCGGGTTTTAGCAAATCGCCATCCCAAAGAGCTGCGTTAATTCCAAAAATAGCACTTGATATATTTGAATTTATAACCTTGTTCAAGTCTCCAGTTATTGTTAGGCTGGCACTTTCTGGAACTTTGGGACGTGGCACTTCACGCAAATTGGTGAGCTTCACGTTGTCTATTTGGAAAGAACCTTCGGAGCCTTCCCCGCTGGGTTTAAAGTCCAAAACCTTTACGCCGTCTAAATCAAAAAGACCGTTTTGAACTGCCTCAGGTGGCTGGTAATACGGGAATTTGGTGAATGTGCGGAATGGAACAAGTACTGTGGTTCTGCCTCTTGGCGCACCAGTGCTGCTCACAAAAATTTCCCTGCCTTTATCACCTATTTGAACTGTTATGCCCTGCCAAGCCTTGTCTGTGTAAATATCAAACATAATGCCCCAGTGCTTTGTCCAATCAGTGAGTTCTTTTTTTGCTTTCTGCTTTTCAAAATCATAAACAAGGTCAACCCAGTCGCCCAGCATGTAATGAGAAACATTCAAGGACTTGCCATCTAAATTGCCTTTGTTTATATCAAAAGATACTTTGGATTTTGGACCTGTGGATGGTTCAAACCCAGGGTTGTTTTCAAAATCGTGCAAAACCAAATCTGGGGCAGTGCTTTTGAAAGAATCCCATTTTAAATCGGGATCCACCCAGTCTATATTTTCGGTAAAGGTTATTTGGTCAACATATATAGTTACAGGGTCGTCTTGGCGGCCATCGCGTTTGTTATCTGCTTTGCCAACTGAAAAACGAACTTCCTGAATTTTGTTCCACTGTATATTTTTGGTAACTTCTGCCTGTTTATTGGCATCCCAAGCCTTGCCCGCATCTTGGAATTTTTTCAAAGGAATTTTTACCAACTTCCAATCTTTGGAAAGTGTTTGCCCTTCAACCCAGTCTTGCAAATTGGTTTTTGTTTGGCTCTTTATATCTCCGCCTTGATTGTCAAGCACTCCAAAACCAACTTTTTCTCCGCCTTGTTTGCCCCTTGCCCAAAAATAAACACCGCCTTTGTTCCTAACTTTTGAAAGGTCTATATATTTACCTTCACCCAAAGAAAGAGTTACGCCGGAATATTCATTGTCGTCCATATAGGCTGCTAAAACACTTCTGCCTGGGGTTTTGGAAGGTTGTTCCTTGAATGCGGTTAAGCCGCCATATACATAGGCAAATCCCAGCATCTTGCCAGGGTAGAACACTCCATTTGGTTGCAGGGCTTTTGCTTTGCCATCTAGCTTCTCTGGATTTTTTGGTCCTTCTATGGTTTCTGTTTTTTCGTCCCAGTAAACAATTTTCGGTTTTGGTTTTGCAACTGGAACTGTGCCCTTCACAATTTCAACATTGGCAACCCACACCTGAAAGCCTTGGGGGTTGGTTCCCTTATCCACCGAAACGCGGAACTCTGCAATTTTATCCCAGTTTATGCGGTCTGGAAGTTCAGTTTTCTTTGTGTCGTCCCAATACATGCCTCTATCGGGGAAATCTGCCAAAGGAATTTTCACGTGCTGCCAGTCTTTGCTTATTTGCACGTATTTGTTCAGAGAAAGTTTAGACTGCGTTTTTTTGCCCTTGCCGTCTGAATCCAAAAATCCAAACCAAGCCTGTTCGCCGCCATTTGCGCCTTTAATATCAAACTCAACAGCACCATCTAGCAAAACTTTGCTAAGATCAGAAACTTCATTGTAAAGGCATATAGAAGAACCTGAATAATCGCTTGGATCTAGGGCAAATCTCAGAGAGGCAGCCGATTTATAGCCCTGAGTTTTGTCTATTTCTACCTTGGATTTTCCTCCATAAGAATAATCAAAACCTCCAGTCCTATATTGCCCATCAAAGAATTTAAAGGTAACAATGCGAGATGGACGTTGCGCGAAAGCTACTGTGGCAAGAGCCAAGAATAGAAAAAGAGCTATTCTACGAATCATAAAACCTCTCCGATTTAAAATATACTTGTTGTAAATATAGTAAATCCGCCATTATTGGCTTTGTTTTAGAAAAAAATGCACAAAAATGTCAACACTTGTTTGCAAAATTCACTTTTTTTGGCTTTTTTTCCGTTTTTTTACGTCTAATATAATAGAACCAAAAAGAAGGAGGTTTCTATGAAAAAAGAAAGGGTTAAACCCTGTGGTGGTGGCAAGAATTTTGTATCTTTGAAGGAGGAAGCTTTATGGAAAGCATTTTGAACACAATATTTAGTACAGAAAACATACGAACACTAGCAACGCTAGTGTCCATTTTTAGCTGTTTTGTGTGGCTTAAAACCTCTATAACCTCTGTACATAGGCGAATAGATGGCGTTGAAGCTTCCCTCAATAAGCGGATAGACGGTGTGGAAATTTCTATAAAGGAGTTAAAAAGCAACGTACATAGGCGGATAGACGACTTAAAGCACAACGATTTTGCTCATTTGAATGGTACCATTGAAGCCTTGACCTATGCTTTGGAGAAAAACGGTTCTCTAAAGAAAGAAGACAAGGACTATGTGGATAGCAGGTTGGCTCGTTAAAGGTTACTTCGCTTGGCTGTTCAAAAATGCCGCCAATGTATCTCTATGCACATTGAGTTTCCTAGCCACTGCGGTTCGGCTGTAGCCGCAGGAGAGTAGGTGTTGCACTTCGCTTGCCCTGCTGGCTAGCTTGGATTTGGTGTTGCGCCTTCCAAGTGGGCGGCCTAGCACTTTGCCACTAGCTTTTACGTTAGCAAGAGCTTCGCGAACGCGTTGTGAAATCATTTTGCGCTCTATTTCTGCGGAAAGCCCAAACGCAAAGGCGAGCATTTTGCTGGAGATGTCGTCTCCTAGCTTGTAGCCGTCTTTTATTGTCCAAACCCGCGCCCCGCTGCTCAACAGATGATTGAGCATCTCCATAACCTGCAATAGGTTGCGTCCCATCTGCGAAAGCTCGCAGGCTATTATAAGGTCGCCACCCTTGGCACCGCTGATTATCTTTCCGAGTTTGCGCTTTTGCAATTCTTGCATAGAAGAGACATCCTCCTCTATCCATTCGTCTATGACTATGCCGTTTTGCTTGGCGAAATTCTCTATTTCGAATTTCTGATTTTCTGCATTATGATTATCCGCACTTATGCGGATATATCCGTATATCATTGGACCCCTCCATTTTTTTAAACCCCGAAAGCCTCCTCCGCAAGAGCGAAAGAAGCTGTGGAGCTAGCTTATTTAATAATAAATTAGTAAAAAAAATTAGTATATTTCTCTACTTATGAGCGAAACGAATTTGAACGGCACTTGGAAGATGATTTTGGACCCAGAGAATAAGGGGGTTGCCGGCCGCTGGTTTGCTGAAATTCCCAGCAAGGCTAAAAATGTGGAAATTCCGCATATTTGGGAAGAAAATACGGCTGCAACAGCCTTTTATTACAGAAAATTTTCCCTTTCCACCAAAGACAAGAGATGCTTGCTGCACTTTGAGCAGGTATCTGTCTATGCGGTTGTTTGGGTAAACGGGAAATTAGTGGGAGACCATTTTGGCTCAAGCACCCCTTTTGAATTTGATATTTCGCAGTTTGCAAAAACAAACCACGAAAATCTGCTTTGCGTTAAAATATCCAGCGTTTCGCCTAGCGATAGCTTTGAATTGATTTCTGGCGGCGACCCTATACCAGCCGAGCAAATGCCTCTAGGGCTGCCTTGGAAACGCCATCCCTTTGCAGGGCTTACAGGCAAAGCATACATAATAAGCGGCGAAAGAGCCTTGCTCACCTCTATGGAAATAGCCACAAATGCCGACTACGGGCGAATAAACGTAAAATTGTCTTTCAACAATCCGCGCAACTATGTGGCAAAACTGAAAATTTTTGCCCGCGACCCAAAATTGGAAGTTTCGTCTATTCAAAAAGAAGTTAAACTTGAAAAGGAAAATACGAACATCACTCTGCATTTGAGATTTAAGGATATAAAGTTCTGGTCCACTGAAACGCCGGAGAATTACGCATTGGAAGTTCGTTTAGATGGTTCTAATTACCTGTCTTCCAATTTTGGTTTTAAAAAATTTGATTGCAAGCAAGGCGATTTCTTTTTAAACGATTCCATAATTAAAATACACGGCATAACATACAGCCACCGCAGAGATGTCTCTATTGCAAAAGAATTGGAAAATATCAAGAAACTGGGCTTTAATGCCGTCCGCACAGGAGGTGCTCCTTTTAACAGAGAGGCTTTGGATGAATGCGATAAACTGGGGCTTTTGGTTTTTCAAGAATTCCCAATATGCGATGAGCAATCCAGCAAAATGGGTTTAGAAGCCATAAAAGCAATTGCTCCAGAAATAGTGTGCGAAAGCGCAAACCACCCATCACTTGCGGCTTGGATTTTAGGTTCCGAAAATGGCAGGCTAATTTTGGAAAATGGGGCAAAACTTTTAAACCGCATAGACACTCTGGAAAGCTGCCATCCAGCCATAAGCAACATAAACAACGTTTCCATAGACAACGACCAAAATTTCAAACACGGGCACGAAAAAACATTCAGCGCAACAGGAAAAATAATAGGCGTAACCGATGGCACAGTGCTTCCATATTCTTCGCACTATCTCGCTCTCAAAATTTTTGGCGGAGTTCCTTTCACCTTGTTTTTATCTCGCTACGGAATTTCAGAAGACAAAGATTTTGTTATTCCAGACCCATTCTTTGGCGATGATTGGCTGCAAGAAAATTACAAGCTGTTTACCGATGATATAAAGAAAAACGGAAAGGTTTTGCTCTCCATAAAGAATCACCATATTTTTGGTTCCGCAAAAAACGATGCTGATATGCAAAGCTTGTTGCAAAAAATTAAAAACTTCATAGGCAAAAATGCAAAAGACACGTGGCAAAGTGCAGAATCTTTTGTAAAAGATTCAAACGAGCTTGCTCTGTCTGGGCTTGACCAAAATATTCAATGCTTGCAGAGCAGCCCTGTTGTTAGCGGATATTTCATTGAAGAATGGGCAGATTTCAAAAACGATTTTAGCGGAATAATAAGAGAAAACGGAGAGAGCAAAAATTTAGAGCAAGGCATTAAAAACATAAATGCTTCCACTAGGCTGCTTTTGAGCGGTTTGGAGCGTGTTGTGGCAAAAAACGAAAGCATTTCGTTTCAGCTCAGTTTGCTCAACGAAAAAAGATTGAACGAAGTAACCGTATCTGTGGAGCTTTTGAATAAAAGCGGAAAAGCTGAGGTTTCGCAAAGCAAAAATTTTTCCGTTCCAAAATTCACACTTGCATCTCTTGGCGACCTAAGCCTAAAAGCTCCGCAAAAAACAGGTTCTTACAGCTTAAAGTTAACGCTTGAAAGCAATGAAAAAGAAATTTATTCTATGGAAGAACCCATAGAAATTATTGAAACCCCAAATATTAAAAACGTGCTTGCAAAATCCGAGTTCTTAGACACTGCGGAAAATTCATCTGAAATAATCAAGATGATAAACAGCAAAAAACCGGTGTTATTCACAGCGGCACTCAGTTCTTGGGCAGATAATTCAATTTTGGAATCCGTTGCAAACGCAGTTAAAACCGGAAAAGTTCTCTTTATCTCAGACATAATTCCAGAAGACATTAGGCTGCTCAACAACTTCTCAGCATTTGGCAGTTCTTTGGAATGTTTTTATTCCTCTGGAGCCGCAGGTGCTAGCATCCACTACATTCCAAAAAAATCCGAACTTGAAAGCGAATTATTTGAGAAATCTGTTTTAGATAAAACCTGCTCTGCCATTGTACCTAGCCTATCTATGCTTAAAATTAAAGATGCTGTGAGTTATGTGCATTCGGTTTCCATAAAAAACTCTGAATTGCAAGCCGGTGTGGATTTGCAAATAATGGAATATGGAAAGGGCAAAATTATTTTCAGCACATTGAATTTTGAAGGCTTGGATACCTATGCACTGACAAACAGTTTGTTCGTAAAAATCATTGAGTTGGTAACCGAGTAGAAGCTGCAAAAAACAATGTGGAGAGCAAAAGCATAACCGATAATATGTAAAATATTTTCAGGTTTTTAGACCAAGCTTCTTCTTGCTCTGCCACCAGATTGTAGAAAGATGCAAGCAATGTTCCGCAAGCATCGTGCGCTTTTGCCCTGCTGTAACGCCATTCTTCAACATTGCAAGAATTGTTTTTCAAGCACTCCGAAAGCCAGCGTATTCTCAAAGATATATTTTTTTCAATTTCAAAAAGAGCATCTGTATTTGGAACCTTAATTCCACCATTGCTCAAATTGTTCATCAACTCCTCTGTAGATGCCACAAGAGATTGCTGAATATTCAAATTATCTCTAACATAAGAAAAATTTATTTGCTCAGGATTTTCAGAAACATATATCCGAGAATCTAACAACCGATATTCAGAAATATTGGCAATTATCTGTTCATAAGCAAAAGGAGTGTTTATTTGCAAGCGATAATAAAAATAAGATAAAACAAGAACAGAAGCAAAAGCGAGAAGACCCGCAGGCAAGCTAAAACGCCTAAACAGCAATTCCCTTATCTTCATGTGTCCATATCCATAAATGTTACCACGCTAATGAATATATATATGTATGCAACCAAGGAGCAATGCCGCAGAATAAAACGCAAGTGCCAAGAACCGCAAGGATTATCTTTTGCCACAAGCAAACCTCCACAGGTGGCAAATTTTCGTTTGCATCGTTAACCCAAGCTGCTTTCACTATTTGCAAATAATAATACAGAGCAATAACGCTGTTTATGGCAGCAAAACCGACAAGCACATAATTCCCCACAGAAGCCGCACTCGCAAATACCATCCACTTGCCTATAAAACCAGCAAGCGGTGGAATTCCTGCCAAGCTAAATGCGCTAATTGCAAACAAAACGGCGAGCAAAGGGCTTTGCTTGGAAAGCCCCGCAAGAGAATCAAAACTCTCTGGGCGGCTTTTGCCTATTATGCCAATTAAAAAGAACATGAGGTAATTTGAAAAAGCATAAAGGAACAGGTAATAGACAAAAGAGGAAATGCCAAGCCTCTCGCTACCGCATAATCCTATTAAAATGTAGCCCGCCTGAGCAATGGAGCTATAAGCCATAAACCTGCGCAGCCTGCTCTGCTTCAATGCTCCCAAATTGCCTATGAATATGGTTGCCATAGCAAGCGCAGAAAATATAATCCTAAACACAAAGCCCAAATCCGACAAAGGATAGTATATAAGAACGCTCAAAAACACAAGAGCAACGGCTTTTGAGCTAACGGATAAATAGGCTGTTATCGGTGTTGGCGCACCCTCGTAAACATCTGGTGCCCAAGTGTGGAAGGGGAACAAGGTGAGCTTGAAACCAACACCCATAACTATAAAAACCACAGCCACAAGCAATAACTTGGCATCTGTTTCAAGGGTATTGCCTACCGCGTTATAAATATCCTCATAAAAAAGCGACCCTGCAAAACCATACAAATAACTTATGCCAAACAGCAATACCGCAGTGGCTATTGAACCCATAAGCACATATTTAAGGGCTGCTTCGGCTCCTTTTGCCGAGCTTTTGTTCCAAGCAACCAAAAAATACATGGGCATAGTCGCAAGTTCCAAACCTATGAACAGAGATAAAAGTTCGCCAGCCGAGGCAACAAGCATTCCACCAACCGCCACAAATAGCATAGCACCCAAAAATTCCGGTTTGTTTTTCAAATCATAATTATTGCTCAAAACAGAGGCAAAAAAGAAAGATAGCAGCAAAAGTTCCCTTATCAAAATTCCAAAGCCATTCACATTCCAAGTTAAAAAACTCGCATTTAAGTTCCCTTCCTCAAACCCGCAAATAGAAAAACCCGCATAAAGCAAAAATAAAACCGCTGAACAGGAATTAGCCAAAAAAACAGAGATTTTTTTAGAAAACAACCCAAATGCCAAAACCGCAAAGGGGAGCAATATAAAAGCGCAATCCAAGGCTATGAAAGGGGACATATTTTGGTAATATAGAATTTATTTATACAAAGCCCTCTTTCTGCAAAGTGCCAAAATGCTTTCCCTAATGCTTTTGAGCTTTGCCTCGTCTTTGTGATTTTCAATAGCCTGTGCAATAGCTTTCGCAACTGCTTTGGTATCTTCAATGTCAAAGCCTCTGGTTGTGATAGCCGCTGTTCCCAAGCGAACCCCAGACGGATCCATAGGTTTGCGCGGGTCAAAAGGAATGGTTGAACGGCTCGAAGAAATGCCCACCAAATCCAAAACCTGCTCCGCTTCTTTGCCAGAAATTCCTTTGCTAGTCACATCAACAACCATAAGGTGATTATCTGTGCCATCGGAAATTATTTTAAAACCCGATGCCATAAGCTCTGCCGCCATTGCACGTGCATTTTCTATAACATTCTTTGCATAAGTTTGAAATTCAGGATGCAATGCCTCTTCAAAAGTCACCGCTTTTGCCGCAGTTGAATGATCGTGAGGACCTCCCTGCATACCAGGGAACACGGATTTGTCTATGGCTTTTGCAAAAGCCTCTTTGCACATTATTATTGCTCCACGCGGGCCTCTCAAAGTTTTGTGGGTTGTGGTGCTGACAATATCAAAATAAGGCACAGGGCTATCTATAGCCTTGCCCGCTATTAAGCCTGCTATATGAGCAATATCGGCAAACGTAATTGCACCAACTTCGTCTGCTATTTCCTTAAATTTTTTCCAGTCTAAATTTCTGCTATATGCCGAGAAGCCTGCCAAAATCATTTTGGGCTTTTCGCGAAGTGCTATTTCCCGCACTTTATTCATATC
>JGI20171J14444_1000421_pt1 | contig 12129 bp, 10 predicted proteins | sample TergutNc150P4_FD_14444 | JGI IMG/M metagenome (IMG submission 14444) | reverse complement strand
AAAGCAAATTATCTCTTATTGTCCCTGTGAACAAAAAAGGTTCCTGTTCCAAAAAAACAAAATTAGAAGTTCGCTCTATAGGTTCGCTGCTCGGCAAAAATCCCGCAATGGCATTTGCCAAAAGCGTTTTGCCTGCACCAGAAGGAGCCGAAAGAATTAAGGCATCGCCTTTGTTTAGGGTTATAAAATCTGTGTCAGTAGGGGCGCGATTAATCGCGCCCTTACTGACGGGGTGTGCCAGCCTTTCGGCGGCAGATTTTGATAAAGCACTTTGCAAAGCTATAGCAGGAAATTCTTGCAGAAGTTCAAAGGCAGCCAAGGTTCCCAGCAAAATTCCAATCCACACAGGAAAAGAGTAATTGCCTTGACCGATGAAAAGCATACCCGCTAGGCATAAGAATGGAGCAGTTGTTGAAAACATCTCTGCCACGCAATAAATTGAATATGTTTTTTTTCTCTTTTCTTCTTCCATATTTCCAAAATTTTCCCAATTACTCAAAATTTTTCCAAAAATTCCCCAAGATTTTTTTTCTGCCATTCCCTGCGCAACAGAAAGAGAAAACTCGCTAAATTCCTCGCACGAGGTGCCCCACTGCCCCGCTCTTTTTTTGATTGAAAAAAATGCCAAAACTGAAATTCCAATAAGAAAAAACAAAATTGCAAAAAAGCAAATTGCATAAAGCAAATTTAAATATGCAAGAACGCAAAGGCTCGCTATAAACGAGAGAATGCCAGCGAACAAAGGAACACCCGCTCGCGGTAGCCAAGCCTTATATTCCTCAGCATCTGCGGAAATTCTAGAGAGCATTTCACCTTCTGAAACTCCAGCTAATTTATAAGGCACAAGAGGTTCCAAAATTTTATACAAGCGCAAGCGAAATTTTTTAAGTTCCTCAAAAGCAAGTGAATGCGAAAATAACCTCTCAAAATAGCGAAAAGCCCCTCTTGAAATTCCAAAAAACCTAACCCCCGCAATCCCCAGCGACAAAGCCGCCATTTCCGGTTGCTCTGCCGCACGTGCAATTAAATAACCAGCAATGGCCATCAACGCTGTGCTGGAAAACCAGCATAAAAATGAGAAACACACGGGTAGCATTTAGGTTAATCTATAAATTTATCGTAAAAACTCCTCTATATTCCTATGAACTATGCCTTCCCTGCTCATGTCAAATTTATCTGTTGATATAACAAATTTTGGGAAATTGTCTTTTATTTTAAGCAATGGCGAAAATTCTCTTTCTGCTGTTTCTGGCGAAGCCAGCAAATAGCAAACTTGAATGTAAATTTGCTTTGCTCCTTTTGATGCTACAAAATCTATTTCAAACTCCTCTACTTTCCCAACGCAAACATCATAGCCTTTGCGGAGCAATTCCATATACACTATATTTTCCAAAACCTGCTCAATGTCTTTCATATTATTTCCATAAACAGCTTCTCTAATCCCGTGGTCTGCAATGTAAATTTTTTCTTGAAATTTAAGCAGTTTTTTTCCCGAAATATCTTTTCTGTGAACCAAATGCAGCAAACAGGCACTTTTGCAATGGTCAATGTAATTATATATTGTCTCAGCAGACAAGCTCCGCTTTTCATTCTTCAAATATTTCAGTACGCTAGTGGCAGAAAAGGAATGTCCTATATTTGCTATAAAAAATTGCAAAAGCCTTTTGAGCAAATCAACATCTCTAACATTATATCTCTCAACAATATCTTTCAAAAGAACAGAAGAATAAATATCGCTCAAATACAATTTGGAAGAATGCCAATCCATTGAATTTTGGTATAAAAACGGCATTCCACCCTTCTTTGCATATTCCTCAAAAGAATCTAGCCCTGCAAGCTTTGCTTCGGAAAAAGAAAATGGATAAATATGAAATTCAACATATCTCCCTGCCAAATACGTTGCAAGCTCACCGGAGAGCATTTTTGCATTTGAACCCGTTATATAAATATCCGCTTTAAAGTCAATAAGGCAAGAGTTCACCAATTTTTCCCAACTCTGCAATTCTTGAATTTCATCTAAAAACAGATATATTTTTTTGCGTTTTTCCGCAAATGACTGAATATAGGCATAAGTTTCGTTTATGGTTCTTGCATAATCCTGGGTCATTGACTCAAAATTTATGGATAAAAAATTTCGACTGGAAATGCCTCGTTTTTTCAAGTCCGCTTTTATAAGTTCAAGCATAACGGATTTCCCGCACCGTCTAATGCCGGTGAGTACCTTCACTACGTCTTTGTTCATAAAAGGGCGGATTTTGGAAATATAATACTCTCTACTAACCATAAAACCTCTAAAAAATTCACAATCCATATAATATAGTTTATTTTATAGCGAAAAGTGACGCTGTTTCGGCTGTAAGTTTTCGGTATAACGAAAACTAAAACCTCTCCAACCGCATCACCAACCTCTCCCCTTTCTTAGATTCTGCCAAATCCACCGCAAACACAGCCTGCCAATCGTTCTGCTCATCATAATCTTGCAACATTCTGGAAACTTCCCAAACATCGCCTTTCTTTTCTATAAATGTGTGCTTGTTGGAACGACCTTCTGCATCCAACCGCAACTCCTTGTGCGTTTCAATATATTCCTTGTGCAGAGCGGCAAGTTTTTTTTCGCTGAATTCCTCGCTCGGCTCAAGACAATCGGCGGCGGCAGCAAAATCGCCTTTTCCCCAGGCAACTAAAAATTCCAACACAAGCGCTTTAACCATTCGCTCGCTAACGGCAAAAGGCGGCAAAGGTTCTTCTTTTTCTTCGGGCAAAATAAATTCTGGATTTTGCATGCGCTGCCACTCATCTAAAAGCGAGGAATCAACCCTTTGCAGCATTTCACGCAGGTAATCTTGCATTTCTAAAATTTCTTCGTTCTTGTATTTTTCTGGAACGGTGTGCGCCAAAACTTTATACACGCTGTTTATGTGGCGAAGCAATAAACCCTCTATGCGCTCCAAGCCGTATTGTTTTATATAACCCGAAAAAGAAAAACACTCCGCGAACATTTCCAAAACTATTGTTTGCGGATGAACACGCTCGCCGCACACCCAAGGGTGTTTTTTTGCAAATTCGCCAAAGCTAGCTTCCAGCCACTCCGCATTTTCCGGCTCTGGCGGGCGCATCTCTTCTAGTCTCGCTTGCCTCTCTTCAAACTCCACGCCTTGTGCTTTCATTTCGGAAATGGCTTCGTTTTTTAATCTTGAAAGCTGCTTGCGGCGCACATTTTCTGCTTCTTCTAAAATTGCCTCTATTAGAGTTAGCAGGGTTAGGGCGTTTAAGTCTGCGATTTTTTCAATGCTCTCCAAAAGCCAAAGGGAAAGAGGCTGGTGCATGGCAAAGCGGTCGCTCAAATTAACAGCGGGTTTCCCATTTACTATTATTCCCTGAGCGATAAGAGAGCGGTAAATTTGAATGGCTCTCCTTATATGGATTTTTTTTTGCTCCTTTGAATCGTGACAATTCATTATGAGGTTGTGCAAATTTCTGCATCCGCTTGTTTGCAAAATTATATTTGCATCCACTGCGAACCTCGAAACCAGTTTTTCTGGTTCTCCATTTATTAACCTTTCAAAATTTGTTTTGTCCCAGCTTATGGTGCCTTCTGGCGCGCTTGCCTTTTGAAATTTGCGCCCCGTTTTGCTGAATTTTGCTTCTCTCAATTTGTTCTCTATAACGTGCTCCGGTGCCTGCGCAACCACATAGCCCACGGAATCAAAGCCTCGCCGCCCAGCGCGCCCAGCAATCTGGTGAAAATCCCGCACGGGCAGCATAATTGTTTTTTCGCCGTTGAATTTGCTGAGTTTTGTGAAAAGCACGGTGCGAATCGGAACATTAACTCCAACGCCAAGGGTATCCGTTCCGCAAATTATCGGGAGCAATCCTTGCTGCGCCATCTTCTCAGTTAAAATTCTGTACTTTGGCAAAAGACCCGCGTGGTGAAGCCCTATCCCCTGCCTCAACCATCTTTTTATGTCTGCACCAAAGGGGCTGGAAAATCTGAAATTTGCCATCGCCTCTGCTATCTTGTCTTTTTTGAGCAAGCCAGCTATGTCCAAGCTTGTGAAAGCCTGCGCGTTTTCTGCCGCCTCGCTCTGCGTGAAATGCACCACATAAACAGGGCCTTTGCCCTCGTTAAGCAATTTTTGAATTTCGTTTGCGAGCGGGCTTTCTGAATACGTGAATTCCAAGGGAACAGGTCGCTCTGCATTTCTTATGCACACGCTTTGCAAACCGTTTAATTTTGTCATCTCGCTTTCAAAAAAAGAGGTATCGCCAAGGGTTGCAGATATTAAAAGGAATTGAGTGTGCTTCATTGTGAGCAAGGGAATTTGCCACGCCACTCCCCTTTCTTTATCGCTGTAATAATGGAATTCGTCCATTGCCACCGCGCCTATATTTGAATTTTCCCCCTCTCTTAGCGCAATTTGCTCCAAAATTTCCGCTGTGCAGCACAAAATTGGAGCGTTGTGATTAACGGTTGCATCGCCAGTGGAAAGCCCAACGTTTTGCGCCCCGAACTCCTTGCAAAGCGCCATCCATTTTTCATTTACCAAGGCTTTTATTGGGCAGGTATAAACCGAACGCAGATTTTTTGAGAGCATAAGGCGGTGCAAAAAACTGGCTACCAAAGACTTTCCAGAACCTGTTGGGGTTGCAAGAACTACATTTTTGCCCTCCAAAAGCTCCATAACTGCCTCTTCTTGAGCTGGATAGAGCGAAATACCTTTATTTTCGGTTTCGGTTAGGAATTCGGTGAGTATATCGGGCATTGATTTGAAAATTAGTAAATCAATTTTTTTCTATATTAATAATCATGAATTACTCCTCAGATTCCCTAAAAAGCAAAATTTTTGCTCTGTTTTTTGCCACAGTTGTTCTTTCTGCACAGGCCGGAGAAGGCAATTTCAATTTTTACGGGCAGCGCGGCGTTCACAAAACGCAAAGTGCGCAAACCCTTGGGCACGGGCGTTTTGGGCTAGGTCTCTTTTTTGAAGCAGCACCCCATTTAGACCAAATAATAGAAAGTGATTTCTGTGAAAATGGAAATTGCAGTAACCCTTATGTAATAAATGAATATTTCGGAGGAAATTTTTATCCTTTCCTCTCTGTTGGAATTTCTAATTATTTTGACCTTTCATTTAGCATTCCAGCCCCGTATTTAGAGCAGTTGAATGTTGAAAATAGTGAAGGCTCACAAAACTTAGGAGCTTGGGGATGGGGCGATTTATTTATTTCAACAAAAACACGCATACCATTTGATGAAAATTACCCATTTGACCTTGCGGTTATGATAGGGCTTGGCATAAACACAGGCGTAAAACCTGGTGGCATTTACAAAGTAAATGCTTACGGTCCTTGGGTTCGCGACCCGATGTTCGTAAAACTTGAAGGACGCAAGGACGAACCGAGGTGGCCATATTCAAATCAAAATTATTTTTGGAGATTTGGGCTTGCAGCAACATTTGATTTTGGCAGAACACAAGCAGATGTTCCTGTTATGATTCACCTTAATGGCACATACAGACTAGCACCAGGAGAAGAAGGCAGTGATTATCCAAAAGTTCCAAGCTTTTCCGTAGCCTTGGAATGGACTCCTCTTGAATTCATTTCGGGTTTTGTAGAATTCTACAGAGATTTTCCGCTCAAAGGGTCTGACGATAATTCAACGGATCTATCCGTCATATCTTTATCCACTGTATCTCTTGGCACCGCTTTGCATTTGGGCAAATCGCTTGACCTGCAATTTGGCACCCAGATATTTACCGGAGACAGAGACAAATATATAGATGATTTATCCATAAATTTGAGCAATGGCAACAGAGCTTTTTACAGCGCAAGGCTTATTCCTAACTGGATGATATTTGGTGGCATAATAGGCAAAATTTATACCGCAGAACCAGAACCAATAAAAGAAGAGAAAAAGGAATACCGCAATCCAGACACAGACGGAGACAAAATATGCGATCCTTGGGTAGCAGAATCTGGCAAGCAGCAAGAATTTGCAAATGTATGCAAAGGCATAGACTTGTGCCCTTATGAAGCGGGAACGCGAGAAAACAAAGGTTGCCCCGCACAGGAAGTCAAGGTAGAAGCAGTCCCGGCACCCGTTATTCTGTTTACCGCAACACCAGATGTTGTGCAAAAAGGCAACTCTGTAACACTGACTTGGCAAGTGACCAATGCCACCAGTGTAAGCATAGACGGCGTAGGAGATGTTCAAGCTAGTGGCACCAGAAAAATGAAGCCCACCGAAAATACCGTTTACAAATTAACGGCGGTTGGTGAAGGCGGCACGCAAACGGCAACCGCAGAAGTTGAAATAGCGGCAGGCCCTCTCCCCGTGATTTTGTTTACCGCAAGCTCTGAATCTGTGCAAGTAGGGCAAGCTGTTACTTTGAAGTGGCAGGTCACAAACGCTACTGAAGTAAACATAAGTGGCGGCATAGGAAAAGTTCAGCTAAAAGGTTCAAAGCAGCTTAAACCAACAGAAAACACGACTTACACATTAACAGCAGTTGGTGAAGGCGGCACCCAAACAGAAGCGATATCTGTTGAGGTAACGCCCGTTCCAGTTATTGAAGCTAGAGTTAATTTGCAAGGCGTTACATTTGGCAGCGGAAACGCCACCTTAACAGCAAATGCAAAGAAAATTCTGGACGGCGTTGCGGAACAGCTTTTGGCAAATCCAAAGGTGAAAATTGAAATTCAGGGTCACACAGACAATGTGGGCAGCCCAAAATCAAACCAAGATTTGTCTGAGCGAAGAGCAAAAGCCGTTGTCGGTTATTTGGCCACAAAAGGCGTAAAAATAACCCGCATGAAAGCTGTTGGCTACGGCCAAGACGTTCCCATAGCAGACAACAACACCGCAGATGGCCGCGAACTGAACCGCCGCATTGAAATGGTGAGGGTGGATGATTAGGAAAGGAATTTTACTTTATGATTGTTGCAAAAGAACTAGCTGCATGCAAAAACAAGACAAGCGTTGAAAAGATATGGAAAGCGCACAACATAACTGCGTATAAGGAAAAGATAAAAGCGTTGAGAGAAAGCATGGGCAACCCGATGACATTTTACTGCCCAGGAAAAGAAATAGATGCAGCTAGTGAATACGCAGTTGAACTTGAAATATTCCTCTTAGGCGAATGGAGAATAATAGATTTGTATAAAAAAGCAGGAATTAAAAAATGATAAACGATTTCGTTATTGATGACAAAAAATTAAAACAATTAGCAGTTAAATTTAGCATCAATGAAGATAGCTGCAAAAAGTTATTTGAATTATATGAATATTCGGTTTCCAAAAGCATAAGAGCGCAGTACTTGGCACATATCATTCGTTCCCTAGAATTGTCTATGAGAAAAATGACAGGAAACAAGCTGTTTGCGATAAACTGCGTACCAATGCAAAAAGGAAGCATAATTCGGAATGCTCAAGGTAGATACAACGAAGGTCTTTGTTTTATAATATATTTCAACGAAAATTTACCGGAATACGAAAAGAGAAATGCCATAGCACATGAATTGGGGCATTTATTTATGGTTGCATTCGCAAATCAGCAATTTGGAATAAATAGGCAGTTGAAGAAAATGTATGGTGATGGAAACGATATGGAACCGCTAGCTTCCTTGTTCGGAGTTTTTGTGATAGCTGCGAAAAATCAGTTTTACCAAAACGATGCGCTTATATGCAAGAAAAAGATAACCGCACATGGCTGGAACGGATTGATAAACGATTTCATAAAATTACTGAACTCGCCTTAATCGTCTTTTTCACCTCCTAACCCTCACTAGTTCCCAAAAATCAGAATGCACTTGCTCACCTGTGATGGTACATCGTATTCCAAGACTATTCTAAACTGCCTGCTCATAAAACATTATCCTAAATTTTAATGAATTCACTCGCATTTAATACTGAAATTTTGCAGTTTGAGAAATGCCGTTTATTTGCGGTTATTATAAAATCGCAGTTGGCTTTTAATGCGGAGGCATATTGTACGGAATCTTCGTAGTCTGGAAGAGCTTCAAACAATGCTTGTCCTAGCATTTGCCCATTTACAGGCACAATTTGAATTATGTTCAGCAAAAATTGCAAATCCTTTTCTACAATCCTGTTTTTATCCAATCTGTTTAACAAATAATTTATATTGCAAAAAGATACTGAAGAAGTACAAGCCGTTATTTGCTCTTGAGCGACCATATCCATAATTATTGCCGAAGCTTCCCAATGAGGCTCCCTCTTTAGAAAATGATCTAAAAATACATTTGTATCTAAAAAAATTTTACTAGTCATGGAGAATGTGTTTGTTGAAAAGATATTCAAATTTTAAATCATCTTCGGTTTTGCCTTCTGGCAACCTATAAGCTCCGCACATTTCCTTAATCTGCGGAGAGAGTTCGTAATTTGATTTAGCTTTAGGTGGAGGCTCTTCTAGATTCTCCAAAAAATTGCTTACTAAAGCAGACAGGCTGCCGTTTTGCTTTTGCGCTATGCGTTTTCCCTTTTTTATTAAAACTGGCGAAACGCTTAATGTTAACTTTGCTACACTCATACGTAATATTTAATATAGAAAATTACGTATATAAATTCATTTTCACCGCCCAATACCCCCCAAAACCTCACTTTTTACACAAAACTACACAAAAAATGACAGAAAAATGACATTTGTGCTGATTTTTTTACCGCAGGGCGAAAAAAAAATCTATTTTAATTATGTTAACATAAATCCGGCTGAGGTTTCCTTGGCCATAAAAATAAGGAGTCTCCTATGAAGACACAAAAAAAGGGCTTTACCCTCATTGAATTGATGGTCGTTATTGTGATCATCGGCATCTTGGCAGCTATTGCCATTCCAAAACTCTTCGGTATGAGCGCCAAGGCGAAGGCATCTGAGGTTGGCCCTGCGGCTGGAACTTGGAGCAAATTGCAACAGGCTTATATTACGGAGACTTCTGGCATGGGTAATGGTTCGCAGATTGGATATACTCCTCCTGGGGCAACTCAGAGCGGCAGTTATGGAACAACCGTAAATTTCAGTTATTACGTGACTGGCCAGACTGGTTCAGCCACATGGATAGCAGCAGCGGCAGCTCCTTTGAATGATTGTGCTAAGTCTTCTTCGTGGATTGTTGGTGCTACTTTACCAGATAATGCTAACTCGCCACAATATAATTTTAATATTGACGGTAGTGCAGCTACAGCAGGGGTACTTTTATCAGGTAAATGTGGTTCTTTGACTCCTAATTTCGCAAAATTGCAGTAAGATATTGAATTTTATATAGGCTTGCTCTTGTTATAAGAGCAGCCGTGTTGGTTTATGAAATTTAAAATATTAAATATCTCTTTTTTGATTTTTGCCTGCGCCATTCCGCTGGTTATTTTTATTTTGTCAATGATAAATGGCAATGCTATTAAAAAACTTGATTTTTATTCGCCTTTTTACGTCTATACCCTGCAATTCGGGATAGGTTTATTATTACTCATCAAACTATCAAAAGATTTTTACTTATGGTTAAAAGAAATCTGGCTAAGTGAAAGCGAAACAGATTCAAAACCAATCCTAATTCTATTCATTCTGTTAATCCTGTCAATTCTGATAATTCAGGTTCAGACAAAAGGCCAACCACGGATATTGCAAGATGAAAATATGTACACAATTACCGCGCAGAATTTATATCACAATCAAGTTGGAACTACCTGCCTTGGCGGCTCTTTTATTGATAATAATTTTAAATGCGTTGAGGCTGCCACCATAAAACCAAGGGGCCTCCCTTATTTATATATGCTTGGGATGCCAATTTTTGGCACCGATTTGAGTTGGATTTATAATTTTCAAACATTTATTCTACTTTTAACCAGCATAGTTTTTTTCTTGGCATTAGTAGCTTGGTTAAAAAACAAATGGCAGGCATTGCTATCCACTGTACTTTTAACAACCCAGCCTGTTTTGCTTTTATTCTCCCGTTCTTCTAGCATAGAAGGGCTTTATATATTTATGTTTGCCCTTTCTCTGTTCTTCCTAAAATGGGCTTATGACCGAAACACAACTAGGCACTGGCTGCTGCTCGCCCTAACCCTTGCCTTCTTTACCCAAACCCGTTTAGAAACAATGTTTTGCCTGCTAGCCTTTATAGGAGTGTTTTTATATAAAAATAAATTACGGGTTCTGTATTCTCAACTATCAACTTTCTTCACCACACTCTCCTTCTTTTGCATTCCAATTTTTTGTACACTTTCCATTAACAGAAATTATGATTTGCAAAGCGGAGCTTATGGTGCTTATGGGCATCTCATAGAGAATATTATAACCGATTTTAAAATAATGGCATTCCCACAATATAACTCAGAAGGAATTTTTTATTATCCTTATTTTCCTTATTTCACTTGGTTTGCAATATTAGGTTTAATAACTCTAATCGCCCTAACAATAAAAGAATTTAAAAGTCAAAACAAATACATTTTAATATTCATCCTTCTCCTCTCCCCTCAATACCTAATTCTCTTTGATAGCATTGGGGCAGATTTTAATTTAGACGTTCAACAGCGATTTGTACTTATTATTTTACCAGCTATGTCCTTTTTAGGGGCATTGTTTATATATAAAATGGTGGCACTCATAAATAATCTCATCAATCCAAAAATTTTGCTAACTCTTATTATATCATTTATTTTTATAAATCTCATTGCTCATTATGAGAGTTTTAAACAGAATATCATAACTAAATATAACCCATCTTTGGTAGAATATTATAATTTAAAAAATTTCTCAGATAAACTAAAAGAACCTTCAATATTTTTTACTCGCATTCCTTCGTTTTTATTAGATAGAGGAATATCAGCTTACGCCTACGATTTATTAGCTAACATTGAAGAAAATGCTATGAATGAATTGTTAGAAACATATAAGGAAAATATTTTTGTTGTAGAAAATTCATCTTGCAAATACCCTATTTCTGCACCAAAAGTGATAAATCCCGGACCTACAAGAATTTGCGATAGAGCCCTTTCTTATTTTGATGTGGACACGGTTTTAAATGTAAATTTAATAGAAAATAGAAAAAATGCTTTATTAGTTTACAAAGTTTTAGGATTAAACCAAAGGGATAAAAAAGGATTGCTCAGAATATTTGAAAAAATAGAACCAACTGATAGCACTGTGCAGTTGCACTTCAAAATACCAAGAGAATTGTCAGAACCTTGGAAAGTTAAGCAATTTATAAATGATTCTCTAATATTTGAGAACCCATATAGAAAAGGATACACAGGTAACACATTCAAGTTCTCTCTTTTCAACAAAGATACCAATATTTGGAAACTAACTATTGTTGACACAATCACAGGCGAACAAGTGCATAGCGATTTTTGGCAGTTGGTTAAAACGGGTAAGTGATGATATTTTGTCAACAATTAGGAAATTTTGTATATTATAGATAGGTTTGGAGATGAGTATGGCTATAGAATTCAAATTGAACGAGCGTAAGGCTGTCGAAGCAGTTCTCTGGTTAATCCAAAAAGGAGAAACCAGTATGTACCATATTTTCAAAATGCTATTTGAAGCCGAAAAATATCACTTGAACAAATATGAAAGACCTATCACAGGGGACACTTATATGGCTATGGAACATGGCACAGTTCCAAAATGGATTTATACGGATGCTTGCAAAAAATCAAATATGGATTTTGTAAGGAGTGGAAAACGTTTATATGCTAAACGCCCGCCAATAACCAATATGCTATCCGAGTCTGACATAGAAGCTTTGGAAATAGGTTATAAAAAATATACAGGTTTTGACTTCGGCGAAGTTAGAGATATAAATCATAAAGAATCAGCTTGGCAAAAAAATTGGAGCAAAAGAGGAATTTTAAAATGCGTTGACATACCATTTGAGGATATTGTAGAAGACGACATATTGCGAGAAGATTTAAAAGAAACTGCTAGACTGACGGTGATATGATGCTTGATATATCGGAAGTGGTTCTAGCTGATACATCAACATCGGAAATAATAAAAGACAGAGCCAGAAAGCTTTTTGTTCGAATATCAGTCACCAATGAAAAATTCCTCATTATCAATTCTCGTGAAAGCGAAGGGAGCATTAAAATCGAATCGGCTATATATAGTTTTTTAAGTCACGA
>JGI20171J14444_1000420_pt1 | contig 12139 bp, 10 predicted proteins | sample TergutNc150P4_FD_14444 | JGI IMG/M metagenome (IMG submission 14444) | reverse complement strand
TATGAATATTCTGAGATAGGTGCTTTGCAACATCTCTATTCTTTTTGCATTTCATAATTCTCAATTTTTCCATTCTCAATTCTCAATTAAAAAATCTCCACTAGCCAATAAGTTTGCCATCATTTTAACCAGTGGTCATATTAAAGTGAATATAGAAAAAATTTTTAGTTTTGTACGCAACGGATGCTATACAAGTAGTTTTTATCTTGGAAAGGGTCCCAATCTGTGAGCTTGTTGTCGTAGTATATGTATCGGTAGTAAGCATAGCCCTCGTACTCGCTAGCAGTCCACCAAAAGCCGCTAAGAACAATTTCGCCAAAACTGCCATCGGAATAGCCACGGCCGCTAGGTTGGGCAGAAAAGCTGAACCTGTCCGTGCCATTGCCATTGTTGTCCCAGCCACTTTTTGCTTTCAAGTGCTTCCAAGCCGCAATGCTTTCGTAGGGGCTATCTGTGCCGCTTGTGCCATCCACATAACGATATAACTTATCCCATTCCTCATTGCTCGGCAAATGCCAACCTTTTGGGCAAGCCTTCATTGCCGTTTCCCAGTTATAAAGCCGTCCGTAGTCCTTGCAGAAATCTTCATTATCATTATAGCATTTGGATTTACCCATTTCTATGTTGAGATTTTCCGCCATCCAAACCTGCTTGCCTATCTTAGCAGTCCAATATGTTTGCTTGTCCCTAGCATCGGTTAATGTATTAGCAGACACGCCTGTTTTTTTCCAAGATTTCAACCTATCAAGCTGCCAACAATCCGTGTCAAAGGAAAGCTGTGTCTCATAATATGTTATAGATCCTTTATCACCTTTTTTCACACCGTCCGGGGTTCCATTTATCTCTATTTCTTTGCCGTTAGCCAAACGAAAGAGAGCCATATCACGCCCTTCGTGGTCTTCCGGGCTTTCCAAAAATGTCACCGCTTCTATTGTTATGGGAGGGCCTTCTCTGCTGGGGCACGCTTCTTCGTCGCTTCCCTCGCCATCACCCTCGGCAACTGTTGGGGTTTCTGCCTTTGACGGTTCGCTCGCGTTTTGCAAGCAACGAACACTGTTTAGGTCACTCTTATTGCTTTTGCTGTAGAAGACGTAATTGCCGTAGCCCATATACCGGATGTAGGCGTTGTCAAGGCTGTACTCACTGGCGCTGCCCTCGGAGCTGCTCCACCAATAACCGTAGCGGCCTATACTGTAGAAACTGCCACCGGAGCTGCCGGTGCCGCTAGGCAGGGCAGAAAAGCCGTAATTGTCTGTGCCATTGCCAGACGTTTCTTCGCTATCACCAGACCAATCGCTAGCGGATTTAAGATACTTGCCTGCTCTTTCCTGGCCGCCTAACAATGTTATCAATACTTTCCATTCCGCCCTGCTCGGCAAATGCCAACCGCTGGGGCAAGCCTTCTTAGCCGTTTCCCAGTCATAAAGCCGCCCATATTTCTGGCAGTTGTCCGGGTCATTTTTATAGCATTTGGATTTGCCCGTTTCTATGCTGAGATTTTCCGCCATCCAAGTTTGCTCGCCTATTTTGACGGTCTTGTAGGTTTTGCCATCGCGGGTATCTTTTATAGGGTCTGCTAAAATAACGCGAGCGTTTTCTGCTGCTTTATCTATTGCTTTCTCTGCTGCAACGTAGCAAGCTGCTTCGGTGATGCCTCTGCTATCCGCAATATTCCCGTCTCTCTCAAATATTTGAATACCAAAGTCATCATCCTTCACCCAAAACTTCGCAAATATATTTTGAGGGTTGCCGCCGCCAGCGGTAGCACCGCTGACGGTTACATAATTATTGCCATCTTCAGTAACTCGTTGCCATTCGGGTTTTTCCAAAAAGGCATCGAACATTTCTTCAACAGTAAAACCTGGGCACGCTTGAAGTTTGCCTTTTTTTACCGTCTCAACATTCCCTCCTCCGCAAGAAAGGGTGAATATAAAGGCAAGCCCTAGGGCTGCGGTGAGCGCTAACTTTGCGAATTGTTTTTTCATTGTTTTGTTCTCCTTTGTTGAATGATGAAAATTCTGCTAATCCTTTATGCAACGGATACTGTGCAAGTCGCCGTTGCTTTTCTCGTGGAAGCTGTAACCCACACCTTCGCTGCTGTCGTTCATAAGCCTGCTGTAGACGTATTTGTTAACATTCCACTCACTGGAAGTCCACCAGTAGCCGAGTTCTTCTACGTTTTGGAAACGGCTGCCAGAACTGCCTTTGCCGCCCGGCAGGGCGGAAAAGCCGTATTTGTCGCTTCTATTGCTGTTCTTGCGATTTTCATATTCCCAGCCGCTCTTTGATTTCAGGTATTTACCAGCAGTCTCGCTTTGGTAAGGGCTTTCTGTTCCGCTTGTGCCATCCACATAATGCAGCAGTTTATCCCATTCCTTGATGCTCGGCAAATGCCAACCGCTAGGGCAAACTTTCATAGCAGTTTGCCAGTCATAAAGGCGACCGTATTTATCGCAGTTGGCTTGTATTTCAGCGGGTGAGTATGGAATCTTATCCCAGCTATCGCGAAAGTAATACTCCCCATCGTTATAACACTTAGCTCCATCAACGGCGTAATTCAAATTCTCCGCCATCCAAATCTGTTCGCCGATTTTCACGGTTTTGTAGTTTTTTTTGTCCCTGGGGTCGGCAAAAGAACCTCTCTGTGCCTGGGAAGGTTCTCCCTGCAAGCAACGAATGCTGAATAAGAGGTTTTTATCGCTGCTGCTCCTATGCACATCCGGGCCGTCTATGTCCATACTTAGGCGGGCGGCTTTTTTGCCATCGTCTGAGGAACTCCACCAAAGCCCTCCGTTCCCAGCATCGCGGAAATTGCTACCGGAAAGGCCAATTCCGCCTGGCAGGGCGGCAAATCCGTAATTGTCCGTGCCGTTCCCATCGCCGTTCCAGCCGCCAGCCGCTTTCAGCTTGGCTCCGGCATCGGCGCAATCGCTTGTGAAAGGGCAGCTCGGATTGACGAACTGCATTAAATCGCCCCAATCTGCCTCACTTGGCAAATACCAACCGCTTGGGCAGGCTTTCATGGCCGTTTTCCAGTCATAAAGCCGTCCATACTTCTGGCAGTTGTCGGGTTTGTTTTCATAGCATTTTGAATTTAGCAAATCTATGTTCAAATTCTCCGCCATCCAAGTTTGCTCACCGATTTTCACTGTTTTGTAGGTTTTCTTGTTCCTTATATCAGTGAAAGTACCTACGGCAATCTTTTCTGGCGGTTTCTCTGCCATTGCTGCCTGCGCGAGTGTTAGTGTTATGGCAAGTGCTATGGTTGCGGTGAGCGCGAGTTTAGCGAATTTGCTTGTCATTATGGTTTCTCCGTTTCCCAATCATAGAGCCGTCCGTATTTTTGGCAGTTGTCGGGTTTGTTGTCGTAGCACGTTGAACCTTCCGCCTCATAGTTCAAAATCCTTTCATCCTGGCCATCGGGGTTCAGACGTTTAATTCTGCAAGCAACGGACACTATACAAGTCGTTCTTACCGTTGCCGCAGGAGCCGCTGATGCTTCCGCCGTCGTTATACATAGACCGGTTGCAACCGTAGGAGCCGAAGGAGCTATTGTACTCGTTAGGAGTCCACCAATTACCGTTGGTACCTACCCAGACGAAGCCTCTGTCTCTTCCGCCCCCGCCAGGCTGGGCGGAAAAGCCGAACTCATCTGTGCCATTGGGTTCATTAGTCCACCCACTAACATTCCATCCGCTAACCGTTTTAAGTTTTTTGCCTGCTGTTTCATAACCACCAACCGATACCGTCAATACCCCCCACTCCTCATAGCTTGGCAAATGCCAACCGCTAGGGCAAACTGACTTAGCTGTTTCCCAATTATAAAGCCTGCCGTATTTTTGGCAGTTGCTTTCTTGATTTTCATAGCAGGCACTACCGCTGGCGTCGTAGTTCAAATTCTCCGCCATCCAGGTTTGATTATCCAATTTCACGGTTTTATAGGTCTTGCCGTCTCTAGAATCGGTAAAAGAACCTTTCTTGGCATTCGCTTTAACGGCCTCTATCTTTGCTTTTTTCGCTGCTATATTTGCTACATAAATAGCATCGTCTTGCAAGCAACGAACGCTATACGAATCGCCATTAGAATAGTTGAAAGACTCAACAGAATCGCCTCTGATGACAAAGAGGTAGTCGTCTGCTCTGTCGCTATAAATATCGTTGGCACTCAACCAGTAGCCGTAGTTGCCAATATCGTTGTCTCCGCCTCCTTCGCAGCAAGTGGAGTTGCCGCCTGGCAGGGCGAAAAATCCGAATATATCCTCTCCATTGCCAGACTTTCCTTCTTGGTTATTCCAACCGCTAGTGGCTTTAAGGGCTTTGCCTGCTGTTTTCTTGCCACCAACTGCTGTTATCAATGCTTCCCACTCCTCTTTGAGCGGCAAATGCCAACCGCTGGGGCAAGCTTTCGTAGCTGTTTGCAGAGTGTAAAGCCGCCCATATTTCTTGCAGTTGGCAGGGTCGCTGTCATAACAGCCATAACCGTCACCGTCTGCGTCGTAGTTGAGATTTTCCGCCATCCAAACCTGTGTGCCGATTTTCACGGTTTTGTAGGTTTTGTTGTCGCGTGGGTCGATGAAGGTAGTCGCCGCTGCCTCCTGCGTTTCCGCCGCCGCTTCGGTGGCGGTTGCGCCGTCTTGCTTTTTCTTTTCTTCGCAAGCGGTGAATGTGAATGTTATTGCAAGCCCAAGGGCTGCAAACAAGGGGCAGGCTAACCCTGCCTGTACATTAGGGAATTGTGTTCTCATAGTGGTTTTCTCCATTCTGGAAATTCTTAAATTCTGAGAATTTTGGTTCAGACAATATATAGAAAAATAAAAAGAGTTTGTCAAGGGGGAAATGCTGGAAATGGCGGTTTTGTATATTGCCCATATATGTTCTCGCCTTCACTTGGAAAACTCACGTCCTATAAAGATGGAGATTTGGTAATAGCAGTTTGCAAAGAGAAAGTTCTTTTCCCGTTTAAAGACATTGAAAAGCATTTGGATATGCAGGTTCTGGATTTAGGAACATACAACGGGAAGCGGGTTGTTTGCCTGAGTTTGCCGCGTTTAGAAGATGGCGTTTCTTTGAGGGCGTTGTTTGCCGAGGCGGAGCAGGAAGTTGCACATATTGCGGCGTTGGCTTCTCATTTGGCTTGGTGGAGGGCAACTTACAAGCATTGCCCAATTTGCGCAAAGCCGCTAAAGGAACACGATTTGGAACGCTGCTTGCATTGCTCAGAATGTGATGAGAATTTTTATCCTGTCATTTGCCCCGCTGTGATAGTTTTGGTTGTAAAAGATGAGAAGATTTTGCTTGCGCACAATACGAGATTTCCATCGGGGCGGTATAGCCTTATAGCTGGTTTTGTTGAGGCTGGCGAGAATTTGGAAGATGCCGTTAGGCGAGAGCTTATGGAAGAGCTTGGAATAAAGGTAAAAAATCTGCGTTATCTGGAAAGCCAGCCTTGGCCCTTCCCAAACTCGCTTATGATAGCTTTTGCGGCGCAGTGGGAGAGCGGGGAACTCAAGCCAGACGGCTTGGAGATAGAGCAAGCGGCTTGGTATGCCCGTGGCGATGAGTTGCCGGATTTACCGCCTCCAGGCTCGGTTGCCAGAAGGCTTATCGATGGCTTTGTCACTCAACGTCGCTGAGGATTTCTATCTGAGCGTCCACCCATTCGGAATCCATTTTGCGTAGGCGGTTGTGCTTTAGGTTGTCGCTTAGAACCCAGCGAATTTCGGAGCTTGGAGAACGCATCCAGCTTTCAAAAAATTCCTTTCCTTTTTCCGGCTTTGCCGCGACTGCAACGCTTATGCAGTAACCCATAGCTTTTTTAAATACCCTGTATTCCTCGCTCTTCACATTTTTTTCCAACTCTATGACTTCCATATAGTCGTTCAAAACGCTTAGGATTTTTTCAACCTCTTCCGGTTTAATGAGAGCTGGTTCGCAAAGCGTTGCCGCAATGCACCTCTTTTCCAACAGATTGGTGTTTTCCCAAGAATCAAACACAGAGTAGAGTTTATCCAAATTCTTTAAGCCAAGATTTTGCAGGCCAATAACCGCAGATTCCCTTATCCGCCAGTTATTGCTGTTCGCGGCTTTTCTAAAAACCTCTGGATTGCCAGAGGCAGCCACTCCGCACATCGCGACAAAGGTCGATGGCGAGCTTGCATCCGGTTTTTTATCCAACGCGCTCAGGCATAAAGTTGCCTGCTCTGGCGTGGCCTCTTTTATAAATTGCCCCAGCAGGCTCAAATTGGCAACTGGACCTGGCAATTTTGACTCTTTTTCCAAAACTTGGAGTAATTCTGCTCCTTGCGGGAAAATGGGCATAAATCCTCTATTTATTAATTTAGGGAAATATAGAAAAAAATTTCTAGATTTTCAACTTGACAGAACTCACCAGACAGAGACTTGCGAAATTCAGGCAAAATAAGCCCGCTCGGTTTTCCTTTGTCATTTTATTTGCCGCGTATCTGCTGTCGCTCACTAGCCCCTGGCTGGTAAATGACAAACCTCTTTTTTTAAAATACAACGGCAAATTCTACTGCCCTGCCTTTTTCCATTACCCCCAAAGCGAATTTTACGGCAGCTATGCAACCGAGCCGGACTACAACGAATTGGTTAAATATGCAGAGCAAAATTCCGTTGATGTTTTTGCCGTATTCCCGCCTATTCCCTGGAACCCCATAAAATCGCAGCTAACCGCAGAAGGCGCGCCCCCATACCCGCCGTCCGCAGAGCATTGGCTTGGGACAGATGCTCATGGGAGAGATGTTCTTTCCAGGTTGATTCATGGGTTTAGGATTTGCATGAGCTTTAGCCTTTTGCTCTCTTTGATAGGGACTTTTTTTGGCATAGTGATAGGCGGGATTCAGGGATATTTGGGCGGAAAGACGGATATAATTTTTCAGAGGGTAATTGAAATTTGGGCTGCTCTTCCCTTTTTGTATGTGGTTATTCTGCTCGGCAGCATTTACGGCCAGGGGTTTTGGCTTTTGGCTGTGATTATGGCGGCTTTTAGCTGGATAGGCCTTAGCTATTATATGAGGGCGGAATTTTTCAAAATAAAAAATATGCAGTTTGTAAAAGCTGCCACCGTTCTTGGCTTTAGCCACAAGAGAATTTTTTTCAAGGAGATTTTGCCAAACGCTTTGGCTCCTGTTATAACACTTTTCCCATTCTCTTTAATCGGCGGGATTTCGGGGCTTACCTCTTTGGATTTTTTGGGCTTTGGCTTGCAGCCCCCAACGCCTTCTTGGGGCGACTTGCTCTCCCAAGGCCTAACAAACCTCTACGCCCCGTGGATTACCATTTTCACAATAACGGCGCTCTTTGCAACCCTAATGCTCGCTTCGTTTATAGGCGAGGGAATAAGAGATGCCTTTGACCCAAAATCAGGCGATAGATTTGAGTGAAAAAGCCTTAGTCTTTGCACCACCGCCATAAGTGCCTTACCCTATTTCTTTTCTTTTTGATTTTTGCGATTTTACGCTCTATTTCATATTTTTGCAAGGGAGTTAGTTCGGGGACTTCATAAACAGTCAGCAGTTGTTGCAAAAGCCCAAATTTTCTGGAGATAGCCACGAGGGTTGCCAAGGTGGTTTTTCCCGTGCGCTCAATAACGGAAACCTGGTCTTTGGAAATGCCTGTAGCCTTGGCAAGTTCGGTTTGCGTAAGATTTGCGGCAATGCGCTTATGCTTTAACATATTGCCAAACTCCGCAAGTATCTCAGAATCAGCCTTCTCAACCAGATTTTCCAACATTCCACACCTCGTTGATAAATAGGTATTTTCACCTATTTATCGTTGAAAATAATGTTTAAATATAGAAAAATATAGAAAAACGTCAACAACTGTTGCAAAATACGCAAAGTTGAATTTTTTCCGTTTACAAGCGTCTAAGGTAATGAACCTTTAGATGGAGCTAGGGCGGAAGAAAGGTTATACCACAGCCGATATTAAAAACCACCTTCTATACCTTGACAAGCGTTCAATTTTTTTCTATATTTGTATAAATATGACTATCAGTTCCAGAATTTGCTTCGCCCAGCCTCCACAGGAGGCTGTTAGCGACAATTTTATGGCTAATTTAACTTTGCCCCCCCCCCCCCCCCCCCTGAAAAAAAAATTTACTGTGTTTCCCATAACCGGAGGTTACCGATGAGAAATAAATTCTCTAAGAGCGTATTGGCAGCAGGCTTTGGGCTTGCTATGATATTTACCTTTTCTTGCGCATCTGGCAGTGACGATGGCTCGCCTTCTTCAGGCGGCGGCACATCTTCTTCTAGCGGTGGCGGTACGTCTTCGCCCAGCGGCGGTAATTTTGAATATGGCTCTATGAAAGACAACAATGGCAAGACATACAAGACCATTGAAATCGGCGGCCAAATTTGGATGGCTGAGAATCTTGATTATAATGTATCTGGTAGCGAATGTTATGGCAAAGACTTAGCCAAATGTGCGATTTACGGCAGGCTGTATGATTGGAAAACAGCAATGAAATTGCCAGAATGCAATTCTGATTCTTGCTCTTCGCAGATAAATGCCAATCATCAAGGAATATGCCCCGATGATTGGCATATTCCTAGTAATGAGGACTGGAACAAGTTGTTGCGTTATGTAGATGATGATAATGATGGTATTGGGTCAGAATTTTCCGGCCGTTACTTTAGCTTTACTGCAGGCAGGTATTTGAAGGCGGCTGGTTGGGACAGCTATGATGGAAAGTCTGACAACAGCGAGGACAAGTATGGATTTTCGGCTCTGCCTGGCGGCATCGCCAATGACTACTCTGGCGATTTCGAAAGTATCGGAGTCCTCGGCACTTGGTGGAGTGCTCATGGGAGTAGCGGCATGTTCTTCGCTTGGGATATGATATCTGGCGAAGATTTCGTTTTATCTGGTTTAAATCGTGAGGCAGGTATGTCCAGCGTCCGTTGCCTCAAAAACGAGCCATAACACGGGTCTCCCTAACCGAGCCGCTCAAAACTTGCACTATGTAAACTCCGTTTGGGATGTTCTGCAAGTTTATGTTGAGATTTCCGTTGCTGCTGTGTTCTTTTATCAGCAGTTTACCGCTTGTGCTGTATATGGACACTTGCAGAGTTTTGCCACCAAAAATTTGCAAAGAATTTTTGCTCTGTGTTATTTTAAAATTTTGAATGGCAGGTTGCTTTTTTATGGGCGTGGTGCTGCCCTTTTCCACAAATTTGGAAAGCAAAGTTATGTAAGATATTTGATAGCCGTTGCTAGGCTCTGTTATTTCCCAAGAATTTATGGGCCAGTTGTGATTCATATCCTTATACATTTTTGCGGAAGGCTGGTTTTTTGGAACCTCTACCAAATTGCATCTGCTGTTGTTGGCAACGCTACCGCAAGAAGATGGGCAGCAAGCATCCAACGCATAGCTTTTGTTGGGGCCGCCAGGCATATAACCGGGCGCGGGACCGGGATTAGCTCCCGCAGTAATGCCCCATTTTGCGCTTTCTTCCGAAAACCAAGTGTGATATATGGAGGTTAAACTTTTTGAAGCCCCGTTGTTATTCATATTGGTTAAGTAAACCGTGTTAAAAGGATTCACTCCGTGGATATAATGCAAATAATCTTCTGCAACATCCTTGTAATCCTTGCTTTGGTCAACTATGTTCCATTTGTAATAGGTTGAGCCTTGGTCTGTCTTGGTTTTGTTTGAACCCCACTGATAATCGTATATATAAGAGCGGTAGCCATCGCCTTGGTATCCGTTGCCAAAGTGATTGCAGCCCGAAATGGGTTTTGCGAAGGCAGTTGCAAAATCATTTTTTATTGCGCTTTTTACAGACGCTTTGCCGGAAGGAGCCGCCAAATATCTCATAAGAAGAATATGCTGCGAATACCTGTATTGCTGCATACAGCCACCCCAAGCGTGCAATGGGAGTTCCTCCCAATTATTTTCAAAAATTGTCAAATAAGATTCTTCGCTTGTTAGTTCATATAAAGCAAGTGCAGCGTTTATGCGGATTTCAACTCTGTCCCAATCATCGCTCATCTCTTGGTCTCCGGCAGCTAAACCCTTGGAACCCTGAGCTTCCGAGTTATTGTGGAAAACGGAATCTTTATGAGCCTCTGCCCAAGTCCATGCTTTTATCGCGGCATTTTTCAAATTGCTTGCATATTCTGTTTCGCCTCGTTTGTCAAAAATGCGAGAGGCTATGGCAAAAGCCTTGGCTGTGCCATAAGAGGCAACCGCGTTTGCGGGGCCATAATAACTGGGTTTTGTCACGGAAGATGGCGGCGAGCCTTCGGATAAACCTTGAACGCTTAAAACCGAGCCGTCTGTATTTTGCATTTTCAAAAGCCAGGCAATTCCCCATTTTACCTCGTCTAAAATATCGGGAACTCCATTGCCGGACTCTGGAATGCCATAATCGTCTGCGAATGCCTCTGGGTTCTCTTCATAAGCGAGCAGCAGGTTTTCCACATAATCGGTAGTCCATTTTGTGTATTTGTTGTAATCTCCGGCATCAAACCAGCCACCGCTCAAATCCCTTTCCGTTGTTGCATCGTTTTTCTTGAAAAAATCCCTGGTTTGCTTATCCTGTTGAAAATTTAAACCATCTGCCCAAGACTGCCCGGCGTATTGGCTGGGTTTATCCGTGCCCGCTCTTTGATAATAGAGCATTTTTACAGCCGCTTTAAGCACTTTGTTATACACATCATTTGCTATGGAAAATGAAAAGGAACGCAGGTTATTTGTTTTATCCAAAATGTAATAGCGGCCCGGAGTTTTTACGCTTGAAAAATCAAAATGCCAAATTTTATCGCCGGAAGCGGTATCTGTTTGCCCTCCGTTGAAAGCAGTTGGCGCACCGCTGAACACCTCCGCTCCAGACGCCTCGTTTATGACTTGAAAATTGTTCCCCGGATTATAGGAACTCGGCGAGCCGTAGCCCGTTTGCGGAACCCTGACAACCGCGGTCTTTTTTGCTTGCTCCCTATAGCCAAACTGGTCTATGACAATAAAATCACTTGTGGTTTGCGAAAAACAGAGGGTTGCGAGTAAAAGCGAGAAAAAAAGTATGTGCATATATATAAATATACACTATTTACGGTTTTTTTAACCCATCTTCTTCCCTAATCTGTACGCGGCGGATTTTTCCGCTTATGGTTTTGGGGAGTTCGCTTACAAATTCTATTATTCGCGGATATTTGTACGGGGTGGATACCGTTTTCACGTGAATTTGAAGTTCCTTTTTCAACTCTTCGCTAGGCTTCCAGTCTTTTGCAAGGACTATAGTCGCTTTGACTACCGTTCCGCGTTTAGGGTCGGAGACTCCAGTCACTGCACATTCCAAAACGGCGGGGTGCTCAAGGAGAGCGCTCTCCACTTCAAAGGGGCCTATTCTGTAGCCTGAGCTTTTTATAACATCGTCTGATCTTCCTACAAACCAGTAGTAACCGTCTCCGTCTCGCCAAGCGACGTCTCCGGTGTAATAAATGCCATTGTTCCACACATTTTTTGTGAGTTCCTCGTCCCTGTAATAGCCATCGAACATGCCTGCGGGTATTCGCTTGTCGGTGCGGACAACTATTTCCCCTTTCTCGCCCACGCCGCAAGGAGAGCCGTCTTCGCGGACTATATCTGCGTCATAGCCCGGAGCGGGTTTTCCCATGGAACCGGGTTTTGGGTTGAACCAATCCCAATTTCCCATAATTATAGTTAGCTCTGTTTGCCCATAAGCCTCTTTTAAAGAAATGCCCGTGGCGCTTTTAAACTGCTCGTAAATTTCGGGGTTAAGAGGCTCGCCCGCAACCGTGCAATGCCTGAGCGCGGATAAATCGTATTTGCTCAAATCCTCTTTTACAAAAAAGCGGTATATGGTAGGCGGTGCGCAGAAAGTTGCAATTTTATATTTGGCGAGAATTTTAAGCATAGCCGAGGGAATAAACTGGTCGTAGTCATAGACAAAGATGGGAGCGCGGCAGAGCCATTGACCGTAAATTTTTCCCCAAGCGGCTTTGGCCCAGCCAGTTTCCGCAACGGTTAAATGCAAATCACCTGGCTTAACGCACTGCCAAAAGTTTGCCGTAACTATGTGCCCCAGCGGGTACGCAAAGTTGTGGCGCACCATTTTTGGCATACCTGCCGTGCCGGATGTAAAATAGAGGAGCA
>JGI20171J14444_1000418_pt1 | contig 12160 bp, 10 predicted proteins | sample TergutNc150P4_FD_14444 | JGI IMG/M metagenome (IMG submission 14444) | reverse complement strand
GATGACCTATATAATAGTTTCCTATCGGCAACAGCCCGTAAGGGCTGATGACGCAGGTCATCTGAAAGATGACCTATATAATAGTTTCCTATCGGCAACAGACCGTAAGGTCTGATGACGCAGGTCATCTGAAAGATGACCTATATAATAGTTTCCTATCGGCAACAGACCGTAAGGGCTGATGGTTAAGGTTGCTTAATTTTTTACCACAGGCTTAGCGTGGGACTTCACGACAAGAAAACGAACAAAAACCCCTGATCTTTTTCTCTCGCCTAACGCTAATATACGTATTTTACGCTCATCTCTCTTGGTTCGTGCTGGTTCGTGGTTAAATTCTTCTCTCTTCCGTGTGGTTCGCGGTAAATTTTTCTTGCGATTTTTTAGTTTCTTCCTGCTGGCAGATTTCCAAAATATCCGGCCGCATAAACAGTACGAACCCGGAATAATAGTCTATCCATTGTTGTTTTACCTGTTTTTCTTCAATAACATGTAACATGCCGGAAATTATCATATCCATAGACAGATTAGCGACGCTTGCTTCCTCGCCGCCTTCGGGGACTTCTACGGGGATTGGAATACCGGGGTTAATGGGGAACGCTTCCCCCGAACTGTTGTATTGTTTTTTAAAATTCTCTGGAACAGGCAAAAAGATTACTCGGTTCATGTTTAGGTTCGTTGCGGCGGAACTTGAGGTCTGGGCGAAGTTGGAGAATGCGCTTGCGCTTCTTCTTCAACGCCTGTCCTGTAATCGGCGCGTATTGACGTTAGCATATCGTTAAGGCGTATTTTAAAACCCATAGGAACTGTAGGTTCGTCAAAATTTATACCCAGAGCGACCATTTCTTTTTTGCCTTCTACCGATTCGGCGCGGATAAATGTTCCTTTTATTGTATATGACATTCTTGGATCGTTAAAATCCAAACGCAGTGATCCTTCCTTATTAATAAGGAATCTAGGAACGCCCATCATTATCACTTTGGAACCGGAAAAAGAAATGTCTCTTAATATACAACGACGGGGGACGCTCTCTATAAAAACCACTGTTTCGGTTGAAAGCATATTTAATTTACGAAGATTTTCGGGAGTTAGCGGAACACGGTCGTCTTTACGTTTTGTGGAATTAACATTTGCGTCCAATATGCGCCCCATAATTTCTATAAAATCATCGGGAGGTCTGTTGGAAAATTGAATAGTGAACATATTGACATCTTGCGAATTACCGTAGGGCGCGTTAGCGATAACGCGGGCGGATACAAAGAATGTTACAGTGTTCGTTTCTCCCGGAGCCCTGAAACAAAGACGAAGGCTGACAAAATTATTTGTTGACTGAAGTTTCGCGAGGAGACCTGTTTTTACATTAGCTACAACTTTGGCTCCGGAAAATGATGCCGAATAAACAACGCACGGCCAAAAATCATTGCCGCATTTTAAATGAATTTCTTGTGTTAAAAGCCCTGTAACCTGTATCATATCTTTTGTAAAGGTTACGTCGATGTCCTTGAAGCGTTCATAGTACATCGATATTTTTTGGCTTAAAAGGACTCCCATTAGTATAATTTAACCTGAAAACGTATATTTAGTCAATTAGTTGTTTTTCCCGCTTCTTGAAGCAAAAGCCGCTTTGGGGTACAATGGTTATTATGAAAATCATTACTCTTGGCGATGAATTATTAAGGCAAAAAGCGAAAAAAATAGAAAAAATCGACGAAGAAACGGTAAATATTGCAAACAAAATGCTGGAAATCATAAAAAGAGACAAGGGCGTGGGGCTTGCCGGACCGCAAATAGGGTTTATGAAGCGTATTTTTGTTGTTCATGTCGAAGGTGATGAGGAGAGAATATTCATAAATCCGTCAATTTTGGAAACTTCTCATAAAACTTCCAAATATGAGGAAGGCTGCCTCTCTGTTCCGGGCGTTTATGCCAATGTAGTACGCTCAGAATCGATTAAATTACAGGCTTGGAACGAAAAAGGGCGTCCATTTACCCTGGAAGCGAGCGGTTTAGTCGCAAGGGTCATTTTACATGAATATGATCACCTTGAGGGAGTCTTGTTTATTGATCATGTGCCGGAAAAAACACGGGAAAATCTTCTTGCGAAATATGAAAAATCAATCGCCGGAGCAAAAGCTTGAGGGTACTGTTTGCGGGCAGTCCCGCTATTGCGCTCCCGTCCTTGGAAGCGGTTTACAGGCAGGATGGAATTGAGCTGGCGGGAGTTCTTACAAATGCCGATAGTCCCAAGGGCAGGCATGGTACGCCGGAGCCTACCGATATAGCCGAAGCGGCTCAAAAAATGAGCATACCTGTTTTAAAGCCTGAAAAACTTGATGCCGCCGCAAGAGAACAGGCTGCTTCATTAAAGCCCGATATTCTTGTTTCCTTTGCCTACGGGCATATTTTCGGTCCCAAATTTTTGGCTTTATTTCCCCTTGGCGGAATAAATATCCACCCCAGTTTGCTTCCAAAATACAGAGGTCCGTCGCCGATACAGGCGGCAATCCTTAACCGCGACGCCGTAACGGGGATTACAGTGCAGACGCTGGCGCCGGAAATGGATCAGGGGGACATTCTCGCGGCGGAAAAAATTGAACTATCGGGCAGGGAGACGGCGGGCTCGCTTGGCGAACTGGCGGCGCAAAAAGCCGCGCAAATGTTTATTGACGTTTTAATGAAAATTAAAGACGGAACTGTGAAAAAAACGGCGCAAAACCACGAAGAAGCTGTTTATTGCAAATTAATTGCCAGAAACGACGGTATTATCGACTGGTCTTCAAGCGCCGCTCAAATAGAAGCGAAAATACGCGCTTTTGACCCGTGGCCCCTGTGCAGGACTATTCATAAGGGGCGGGAATTGTATATATTAAAAGCTGATATATTCAAAGGACAGGTACAGGAAAAAAGCCCGGGGCGGGTCTTGGGAATAGATAAAGAAAATGGTATACTGATACAAACAGGAGACGGAATTCTTTCTGTTTCACAGTTGCAGTATCAGGCGAAAAAAGCGCTATTTTGGCGGGATTTTTTAAACGGAGCGCGGGATTTTTTGAACTCGCAGCTTGGAAATTAGGCGAGGAAATATTATGCGGTTTGATTTAAGATCGATAGAAGACTATGTGGCGAGCCATTTAAGAATGTTTATTTTTGCGGTCGCCGGATTAGTTGTTTTTGTAGGCATTATTGCCCTTTCTGTTTTCTTCTACGCCGTTCACGGCGAAGAACAGACAATGGTTCCCGATGTCAGGGGCAAGGAATTAACGGAAGCCCTGCTTGAATTGCAGTTAAAAGAATTGTATCCCCGTTTGCAGTTGCGTTATTCGCAAACTTCAAGGGATAAAGGTTTTATTCTTGAACAGGAGCCGAAACCGGGAACCATTGTAAAAGCCGGACGCCGTATTAAGCTTGTTGTAAGTCAGGGTGTAATTGTAAACAAGGTGGAAAATTTTATAAGCCGAAATATCGATGAAGTAAGAATGGATCTAATGACTCTTCAGGCGGTGGCGGGAGGCATTCCCCTTCTTTCGATAAAAGAGCCGATAATGTACGATTATTCAAATGAAAGTCCGGGCATTATTCTCGCTCAAAAACCGGAAGCGGGAACCGATATTTCTCACCCCATATCTTTGGAATTTGTCGTAAGCAGAGGAAGGGAAAACTTGGCAATAAATGTTCCGCAGTTGACGGGGTTATCGCTTGCTAAAGCGTTGGAAGTAATTTCCGGTACAGGAATTAATTTTATATTTGTTATAAAGCAAGCGGGATCAAACGAAAACGGCGAAACCGTTACGGAACAAATTCCAACTTCAGGCACCAGTATTTCCGTTAATACTCCCGTCCAACTTACCGTAACGCGCCCGGAAAAAATCGCTAACAACGAAATTTTTGATATATACAGATTTANAATNCCNCAGAATCCGTACCCGCTTCCCGTGCGGTTGGAAGCGCAACTGCCTTCTGGAGAAAGAGTGCGGCTTTTTACTGTTAATTACATGGGCGGAGAATTTACAGTTCCCTATAAATTGCCTGTGGAAAGCACGCTGATTTTATCGATGTTAAATCGCGAGCTTAACAGAGAGGTTGTAGGGCGTTAATCCGCGCTTATTAAACCTGTAACATTGTCCGCGGGGACGGAGAATATAATTCCTTGGGCTTTGCTGTTAAGACCGTGGTTTTCGCAAATAGAGCGCATGATAGTTTCTTTGTTTTTCCGCGAGGTTAAAATAAGGATCAATTCTTTTTCTTCCTGTACGGAAACGCCGAAAACTTTTACCGCTCCCCTGTGCGCGGTTCCGCGTGAGTGTATTATTGTTCCGCCCGCGGCGCCCGCTTCTCTTGCGGTATTCATTAACTCATCGCTAAATCCCTGATTAATAATAGAGATGATAAGGTCATGGGAATATTTGTCAGCCATATTTTCTCCTTTGCTTTTTATATCGTCAGCGGTAATTTTCTCGTTCTTTAAAATACTTTGTTTAAAAACAAACAGAATAGGATCGTTAATAGCGGAAAGAGGAACAGAAAATGCGATACCCGCTCCCGGTCCATAATTTTTTAGTTTTTTTCGTACTTCATTTATCAGTAAAGGTACGCCTATTTCTTGTTCCAGACAGGTGATAACGGCTTTTTCACTGGAACCAATACCAAGAAGATCAAGAATTTCCGATGATGCCGTGCCTTTTCCAAGGCTGGTAAAATGAAAACGTACATTTTCCTGCGAGCAAACATCGGAAACAATGTTTGCGTTGCGCCAGTCAACGATAAAAAATATCAATTTAAGCTTTGGAACATTTTGCCGCTTCTTTCTCGCCGGTTTTTCTTCCGATTCTCCGGCGGAAAATATTTTTTCTAACAGGGATTTTTTTGCCATTTAATCAGCCTCCCCGTAAATATGAATTTTTCCCCAATCAATAACAGCGCTGCCCGTAGAAGCAATCGCTTTTGTTTGCAGAACGGTCAATTCCGCTACTTCCGTTGTTTTAATTTTATAGATAAGTCCCATTAGCTGAATTACAATGAGCGGAGTCATCGCGATAACGGCTACAATGCCAAAGGCTTCTACCAGTATATTCCCCTTTATGCCGTCGCAAGCGCCTATGGCAAAGGGAAGAAGAAAAGTAGTGCTCATGGGACCTGAGCATACGCCGCCTGAGTCGAAAGCAATGCCTGTAAAAATGCGGGGAACAAAAAATGTAAGTCCAAGGGCAAGAACGTAACCGGGAATTAAAATCCACGCGATAGGGATATGCAAAAGAATCCTTGTCATTGTAATGGCAAGAGCCGCCGCCATTCCTATCGCAAGACCTCGCCTCATCATTTTTACCGTGATTGCGCCCGAAGATATTTCTTCTACTTGTTTGTTCAGTACATGTACCGCCGGTTCCGCGGCGACAATATAGTAGCCGATAACGATTCCCAGCGGAATCAATACCCATTTAAATTCAGAAGCAGCGAGTTGGGAACCTAAAAGCTCTCCTACCGGAATAAAACCGACATTTACACCGGTTAAAAAAACTACAAGTCCTATCAATGTATAAACAAAACCTACCGCGATACGGACAAGCTGACGGGGATGGTATCTGCGTGTAAATAACTGAAATACGGCAAAAAACAGAACAATGGCTCCCAAAGCGTAAGCTACCTCTTTTAAAAAGAGCGGCAGTTCATTGGCGAAATACTGCGCGACATCGCGCGAAGTTTGCGCGTTCTGAAGAACATATTTTTTCATTTCTACGGCTTCAGGTTTGTAAAAAATACCAAGTAAAAGCACCGCAAGAATCGGTCCTACGCTGCACAATGCCACCAAACCAAAACTGTCGTCCATAGAATTTTTATCACTGCGAATGGACGCGATACCGGCTCCCATTGCTAGAATGAAAGGGACTGTAATGGGACCTGTTGTAACTCCGCCTGAATCAAACGCGATGGGAACAAAGGTTATTGGAGTAAAATACGCCACTACAAAAGTAATAAGGTAAAGAATAACCAACAATAATGATAGCCGTATTTTTAAGAGCGAGCGTAATACGGCTATTACAAGGAAGATGCCTACTCCGACAGAAACTGTCATTATCAGGTTCATGGTTGGAATGGACGAGACTTCTCTCGCAAGTACCTGTAAATCCGGTTCGGCGATTGTAATAATCAGTCCGATTATAAATGTTATTATAATTATGATAAAAAGTTTGGAACTTTTTGTAAGGTAAATGCCGACGCCTTCGCCCATCTGCATCATTGCCATATCCGCGCCCAATGTAAAAAAACCCATTCCCACTATCAGCATGGCGGCTCCGGCAAGGAACATCAGAACAGTTCCCGACGGCAGAGACGTGAGAAACACGCTGACAACGAGTACAATAATTGTAATTGGAAGCACCGAATAAAACGCTTCCATGATTTTTTCTTTTAATATTTTGTTCATAAATGGCAATTATTAGTATAAAAAATACTGTTTGTTTTTACAAGTTGATTTTACAAAGAATTTCACACAAAGGACACAAAGAGACAAAGGACACAAAGGAGAATCAGGGTTTTTTGTCCGTCATTCTATCGTGAAGTTCACGCATAGATTTCTAACAACAATTCCTTATTCCCTCTTCGTGTCCTTCTCTTCCTCCGTGTTCTTTGTGTGAATCTTCAGAGGAATTAGCTATTCAGTCCTTTTTCCATTATGTCGAGTTGTGTGTACAGATCTTTGGGAAGTTTGTCGCCGAACTTGGCATAGTGATTGCTCCTAACATCGGAGATTTCTTTCTTCCAGCCTTCAACGTCAATTTTGATAAGTTCAGCCATTGTTTCGGCGCTTACTTCGGTTGGCGGTTCAATGCTTCCCGGTTTTGGCAGATTGCCTATTGGCGTTTCAATGAAATTGTCTTTGCCGTCGCAGCGATCAAAAATCCACGCTAGGACACGGCTGTTCTCGCCGTAACCCGGCCACATGAAATGTCCGTCTTTGTCTTTGCGGAACCAGTTAACAAAGAAGATTTTAGGCAGTTTGTCGCCATGTCCTTCGTCTTTAGCTTTCTTTCCGAGTTTGAGCCAATGCGCGAAATAATCGCCCATGTGGTAACCGCAGAACGGCAACATGGCGAAAGGATCGCGGCGGACATCGCCCGCTTTAAGGTCAAGCGCGGCGGCTGTAATTTCAGAACCTGTGATTGATCCCATGAATACGCCGTGAACCCAGTCTTTGCTCTGGTTTACCAATGGAATTGTAGACGCTCTTCTGCCGCCGAACAAGAATGCGCTGATTGGCACACCTTTTGGGTCTTGCCATTCTTTCGCGATGACAGGGCATTGAGAAGCGGGGACTGTAAAACGCGCATTGGGATGTGCGATTTCTTCGCCCTTAACAGGTTTGTCGGTTTTGGGAGCGGGGACTTTTTCGCCTTTCCAGTTTGTGATTGTTTGTCCCGGAGCGCCGTAACCAATTTGTTCCCACCAAATGTCGCCGTCTTCGGTAAGACCTGTGTTTGTAAAAATAGTATTTTTCTTAATTGAATCCATAGCGCTCTTGTTTGACTGATTGCTTGTTCCGGGCGCGACACCGAAGAATCCGGCTTCGGGATTAATCGCGTAAAGCTGACCGTCTTTGCCGAACTTCATCCAGGCGATATCGTCGCCGATTGTCTCTACCTTCCAGCCGGGAAGGGTCGGGATCAACATAGCGAGGTTTGTCTTTCCGCATGCGGACGGCAGAGCGCCTGTAACGTACTTAACTTTCCCCTTTGGATTGGTAAGTTTAAGAATGAGCATGTGTTCCGCGAGCCAGCCTTCGTCTCTCGCAAGAACGGACGCAATACGGAGAGCGAGACATTTTTTCCCGAGAAGCGCGTTTCCGCCGTAACCTGATCCGTAAGACCAAATCTCGTAAGTGTCGGGGAAGTGGCTGATGTATTTTTTATTAACGTCCGGTTCGCAGGGCCAGCTTGTATCTTTCTCGCCGGGTTTCAGCGGCTTGGCGATTGAATGGAGACAGGGTACAAAGAACCCGTCTTTTCCAAGTACGTCCAATACCTTTTTACCGACTCTTGTCATTATGTGCATATTAAACACAACGTATGGGCTGTCGGTAATTTCAATGCCGATTTTGGCGATATTGGAGCCTACAGGTCCCATTGAGAAGGGTATAACGTACATTGTACGGCCTTTCATACAGCCCTTGTACAATGCTTTCATTTCATCTTTTAATTTTGCGGGGTCTGTCCAGTTGTTGGTAGGACCGGCGTTTTCCTTGTCTTTACTGGCGATAAAAGTGCGGCTTTCCGCTCTTGCTACGTCCGAAGGATCGGAACGAAACCAATAACTGCCCGGTCTTTTTTTGGGATTCAACTGTACGCCGAGTCCCGCGTCAACCGTGAGTTTAATAAGACTTTCATATTCTTTCTTACTGCCGTCACAGACTACTACTGAATCCGGGGTCATAAGAGCGACCGCATCATCAACCCATTTTTTAAGTCCCGCGTGTTTTAAATCGTTTAATTTCATAATAACTCCTGTTTTTTAGAAATTTACTTCCTATACTGCAATTTATACATTAAAAAACCCGTTTAATCAAGAGAGTATACGCCTATTAGTCTTAAAATCCCTATTCCATATTCCCAAAAAATTGCTTATTATTGTAGTATGGACGATAGAAAAAAACGAATAGACGACCTTACTAAAAATAATCTTGAAAGCCGATACTCCCTTGATGCGCTCTTGGAAAATTTCGGCGAAACCCTTTATTCCCGCATAAAAGAAATGAAAGCCGATTTTGAAGATATACTCCAATACAATATCTACTTAAGAGATATAGCCGAATCAAACACAGCAATAAGCAAAATAGAAGAAAAAAATCGACGTTATAAAGAACTGGAAGAAGCAATCGAAATTGCGGAAAACGAGGAAAGAGAAAGGGCGAGAGAAATGGCGATTTTTTACCGCAGACTTGGCAGGGCTCTCCTTGAAAACAGCGCTTATGACGATTATACGTCGCTTTTTAAAGATCAAGCCGACGCGTTAAGAACCAAACAGGAATCTCTTGAAACGCGTATAAGCGAGCTTGATAACAAAGAAGGCGGAAATGTTTTTTCATGGATAGGCAAAAGCGCGCAGGGGCTTGTGTTAAAATCTTTTCTGTCAAAAGCTCAGGAAAGCCAGGAACAGCTTTATTTGAATATCGGCGAGCGCTACAGTAACCGCGAGTCCTCAGGCGAAGAAGACGAAGTAGCCGCTATACGCGCGGAGATTGATAATTTGCGCGGTATTTCAAAAACCGCCGCCGATGAGATTTCGGCGTTAAAAGATGAAAGGCGTATTATTTCCGCATCCTTCGGCATTGACGGCAATCCGCAGAAACAAATTCAGTTTGTTAAAAATCATATAGCGGAGGTAAAAGCCGCGCTTGGCGTTTTGTACAGAAAGTTCGGCTCGCAGGCGGCGGGAATAGACGAAGACATTACCCCCGACAGGAAATATTTTATAGACACTATTGTTACCGCCGAAGACGGGGAAATTATCGGCAGGGCCGCAAAGTTAAATCAATCTATCGCCGATAACGAGAACGCCATAGTTAAGCTTAAAGCGTCCCTTGCCATAGACGAAGAAAAATCAAAAATAGAAAAATATAAAAAGTCGATAGAAGATAAAAAAGATAAAATAGTTGATCTTGAAAAATCAATTGGAGATTTGGAAGGAAGCGTCCGCGACAGCGAAAATTATATCCGTGAACTGGAAAAACAACTGTAGTAAAAAGGGGAGAGCGGTTAAATGCCGGTTAAAAAACAAGTAAAAAAAACAAACGCAAAAGCAAGCGCAAGCGTAAAAACGAAGGCAAAACCGGCAGTTGAAAAATCTTCGCCTAAAACCTCTGCCGGGAAAGGTCCCGTTTATGACGAATCAAAAATAAAAACCCTGTCCTCTCTGGAACATATCAGGCTTAGGACGGGTATGTACATAGGGCGGCTCGGCGACGGATCAAATCCCGACGACGGTATTTATGTTCTGTTAAAAGAAGTAATCGACAACGGTATTGACGAATTTATTATGGGTAACGGAAAACTTATTGAGACTGTCGTAAAAGATATTGATAAGCCCGGCAAGGCGATGGTTAAAGTTCGCGATTACGGACGCGGTATCCCTCTCGGGAAACTGGTTGAATGCGTATCGGTGATAAATACCGGAGCCAAGTACAATGACGACGTGTTTCAGTTTTCCGTTGGTCTTAACGGAGTGGGAACAAAGGCGGTTAATGCGCTGTCAGTTCATTTTAGGGTAGTCGCGATAAGGGGCGGAGAATTCGCCGAGGCGATTTTTGAAAGAGGGAAACTTAAGAGCGAACGCAAGGGCAAATTAAAAGAAGCGTTAAAAGACGGGACAATGGTGGAATTTATCCCCGATCCTGAAATTTTTAAGGATTATGTTTTTAACCCCGAGTTTATAGAAAAGCGCGTGCAGAATTACGCGTACCTTAACGCCGGTCTTACATTGTCTTTTAACGGCAAGAAGTTTTTATCCAACAAAGGATTATTCGATTTATTGCAGGAAGAGACGGGAAGCGACGGATTGTATTCCCTTGGCTACTATAAGGGAAAACATTCAGCTAACGGGCAGTTGGAAATCGCTTTTACGCATACCAACAACTACGGCGAAGAATATTTTTCGTTTGTAAACGGACAGTACACATCTGACGGCGGAACGCACCTGTCCGCTTTTAAAGAAGGCTTCCTAAAGGGAATTCAAACTTTTTACAAAAAAGACTACCGCTCGGAAGACGTGCGCGAAGGGACAACCGCCGCAATCGCCATCAAAATAAAAAGTCCCGTCTTTGAAAGCCAGACAAAAAACAAACTCGGCAATTCCGATATACGCGCATGGGTTGTGCAGGAAACGCGCAATGCCGTTGAAGACTGGCTGCATAAAAATCCCGAAGCAAGCAAAAAATTGGAGCATAAAATAATAGCCAACGAGTCTTTGCGCACGGAATTAAACGCCGTCAAAAAAGAAGCTCGCGAGGCGGCGAAAAAAATCGCCCTTAAAATCCCCAAGTTAAAAGACTGCAAATACCACCTTGACGACGGCAAGGACGGGGAAGAATCAACAATCTTTATCACAGAGGGCGATTCGGCGGCGGGTTCGATAGTTTCCAGCCGCGATGTAATGACGCAGGCGATTTTTGCCCTGCGCGGAAAAGTGGAAAATGTATACGGCAAAAAACGCGCCGCCATTTACAAGAACGAAGAGCTTTTTAACATGATGATGGCTCTCGGCATTGACAACGATATCGAAGGCTTGCGCTACGCAAGAATCGTAATCGCCACAGACGCGGATTTTGACGGTTTCCATATCCGCAACCTTTTATTGACTTTCTTCCTCTCTTATTTTGAGGAACTAATAACCGCCGGTCATGTTTATATTCTGGAAACGCCGCTGTTCCGCGTCCGCACCAAAAAGGAAACCCGTTACTGTTACACGGAAAAAGAGCGCGATATAGCCGCCGCTGAGCTTGGAGCCCAGTGCGAGATAACCCGTTTTAAGGGACTTGGCGAGATAAGCCCAAAGGAGTTTGGGCAGTTTATAGGGGAGGATATGCGTATAGTGCCTGTTTCCGTAAACACCTTAAAACAGGTTCCGCAGGTACTGGATTTCTACATGGGCAAAAATACGCCCGAAAGACGCGAATATATAATGAAAAATTTGATAGAAGACGCGGGATAAAAGGTAAAAGTATTGGAAATATTAGGCAATAAAAGTTAAAATAATAATATGAGAAAGTTTGTTTTTTTTATACTGTTTTTCCTCGTTTGTTTTTCACTCTTTGGGCAAACAGCCGCTCAAAAACCGGAATATAAAATCTATATTTCCCCTATAGCCGGATACGGCAAAGAGAGGGATAACGATTACTTTTATAAACAACTGGGTTATGAAGTTTTTTTTGAACGTCATATAGTTGTAGAATCACAAAACGACAGTAATTATATTTTTAAAGGGACGATTGAGCCCGTCAGCGGCATCCCTGTTAAGGAGCCGCCTAAAGATCCTAATGAGGAAAAAAAGGACAGTTACAGTGTTATTTCAGAAAAGGCTTCTCCTCCGGTAAAAAACGCTCCGGGAAGACGCGAGTATTTTTCTATTGAAAAATCCGAAGAAATTTACTTTATAGACTCAAAAGGCGATGTCAATT